>Ga0115007_10002601_pt1 | contig 11032 bp, 8 predicted proteins | sample ArcOceMetagenome_2_FD_87166 | JGI IMG/M metagenome (GOLD analysis project Ga0115007, IMG submission 87166) | Marine eukaryotic phytoplankton communities from Arctic Ocean - Arctic Ocean ARC135M Metagenome | ecosystem: Environmental > Aquatic > Marine > Oceanic | place: Arctic Ocean | collected...
TCATCGACGCACCAACCCCTGCACCGAAAACTCACCCCGTTCTTATGCTTTGGGATCCTTGTAGTTGCATATGAGTACGAATTCTTTCTCCCGACGCTGATTGTTATCCTCGTCTCGTTCACCTGCCTGTACGGCTTCAGAAAACCATGGCCTTCGGAAAAGGAAGAGTTGTCCGCCTACTCCGTGTTCAATGGTCCCAGCCAAACAGAATTGCCAGGCACTCTGAACGCTGCGCGCATTGACCGTGAGTTACGTGGCACCTACAACACATCATCGATCAACCACCACCACACCAAACAACCCACCGGCAAAGACTCTCATTCCTGGGGGAAAGGCAACAAATTGTCGTAACCCAACACCCCACAAACATGTTTGGCCACACACGCAGACGACTGGCTGGTGCCACCACTTCATTGACGCCCCTCGATGTGTTCTACGGTTGGGCAAAAACCATCGATTGCACATGGTATTTTCAAGAGCAAATTGATCCCGTTCGGTTGAAACAGACGTTGCAACGATTTCGACGTCTGTACCCTGCCTTTTCCTCCAAAGTGAGAAAGCAGTCCACCCACCCTGTCCACTGGACGGCTCACTTTTTGTCGCCCCTGCACAACCATCAATTGCACCACCTCGACGAAGACATTCCGTTGGACATCACAACCTCCACAGAAGACTTGACCGTGCAAGAAATTGCCAACCACGCCCACAAAACTACACACCTCACCGTACTAACTGTACCTACACCAAGTTGCAAAGACATTATGCGTGGAAAAACAGAGACAATGCATGTCAAACTGGTACACTACAAACACGGAGGATGTAGTTTAGGAATTGCAATGTCCCATTGCATCGTTGATGGAAAAGGATTGCATTTGGTTGCGTCGGAATTGGGTCGACTATTTCGAAACGATGCACTGCTTGGATTGGAAACAGATCGTGGCGTGTTGAACATGCCAGCCACTACCGAGATCGAGATCGACCTCGGTACCCGGACACCCACAGAACGTCAAGGACTTGATTGGAATGGGATTGGTGGTAACCTGTTGTGGTGGTTGTTTACCCGACTGCATTCGGCTCATTGTATACGTCCACCACGTGCATGCATCACTACCGGCACCGCCCCAACGTCACATTTGGTGCACAGAATTCTACAGGCATTTCCCACCGAGTTTTTCAAAGGTACAGACCCCCAACACACGCACAACCCCGTAGTACAATTGTGTGCATCCGTAGACGTTCGACACATTCTACCACGGCATCTACCAATGTCTTCTTCCACATTGAACATGTTTACAGGGAATGCGGTCTATTTCGTGCATGCAACAAGTCTGTTGTCGGAGGTCGATGGTTGTTTTGAAAAATTGAAGGAAACCATATCCACGGCAGACTATGTGCACAAATACCAAAGATATGTAGCACAGTTTTGTCAAGATGGGCAGTCGTTTACAAATGCCGCCCCGATCGAGGACGATGATGGCAGGACTACCCAAGTGTTTGTGAATTCACAACTGTCCATTGTTGACGATGGATGTGTACGATATAACATGTTCGATGCAGGGCCATGTTTAAGAATTTTGCCAGGACCCAGCGACGCCATCCAGATAGTACCTTCGATGCACAACAAAGACGCAGTGGAGATTTTGGTAAACATAGATGCACGCGTTCGTTTGTCGAAGAAGAATTGGATTGAAGACATTGAAGACGGCTTTGAAAAGTGAGAGTGTTGAAGAGTGACAAAGCGGACATAAAACAAAATATTTCGGGGGTGGTGAAGCTGAAGTCTTCACTTAGAATTTATTTGATTTGGACCTTTTGGACCTTTCTTCTGTTGCTGCCACTCCCCAACCCGTCACCCATGCGCTACCTCATTTCTTCGACGATCTCACTGGCCGTGGGGTTGATATACCCCGCCTACGCTACATTCAAAGCCATCAAACACGCTGAAAAACATCAATTGACTGACCCTTCGTGGAGTGAAGCTGCTGCCACGGCACCAACAACCACTGCATCAGTCAAAAACAACCTCTCGGCCACCAAGCGCTACGACCTCGACAATTTGCTGACACAATGGTTAATGTATTGGATCGTCATGGCCGTGTTTACTGTATGTGAAGTGTTGTGCGAAACACTCTTGTTGGCCGGTGTTTGGTTCCCGTTCTACCACGAAATAAAAGTGATTTTTATTTTATGGTTGACGTTGCCACAGTTTCGAGGTGCTACAAAAATCTACCGCAAATTTCTGGCCCCGGCCTTAGAAACATACGAAAACGACATTGATGGCCACTTGGATGTTGCACGTCAACGTGTCTCAACAGAATTGGGGCGTGGGGTGCAAGCAACTGGTGATTTTGTGCGAAAACGTGGGTCGTCTATTTTTGCCAGCATTGTCAGTGCCGGGTCGGACAAAAAGGTAGAAGGCCTGGAAGGGAGCAACAATCAGAGCGAAGAAAAAGACAACTGAAGACGGGTTGCAACGTAGATGTGGCTGTAAATTAATTGAAACTTGATATGTGTGTATGTAAAATAAATGCAGCACCTTCGTATCCTTCCTACCTCCGTTTCCTTCGACCGCCTCCTTCGTTGCCATTGGAATCATGCATGGATGGCATCACATTCGTCGCTGGTTTTTCTTTGATCATTCTTAACAATTCAACGCGTGTCATGGGCCGGTCCGATTCATCCATCATGAACGCAGACGACGCACTGTCTTGTTCCTCCATGCCGGGTGGGTTGACGCGCACAACATGGGACCCACTTGCCTGTTGTGGTCCTACGCCCAACGACAACCGACGCCCTCGAGCAGCAGGAACCGATGTAGACTCCAAGGTATCAAAACCATCGTCGGCCATCGATTTGCTTGCTTCTTGGTACGCAGCACCACTTGCCGCATACATTTGAAGCACTTCGTTGGTTCGCTGTTCTATGATACCTAAATGTTGCATCAGATTGCTGCAAGAACATGCCACCAAACAACAGGGTTAGTACAATTGAACCATAAAATACATATACCAAACAACAACAGACAACGACTTACCTGTCCGTGACTCCTTGGTTTCCAACAAAGCCAGCCGCCACACTGTTTCGGCACCCAATTCTTTGAAAGATGTCTTGCACTCTTTTCTTGACGGACGTCAACAGGGTGGCCACTCGATTGTGTCGATCGTCAAAATCTTTGGTTCTGGTTTCTGTGCGATGCAATTTGGATTCCAGTTCACGCAATATTTTTTTTCTTTGTGAATCAGTTTCGACGCCTTGCCCACGAAATCGTTCGATTTCAGTTCTTGCTTCATGAATTTGGGTGTCTAATTTTTCCAATTCTTTGTTCAAATGACTAATGTATTTGAACGTGGAAAAATTTCTTTCTTCGGCTTCAATGAAACGATCCACCAACACTTCGATGTCAGCAATGCCCGTGATTTCACGAATTTTTTCAAACGCCACTTCGTAGGCCTGAATTTTTTCAGAGGACATATGAATCTGTGCTTTTTCTTTGGCAATGGCCCATGCACCTCTGGCCAATTTTCGTTTGGTTTTCCTTTCAATGGTTTGCTCGCCGGCGTTTGCTTTGCCCCCCTCGGTACCATTGGCACCGTCACCGTCACCTGTTGTTGTTCCCTCGTTGCCGGCGCTCGTTTCGTTGGAGTCGATGTTTTCACTGCCGTCGGTCAACAAACCTTTGGCTTCCAGTTCTTTTTTCAATTTCAACGTGTGTGCTTCCCTTCCCATGGCGATCTCCGTCCCCAACGAATGCCACTTCTTATCAAATTCGTTCTGTTCTCCTTCAATTTGCTTTTGCAAGTGTTCCAATTTGCTTTTCAAACGATCTTGCTTTTGCATCGCAAGGGAGGTTTGTGAGATTAAAGACGCCATATTTTTCTTCTTTTTGGCCAGTTCTAATTCAAGACCGGTATAAATGTTGTCGTACACCAAACGTTGGCGCCTTGAGTTATCAATGTCGCTTTTTAAATGACGGTTTTCAGCAACACGGCTGTTGTATTTGATCAAAGCGTTGTCCAAACGGTTCTCCATTTGTGACAAGCGTCGGGCAACTTCCTTTTGTTTTCTTTCGGCCCCACCGATCCCACCCATTTGCATTCGTTGCTGTTCAACTTTGCTGCGCAGAACTTTCAAGTTTGATTCCAAATTGGTGATCAAACGTCGTTCTGTTTCAATTTTTCGTGTGTATTCGTCGCCTTGAAATTGCAACCGCTTGATGAGTTCCAGTGGTTCTCTGGACAAACCTTTCTTTGTTTCATGGGTGTTGCTGTTCAAGGCCGATTGAAGGTTTACGTTTGTTTGTTGCAAATCGGACAGCTCGCGGTGGTAGTTGGATTGATTCATGGTGTTTATTCAACGAAAGTGCGAATTCATCGGGCAACGATACAGTAGCGAGAACGAAACTGTTTTCGATTTTATGTGTGTGAAATGTGACACATGCGAAGACCCCAAGAGCATGGGGGTCGTGCACCGTAACTGTACCAGGTACGGGTACCGGGTGTACAGGTATCGATATAACGTTATCGCCTTCGGAAGCGGTAATACACCAATCTCTACTATAAACAATTGTCAAAAAAATATTACGCACAAAACAGCTACCTTCTACCACACTCTCATGCTGTACTGTATAAAGTTTTTAATTTTTAACCGCTCGTTGTCGAATTCAACCGGGGTCTTTCCGTTGTTCGTTCACCATTGGCGGTCCATGCGGTTGGCACCAATTTTATCAATTTAAAATGGGGCACTGGACCCAAGTCTTTGTCACGCAGGCTGAAATCATGGATTTTGTGCCAGTTGTCCGTGCTGCGGTTCAAATTGGCGGCTTTGAAATGTGCGTCCATGCCTTCGTACTGGCCATTGAAGCGACGAATCTCTACGTTCTCCGTCATTTCAATCACCGGTTCCGTTTTGGAATACACATAAAAGCGGCAATTCGAACAATCACGTGTGCGCAATTGTTTGGCCGCCACCGTGATGCTGCAATTGGTGCAATTGCGCAGAAACACCGAACCCGCCGATGGACCAATGAAAATGCGGCAATCGGTCAAGTAATCCGCCAACACTTGGTCGCTGTGGTCCAACAATTGCACTTCGCAATTTGTCAAACGCGACAAATTGAATGCTTGCCCATCAATGTCCCCACTTTTCTTGGCCAAAAATTCATTTTCTCGATTGGAAAAGGAGTAGTAGGTGGCAAACATGTACTTTCGGTAATCCCCTTTCTTGTTGAAACCTTTGCCGTCGGGGGCAGTGTATTTGAATGCCTCCTCGACAACAGTGGTGGTTGGCATGGCCGTGTCTGTGGTGGCCGCAGTCTCTTCCACAACTGTGGCGGCAGTTGGTGTGGCTGACGTGGTGGTGGGAGGTGTGGCAGAAGTGGCAGTGTTCAGAGGGGCAGTCGCAGTGGGTGGTGTAGTGGTGGGGGTCACCGATGCATCCAATGCATTGGTGCCAGCTTGGCCAGCGGTTGCAGCGGTCGCAGCGGTCGCAGCGGTCACGGTGGTGGGATCTGGTGGTGGCGTGGTGTGTTTTTCAACAGTTGGGATTTCCATTGGGTTGTTCGCTGCGGTTGTTGATTCAGATTCGGACGGCACAGGTACGCTTGATTCGGCAGTGGGTGTGGCATTGTTTACCGGTGTTTCTTCGACCACTGGAGTCGATTCCTTGGAGTTGTTGCAGCCCATTGCTTAGAGTTACGGTGCCAAGCGGTGCGATAACCAATGGATCAAATTGCCCTTTTCGCCGCAGTGGTATAATACGTTTCCCCTGCTGACACGAATACCTTTCTCGACGTAGCAACCCGTATAAAAAACAAGATGGCGACACCAGTACAGACCATCGAGACCACGCACCGTGACATGATCCACGATGCACAATTGGACTACTACTCACGTCGACTTGCGACGTGTTCGTCCGACCGTAGCATTAAAGTATACGACGTGACGGAATCACAACACACTTTGTCGGCCGAAATTGGTGGCCATGATGGTCCAGTCTGGCAAGTTGATTGGGCACACCCACGTTTTGGTACACTGCTGGCGTCGTGCGGTTACGACCAAAGGATTATAGTGCACAGCGAGGTGCGACCGAACTACAACCAACCGGCGCAATGGAACCCCTTTTACAAATACGACGGCCATAAATCGTCGGTCAATTCTATCTCCTGGGCACCAAACGAATATGGATTGATCTTGGCAGCAGCCTCCTCCGACGGTACGGTGAGTTGGCACAAACACGTGGATGGGACACACTGGGAACACAACACGTTTACGGCGGGTCTGACGGGTTGCAACGCGGTGAGTTGGGCACCGTACAAAGCACCGGGTACAATGCAGGGCGACGGGGAAAACACATCCTATACTTTAAAACTTGTCACTGGTTCATGCGACGGTGTTGCTCGAATATGGTCCAAACAAGCCACCGAAGACAATTTTATCATGGTCCAATCGTTTAAAAATCACCACACTGATTGGGTCCGTGACGTGGCTTGGGCACCAACTTCGTCTTCACCCACCAATACGGTTGCCACCTGTTCGGAAGACAAAACAGTATGGATCCACAAAGAAACCACGGATGGTTGGCAGTCCATTAAATTGCCCGATTTTGAAAAACCCGTGTGGCGAGTGAGTTGGTCCATTACGGGCAACGTGTTGGCAGTGTCGACCGGTGAACAAGAAGTAACGTTGTGGAAAGAAAGCATTGATCATTTGTGGGTGCAATTGTCTGGGTTGGAACATCAGCAACAAGAACAAAAGCAATAGATTGAGGACGTTGTTCGGTAAAAAGAAGTAAGTGGTCTCTGTGGCGTACACGTCACCAAACAGAGTGAGGTGGAGTGATATGGTGTAGTGTACACGGACAAGAAATGTGTGAAACCCTGAAGAAGAAATAAAAGTAGGAACTAGAACTGCTCTGTTTTTTTAAAAAGTTATGGTGAAAAGTGAAAGTGAAAGCAAAAAAATTTTATATAATTTTACATTTACAGGGATTTACTTTTGCAATTCTTCGGACAACGAATTTACAAATAGACCCAACAGTTCAGGTGCAGCATTGCGGTGAAATGGTACCTGCGAGCGAGATATAGAAAAGATACAAGTGAGAACACCGCAAAAAGAAAGGAAAACAAAAACTATCGTCAGACACAGATAAGGAACATGGCACATCAACATCAATGCCAACCAACTCACTTCAACATGAATTTTTGGCCATAGCACTTTAAACGACTCCGGCACGACGTGAAGTTTATGGCGGGTTGCGATCGGTGGTAATGTTCGGGATGCCGAAGGTCTGTACTGTTTGGCCCGGGGGAAAATGAGAGGAAGATCGTGTAACACGTGTGGAACATGAGGCCGCAACAATCTTTGCCTTGACGAAACAATGCTGCCAGTCGCACCAATGTCCAGATCTTCTACCGGAGAGGGTTCTCTTTGAGGTGCAGAATACCCACGCGCCTGAAGCATGGCGTCCAATCCTTTTAATTCAGCTTCCAATTCACTCTCTCGATCTTTGATTCGATTCAAATGAGTTTGAGTTGCCTTGACAGGCGAATAACACAACAATTCATTCGCGGATTGCAACCCTGCATTTATTACTCCACCTGGGACATGTGTGGCCGACATACGAGCAGCATCGTCGGCAGCGGACTGCAACAACTCAAATCTTCCGGCGGCACACATGTCGGCCACCAATTGTTGCAATTTTTGTGTATGCATGTTCTGATGTGCGGACGAATGCTGTTGCAAATGCTGGCTCTTTCGCTTGGTTTTTTGCCACGTCATATTTACATCGTCCTTGTACATTTGTTCAAAGGAAGCAGCGATGGACTTTGATTTTTTCCGTTGGTGTTGTTTTGAAACATCAACCGGGTGGTGGTTTTTGAATGGCCAAGCGTGGTGCGCTAAACTGGACACTTTGTGCGCTTGTGGACCAACACGCTTGACCAACGTTATATCTTTTTGAGAAGCTTGCCGCATGGCTTGTTGCACAATGTTAAACAACTCTTCGTGTGTTTCTGGGAGACGGTTTACGGTGTTAAAGCTTGCTTCGTGGCCGGGCAACTGTTTGTACATCGCAAGCCGATGAAACCAAAACAATTGTCTCATCACACCTATTGTTGCACATTTTACCAATGCCCGTGACACGGTTTTTTGCAATCGTGAAAGGTGGACCCTTGATAAAAACAAATACCGGCACGGTACCGAAGCGCGTAGGGTCATTTTATATGTTGGAACTGGTTGGCCTAGTGGTACGGGGCGTATGAATTCAGAGGCACCATACGTAGAGTGATCGCCCAATGTACTGATACTGGCCACTTCGAGTTTCCCCACCGGTTGTTTGCGTACAGTGTGTTGTACGAACGCTTGGCCTTGCACTAAAAAGATCAAACGATCGGCCGGGGCATCTTGTTGCGCAATAGCTTCACCCGCTTCCGCAGTTGCCCATTCCACATAATAAGTCAGTTGTTGCAAGTGCTCTTTTCTGGCAATTTCGCCAATGCCGCCTGGAAGTCCACCATCACTCAAGCAGGCAAATAGAGCATCTTTGACTTCGTTCAACAGTTTACGATCACGGGTAGCCAGCAATCGGTCGTAATCTTTTCGCCTCAAGTACAATAGTTCAGTCTTGGTCTTGTACGTCACGACGGTGGCGGATCGAGGTTCTTGGCTCAGCAAAGCCCTTTGACCAAAATGTTGACCTGCACCCAGTCTCACCCGAAATGCACCATGTTCTGCCTCCTTTCCCCCTTGCTGCCGAGAAGCCGGGCGAGAAGAGTGCCGGGAGGTCGGACGAGAATCGCCTTCATTCTCTTCAACTTGTTGAACTTGTTGAGAATCTTGTTGGTATATCGACACTTGACCGGTCAGAACAATATAGAAACGAGCGTCGAACGTTGGGATATCACCTTGCTTCATAACAATGGTATGAGGGGGAAATGTATCAATCTGTAAAGCTTTACAGATATCGCGTTGTAATTGTTCATCCATGTCAAAAAAGAAACTCGAACGATTTGTCAATGCGACAACTGAATCAATGTCAGACGCGTCTCGCTCCTCTGAATCTTTGTGCAAGACTGCTCTTGCTTTGAGTTTTATTTTGGCACGCCTTTTGAGTTTGGCGGCAATTCCCCCGACCCGGACGGCGGAGAACGACATTCCGTTCATGATAGTACCTTAATAAAGTTGTTGACGAAGTGGAGATGGGTAGCTTTTCATACTGGTACGATCTCACTATCGGGTAATACCAAGGAGAGAATAATAGAGTTGTTGCATTAATTTTAGTAATAGCAGAATTTGCTGGGTCCTGAGGCCATCACCACATCACCCCCTAAACCTCCCCGTCTCCCAGCAATTTATTTCTGTGTTTGGTTTTTACAACAGCAACAATCATTCCCAGCAATTCAAACGACCCTTGGCCTTGCTAACCCTTGACTTGAACGAAACACAGTAACAGGAGGGACTGTAAACTAAAGCAAAGAATCCGTGTATTCTGCCTTGAAGTAAATTCAACAGACTCTGTTTTTCTAAAAAAAGAAGACAACAAACAAAAGAACCTTCCACCAGACGAACTGCTATCAATAACTGCCCAAATGAAGCTTGGCCTTTCTTTCCTTGTATGCCTTTGTTTGTTTGCAAAGATGTCCGACAGTCGCGTCATTCCCATGACCACGAAAAAAACATACAAGAGTATGCTGAGAATCGCCGATTTCGCTTTCATCCCCCCGTCGTCCGACGATGCCGAAGCCAGCGATGAAACAAGCGAGGGTGGAAAGTTTCATCTCTGGGAAGGCATGAGCAAAGTCAAGCAAAGTGCTTTCACGTTTATCGTTCGATTTAACGTGTCGGTACCCCTCGAGCTTGTGGTGTTTTACGAGAACGCAATGTACCAAGAGTTGATCAAGGAGGAGTACACGTGTTACGAACGCGCTGCGTACGCAAGAGCCAATGGCAACGTGTTTCGGTTGGATCGATATCTAAAACACGATGAAAACGACAAAAATCTCAAGGAGGGATGGGTAACCGCAAAAGAATCGCTTGGGTTTACGGGATCGCGCCCTCGTTGGTATTACTTTTTTCTAATGAATTGCCAAACCGGTCCATGCAACCACCCAAATAGTTGGTGCCAAGGACCCATTGACGTTGAGTACACACTTCTCCTGACCAACGGCGTGGGTTACATGAAACATTTCAGCGCAGACGAAGTTGGTATTCTGCCGACCGCCATCACATTTGGTATATTGTACATTTTGTTGACCCTCTATGCGTTAACATGCATCGTACGGCCGTTGCAAACGCAACGTAAACTTCACTGGACTGTCATTATGTTTGTGCTCTCCTTGTTCATTTACACTGTATCGATGTGGTTCGACACAGCAGGCAAGTATTTTGTGGTGGTGGTTGGTTGTTATTTGTTGATGGCATTGATGTTGTTGCTGCTGCACATTCCGGTCTAGGTACTGACTCTTTTTGTGTTCGTCTCTCTGTCCTGTAGATTTGGCGGAGGAAGGAAGCGTCGGCCAACGTCTTCCGGCTTGCCAAATGATCGCGATCACTTTAAGAATATTTAGCGAGTCCCTTACGCTACTGACCGCAATTCTCCTCGCAAAAGGATGGACCGTGGTCCGTCGTAAAATATCCGCCAAGGTAAAAACTGTTCAATGAATATGCTTGCTGTGTCTCTCTTTTTATTCACGATTGTTTTATTCTTATTTTTAACCCGCCACCAACACAAGGGACGAGTGAAAATTGCTATTTTTATGACCACGTACATTATTGCGGGTCTGTTCAGTGTCAGTGCTCAATTCACACGTTCAGGAGATTTTTTATTTCGAACACCAACAGACAGGTTGCTAGATTGGGGATGGTACCAGTTCACCACTCGTTTGTTTGCGTTTGTCTGGTTCACGTACGCAATTTTTACCACCACAAAATACGATTCTTTTGGACGATTTCGATGTTTTTTCAAAACACTGTATTGCACCTTTGGTCCATGGATTTTAGCACTTCCGTTGTCCATGTTGATAGGTCTTTCGATGGAA
>Ga0115007_10002605_pt1 | contig 11020 bp, 13 predicted proteins | sample ArcOceMetagenome_2_FD_87166 | JGI IMG/M metagenome (GOLD analysis project Ga0115007, IMG submission 87166) | Marine eukaryotic phytoplankton communities from Arctic Ocean - Arctic Ocean ARC135M Metagenome | ecosystem: Environmental > Aquatic > Marine > Oceanic | place: Arctic Ocean | collected...
TGAAAAAAAGAAAATTGAAAAAAAGAAAATTGAAAAAAAGAAAATTGAAAAAAAGAAAATTGAAAAAAAGAAAATTGAAAAAAAGAAAATTGAAAAAAAGAAAATTGAAAAAAAAGATGAATTGGAACTCGAAATAGTATCTGACACATCAGATGACGATGAAGAAGAATTTGTGTTTAATCAATTTAAATATAAGGGTATCATTTATCATTTGGAAGATGGGGATCTTTATAATTTTCCCACAGACTATCCAGGGGAATTGAGACAAATAGGAACTTTAAACGAAGATGGAACTGTAGAAAAATTGTAAATAATAAAAAACCGAACAAATGTTTTATAATAATTAAAGCCCAACTCTACTACCAACTTCAACTTTTAACTCAAGTTCAGTTTTTACTACATCTTGGAGATTTTTTATATTTTATTAAAACTCGACAGTTGGTATAAAAATTGATTAAATATATGATCATGAGAGTACAAACAAAAAACACCGAAATAAAATGTTTCAAAATAAATCCACAATCATGAAAAAATCTTTTCAAAAAGAAATTAAAAAGGCTTCTAAAAAAATGTCTACAGAAATCGCTAAAAAAAACAAACAAATGATTTTACAATTACGTCGCACCTTCACAAGACGTTTTCTTCCAAAAAGAGGAAAATGTAAGACTGTATCTCAAAATTCAGGAAATGTCTATTATCACGACGAATCTAACGAAGCATGTATGATACATGTTTTGAAAGGAAGCGGGAAGATTCAGAAGATTTCACCTGAAAAATGGCCAAATGAAGCTCATAAAAAGTTTGCTATAATGTATGGTGAACAAGATGAAGATGGTTTTGGTGTAGACAAACCATTTATCAGAACATACGCTCAGTCATCTAAAGAGCAAACTTTAGAAACTGCAAAAAAAAGTAAATACTGTTTAAATTATACGCTTGCTGAAGATAAGATTATTATAGATTATATGACTCAATCTCATAAGGAAGAAAAAGACGGTATTCTTCGAGAAATTAATTTAGCTAAAAAATCTCGTATTATAGCTGAAAAAATGGTTGGAAGAAAACCTCACAATATTGTCGACCGTTGGAAAAGAGAACTTAAAAATAAAGTTGTTGAAAATGCTTTGAAGAAGAATTTACGCGAATTAGAAAAAGAAAGATTAAATCATAAAAATGAAATTGAACAATTGAAACGCGAATTAGAAAAAGAAAGATTAAATCATAAAAATGAAATTGAACAATTGAAACGAAAAATTGAAAAATACAATCGTCCAGGAACACAGACTTGGCCCAATGGTGACAAGTATGTTGGAGCATACAAGAAGAAGAGGAACGGGCAAGGAACATACACTTTTGCCGATGGTCGCAAGTATGTTGGGGCATGGAAGGATAATAAAAGGCACGGGCAAGGAACAGAGACTTGGGCCGATGGTCGCAAGTATGTTGGAGCATTCAAGGATGGTAAAATGCACGGGCAAGGAACATTCACTTTGACAATGGGTTTTCAAGTTGTTGGAGAATGGAAGGATGGTAAAATGCACGGTGCCGAAGAACGATTGGCGCTGCGTGAAAAAATGACACAAGAACTGGAGATGTATAAAAAACAATTGATCGAAAGAAGAACCGAAACACAGGCCGCAGAAGAAGAGGCAAAGAAAGCAGCAGAAGAGGCAGCAGAAAAAGAGGCAATAGAGGAAAATGGTTTTGATTCAAGCGATGAAGAATCAGACATAGATGACGACGCATTTGTGTTTAACCCATTTGAATATAATGGTATTAAATATCATTTGGAAGACATGGAACTTTATCATTTTCCGCCAGAAGGTGACTTTTGCACGCAATTTGGGGCTTTAAACGAAGACGGAACAGTAACAGTATTGTAAATATATACATAAAAAAATGGGGGAAACCCTATTTTTTTCTTTGGTAAAACAATCCAAAAATAATTTAAGAACAAAATATTGTATTAATATAATAATGTCATCAAAAAGAATCCAGAAAGAACTAGAAAATTTAATAAAGGATCCTCCTTCAAATTGTAGTGCTGGACCAAAAGAAGAAGGTGATATATATAAATGGGAGGCTACTTTGATAGGACCTAGTGAAAGTCCATATGCAGGTGGAATATTTAACATGGAAATAAATTTTCCTACAAATTATCCATTTAAACCACCCAAAGTGAAATTTATCACAAAAATCTACCATCCAAATATTAATTCTGTTGGTGGAATTTGTTTAGATATTTTAAAAGATAATTGGAGTCCAGCATTAACTATTAGTAAAGTACTACTTTCAATATGTTCATTGTTAGATGACCCTAACCCCGACGACCCATTGGTTCAAAGTATAGCAGATAAATATATGAATAATAGACTAGCATACGATTGTATTGCTCGAGAATGGACAACGCGGTATGCCTAAATAAATTTAGTTGTAATAATCCTCTTATCATAATTTTCTTCAATATTGATGGAAACATCCACTAGTTTATTATTTCTCAAACATTTTAACAAAAGATTACCCTCGTCCTGCACTTTATAAAAACAATTATTAATTTGATTATTATCTAGAAAATTGAAGACAGTATCCTTGACAAAGAAATGTTCAATTCTGAGCCAAATATTAGCTTGTACAATAGTAAACATAAATATTAAGTATTTCATTTTTTATTTTATGTGATTTATCATAAAATAAAATCAATTTATTTCTTCATAAAAGAAGCACAACATCCAGAAGCAACTTTAACAATAGTGTTCACATCTAACTTTCCACTACTAGCATCTACTACCAAATCAACTGTATTTCCTAAAACACCCTGGTCTATCATATCAAGTAACAATTTTTCTTTGGCGTCAGTAATAGGAGCTTCAACAACAACAGTTCTCACCAAACTAATTACTAGTTCTTTTTGCGCACTACCTTTGAGTTGAGTAACTTCAACGACTTCCATTGCAAATCTTACAATTACCATGAAATTTTCAACACTAACTTCAACACCAACAAGTTTAGTTTTAAGCTCTTTCATACAATTATCAAAATCGCCCATTATATTTTACTACTCGATAATTATATAAATTATTTAACACACTTAAAGAAAATACAATAGTATTATATGGAAGTCGAACAGCTAACCATAAGGTTAAAACCCATAATATATTGTTTAAATTATATATGGACTCCCGAGTATCATTACATATTGTCAAAGGATTCGACAATAATTGTAAATCGTTGGTACACAATTTCAAGTTCTCTTTTTTGAGTAACTATTATAATATTTTAACCCGCTATAGCTCAGATGGTAGAGCAGCGGTTTGTAGCACCGTAGGTCACCCGTTCGAATCGGGTTGGCGGGAAAAAATGCTAATAAACGAACGAAAGTTCGTAATAATAGATTTAATTTAAAAACTTATATTTTTCATATATTTAAAAATATATGAAAAATTACAATTTGTAAAAATCATGTACTCTTTTACTCAACATCTTTTGATAAAATTTTTTTCTCATATCCCACCAATTAGGACAAAAATTCATTAATGGTACCATTTCTATAATTATCAAATTTTTATTAGGATTTTTTCTCTCCTTTCCATAATATACGAATTTTACAAGTCTAAATGGTTTCTTTGCCGAATTATATACTATTTTTATACCACTTTCAATTATTCTTTTTTTGGGTAATTCAATCATTGTTTTATTAAACTTTTCATTATTTTCGCTTTTTATCAAATGTTTTCCCTGTGTTTTAATATCGTGTACTATACATGATTTTATACAATATAACCAGATATCTTCCGGTATTTTTTTTTCCAATACAAACATATATTAAGTTTTATATTAAGTTTTTATATTAATATAAAATTAGAAATCATCTTTTGAACTTTTTTGTTCTTTAATTTCATCATATACCGGATATAATACTTTATAATGACCTCCATTTTTTATCAAAAATATTGCTTCTTCTTTGACTTCTTGTGAATCCCAGTTTCCTTTATCGGGAAATATAGAAGACCACTCATATGATCCATTCATATTTGTTATGTTAATTATATATGTAGGAATACCAAAATATCTAAATAATGGTAGAAGCGGTTCATCACCCCATACATGACTTCCATATTTACTATAGTTTTCATATGTATCATTAGGTTTATCTCGTAATACTCTATCTTCCCAATATTTTGCAAATTCATCTTCTTTATAATCTGGTAATAAATCATATTTTTCATCATCCAACAACAAAATCTTTTTAAACGAATACGACATAATATATTTTAAAAAATATATCATTAATAAACTTACATTGTGGTATCCAGGATAAATTTCCCCCAAATTTTGAGAGTCTCGTTTTTTAAACCATTTATTAATTTCTTCAATACTACTTAATAAATTGTTAGTTAATTCACATTCTTCAATTTGCCTTTCTTGTCCTAAGGCAAATTCTTCAATTTGCCTTTCTTGTCTTAAGGCAAATTCTCCTTCGCATTTTAATTTTAGTTCATATTCTATACTTCTTATTTTTTCTTTTCCTTTTTTATTTAATAATAAATATAAGAATCCATTCAAATATGCTCTATAAAAACAATTATTATCTCCATGTACATCTTCGAAAACACTATTTTTAAAATTAGGATATGCACCAACCCATGCTTTGGCAAATTCAATTATAGTTGATTGAAACCCTGAACCTTTATTAGTTTTGGATATACGTTCCATAGTACCTTTTTCATTATGTTTTTTAAACTTCTTATTTTCTTCTAGATTTAAATATCCTACTCCTGTCTTCTCTTCTTTTAAGGGCAATAATGAAATTAATAAATCTTGTAATTTTTTTATTTTAATATCATCATTTAAGTCATTCTTTAATATTTTTTTCAATTCGTCCTCAATCTCATTTTTGAGATCATCTATATCTTCTTTTGGTCTTTCATGATCTTCTAATAACACAAGTTTTTTTCTAAAATCCTTTTCTAATGATTTTATATCTGACCATCCCTTACCAGATGGTTCAGCATAAAGTGTATACTTAACTTTTTCTAATAGACCCGAAGCAGTGTTTGATTCATCTTCTTCTTTTGGTTTCAATAATAAATATGACATATTTGTTGATTGATTAAAAGCATAAGCTTTATGAAAACTATCATCATAAATATTTTCGACTTTTTTTGAATTATTATAATTCGATTTTGGTGTAGTTGGTGTTGTTGTTGAGACTGGTAAAGCTGTGTCTAAATAAGACTCGTTCTTTTCTTCTTTTAACTTTTTTTTATCTAATAACTTGTCATTCATTATTATTATATTTGAAGTATTTATAATTTTGATATCATTAGGGATTGCATCAGGCAAATTACCAAATGTTATTTTTTTAAAAAGTAAATGAATTAGACCTTTTTCATTATAATATTTGACATGCCCGTCTCCGGTTGCGGGTGTCTTGTTATATTCCAATTCATTTAATTCTTTACCAGTACAAAAATATAAAATCCATACATTTGAATGAATATCATGTCCAACCATTGTAATACTATTTCCATTGCATATCTTGGAATCAGTTTCCTTTTTCTTAAAACTACCACTTTTTACTTCTATTTTAATTTCTTCATTGTTACTTATTCCATTATTACTTATTCCATTATTACTTATTAACTTTGTATTATGGTGATTTAAAATTAAATTAAACAAAAAAGATAAAATATATTTATTTTTAAAGTTAAAAATATGTTGTAATGTATATTCTTCTTTCGCACCATAATTATAAATAAATTCTTCCAAACCTTTTCTTCTTAACATTTTTATTTTTTCTTCTAATGTTTTGTTTTTTATTTTTCCGGAAATTTGTTCATCGTAAAATTTACGAAATAAATCATTAATTTTTATCTTATTTATTTCTATCATCATCGTTTCTGATATAATATTTCCCCCTTTTTGTCCTCTTTCTTCCGATAAATTACCTTCAAATTCGATTTTTAAAATTGCTGTTAGTAAATTATCTACTCTATTTTTTAATAAAAATCTACTTTTATCTAATATATTTTTACAAAAATTATCTTTTTTATTTCCACCAAAACTATTATTATTGTAAAATTTTAAAGCATCAACTTGATCATTTTTTATTTGGTCGGTATAATTATAAATATTTAACGTACCCAATGAACCATTGTAAATAAGTTTTCTCACACAGTTTAATATTCCAGATTCATTTTTAGAACTAATATTTAAATATAAAAAAAATATTTTTCCAACAGTTAATTCGTTTTCTAAAATTTCATGTTCTTCGGAATTTACAGAAATATTATCATCTAATTCAAAATCGGTTAGCAATTCAAATGTTGATAATGTTTCCATATTTTTTAAAATAAATTTTGCATATAAATGAATGATAATTAAAAAATCATATTTCTCATATAATTTTAAAAATTCTTTTCGCTTTTCTATATTTAATAATGATATCATATAAAAAGTTGTATTTATAAATTTATAACCTGTATTGGTATTTTTTATTTCTACTTCTATATCATCATCAATATATTTTTTATTAACTTTATGATATTTCTCTATTTTTTTTTTAAATTTTGGTTCTAATAATTGAGAATAAAAAATAGATAATATAAAAAACATTGACTTTTCAAAAGGAGAATCAGTCATATTTTTTAATAAATTATTATTAATTTCATTTAATTTTTTTGAAATTTCTTCTGAAATTCCTTCTTTTTCTTCATAATATAAATTTAATATATTAATATTATTTTCGGTTATCCCAATTGAACCACTTACTTTCATCATTTTATTATTTATTTCAAATAAATCTTTCTTATATTCTGTTGCATTCGCCCCAAGAAACCCAAAATATCTTTTTAAAAAAATCCAAGATTTTAATTTAGTTTGTAAGTCCAAGTATTTTTTTAAATTATCTTTTCCCAAATCGGTGTTTAAATTAATATTGGCTTTTAAAAAATCAATTTCTTCTACTTTCAATGCATCCTCTCTTTCTCTTTTTGTCGGTGTCAGTGGTGATGGTGGTGGTGGTGTTTTTTCCTGAGGAACATTTTTATAAATTAATTCTTGCAGGGATACAAGCGTTTTTTTCACATCCGTAATTTTTTCTTCCAAATCCGATTCAATTTCCCCTCCGCCACATTGAATTTTATTTATTGTTCCACCAAATAACTTAATTAAATTGCGATTTTCTAAACATGACATTAAATATATATAAATGTCATATTAAATTTTAAATAATAAAAATAAAATAATATATAAACTTATGAACATTGTAAATAACATATTCAACGAATTAATGCAAAAAAATGAAAAAAAGAAAAAGATTGAAATTTGTGAAGATTCTGATTTACCAAAAAGAGGTTGGATACAAGGATGTTATTCATGTTGTATTCCTACTTCAAACACGTATTTATATGAAAATAATATAGTAAATAAGTATTTTACTTTTCATGCATATATATGCAAAGATTGTAAAAATATGAATATATTAAATGATAATAATTTCAAAAATAAATTAAATGGATATATCATAGATTATTTAGATTGAACACAGTTACCTTCCAGTATTATCTATAATTTTATTCACTAAGACTACATGGAATGGTCTTAAATCGGACATACAAATTTTAAAATATTTATTAAGTGGTTCTAAAGAGGCTTCTTTACTAGATATATTATCAACGGCTGAATATAAAAAACCCCTATATGAACTATCTATTACGCTTACTTTATTGGATAATCTAAATGGTGTTTTCCAAATAGAACTTAATGAATAAATATGAAAAGGTTGTGCTTCAATATATTTGGAACTTTTAAAAATTGTATTTATAAATTCATATTTTGGTAACTTATTTGGTTTTCGATTTTTAATTTTATAACAGGCGCATTTTATACCCAAATTTATTAGATTTGTTGAATTTGCCTTTATGCTTAAATTTTTTGGATTTGGTGTAAATATTTCAAATCCTGAATCTGGATAATGACTAATCGCTCTTGAATTATTCTCACGTATTAAATGTTCATATTCTATTTTTAACAAAGAATCATATTTATTACATATTTCAATATATAAAATAGTATAACTATCGTTCTTACTTTCCATTTTTTTAATAATATAAATTTATATTTATATTATTTTAATAGCTATTAAGTTATAAACTACATTTTGAATTATCAGCATTTTGAGTCTCTTTACAAGGGTCATGATCCCAAACTCTATTATATAAATCTTTGTATGTTGAAGGTAGATTTAAAGATTTTGTAATCATACATTTATCATTATGTCTAGTGTAATGAACCGGTAACATGGGTACTGTACATTTTAATTTCTCCTTTTTTACAGTAGGATTACATTCATCTAATTTTATTTTATACATGATTCTATCTAATTTTAATCGTAAATGTTCTGATGATGATAATCTACTGTTAACTCTATATTTTCTTTGAATATTTCCACTGTAATCACTAGTTGAAGATTCACATTTTACTTTTTTCCTCATCAAAGAATGATAACTTAAATTTTTATTATTTACGTTATTTTTCAACCCACCTCCACCACAACATTTTAAATGATCGCCATATAATATTGACGACTCATTATTTCTTTTTGTAGCATTTTGTTTTGCTTGAACTTTTCTTCTCATAACTACCAAAGACATTTATATATTATATAAAATATTTAATTATTAAAAAATAATTAAATTAAATCCAAAACAAGTATCTTTTATGGGGTACTAAAACAGAAGCTCTTTTTAGTGAATAGAATAATTTTGTACCATGAATTGATTCAATTATTTTTTCCAAGTCGTCTTCACACCAATCATGTGTTTTAAAATAGTCTAAATTATCTCCATTAATACAAAATGCTACTAAAATAGCTAATGAAAAATATGAACAAGAAAAGTGAGATATTGATGGGATTTTATTAATTATGATTAATTCGGGGGATAAAAACTTTTCCTTTGTATTATCTCTTTTATTAAAAATTTTGTTAATTTGTACCATATCATCCTTTATATCAAATAACATACTTTTATTCATATAATAAAAATCATAATAAACATCGTTTTTTACTACTAAAATATCATTTAAATCAAAGTATAAAATACCAATATTATCATTTTTTAATAATTCAATTTGCTTTTTTAATGCCAAAAACAAGCTAATCAGATATGTATAAGAAAAACTATTATTGTTAAGTTTCAAAAATTTTTTAAATGGTAATACCATTTCTGCTTGAAAAGTATTTTTTTTTAAATTTAATTTTTTTAATGAATTTAGAAATTGTTGGTCTCGTTTGTCCTTTCTCAACAATGTTAAAAAAAATAAGTTTTTGTGTTTTTTTATTTCTAAATCATTCGTTTTAAAAATAATTGTCATTTAATATAAGTAATTAAAAAATTATATATTTAATATTTACTTTCTATATTTGCATTATAAATTATCGAGTGTTTTTTTTTTAGTTCTTAATTTTCAGTTATTGTGATTTTTTCAGAGTTTTTATCATAATTAAACATATGTTTTAACTTATCCCATTCTTGATTTTCTTGATTTTCTTGATTTTCTTGATTTTCTTGATTTTCTTCATTTTTTCGAATCCTTTGTTTTTTACAAAATTTTTCAAGATTATAAAATTTAATCAATTTTTCTCTTTGTTTTATAATAGTTAATTCAATTTGTCTATCATAATAATAATCATATACAAAATATATCAAATTCTGAATTGTGTCGTCACTTAATTTTATTGAAAACATTGTTAGTTTCTTTCTAGAACCCATAGGCATTGAATATGTCCGATTACGTTTTTCCAACCTATCCACCGTATATTTAATAATTTCCCATACATGTTTATTGTGCTTTTCCGGAACTCTATTCCATGCAATATTTGGTGCAATTTTTAAATTATAAACCAAATCTATGAAATTATACCATGCCCGATTCTTTGGTGATAGACCATCCCAATCTTTCACATCTTTGTCAAATCTTACCTTGTTTTTTAATCCTTTTGTTTTCTTTAATAGAAAACGAAAGGATGAACATCCACTTTTTGAAGCATTATTTTTCTTTAAAATTCCAGGCATTATTTGTTTTTGTTATTTATATTCATTATAGAATAATAAAATTATTCAATTTATAAACACTTAATAAATCTTTGGATGTTCGCCCTCATCAAAGAAAAAATGGGTATGACCCCTATACAATTTTTTTTGGTTTTTTTGGTTTTTTTGGTTTTATAAAGTTATATTAAAGATGCAAGCTCGACGCTGCGTATTGTTCATTTCCCAATCTTTCTGCATAAGTGTCCCTACAATTTTTCTCTTCTTCTGGTGTGAAGTGTCTGTTTTGACTCCTAGTTAATTTGGGGGCACAAGAAGTTCTGGTACGATCATGTAACCCCGTCTGCAAATATGGGTGTGGTAACCCCGAACGGAAAGCATCCTCGATTTTTAGACGGTTTACTGGTCTAAAACAATAATCCAATTGAATTTTTGCTTTTAAATTCTCTGATTTAATTTGTTCTGTTTCCTCAAGTTCGTGGTCAGCATTACTAGGGAGAATCATCCAAAATTCTTTAGATGATGGAACTGGAAATACACGAATATCCTGACCTTTTGAAAGACATATTTTCAGAATTTTCAAATTATTAGGAATTTCTTGTTTCATATCGAAGAAAACAAAAACCATGTTGAATCCTGTAGATGGGTTATTAGCAACATCAATGGTTAAGTTTTCTCCTAATCCCAGACTAATGAATTTTATTCGGATGTCTCTGGATGAATGTTTCTTATGAACTCGGGGAATATAGAGTATCATAGTATCTCCATTGATATTTTTGAGTTGTTGATTATTAAAAGACATGTTGTAGGTGAGTTAAATATGCTATTCGTTTTTATAATTTCTTTTTTTTGATCATAAAAACAATCAATTTAAAAAAATTTAATGTCCTTTGAAAAAATGATCTTTGAAAAATGATCTTTGAAAAAATGATCTTTGAAAAATGATCTTTGAAAAAATGATCTTTGAA
>Ga0115007_10002606_pt1 | contig 11019 bp, 10 predicted proteins | sample ArcOceMetagenome_2_FD_87166 | JGI IMG/M metagenome (GOLD analysis project Ga0115007, IMG submission 87166) | Marine eukaryotic phytoplankton communities from Arctic Ocean - Arctic Ocean ARC135M Metagenome | ecosystem: Environmental > Aquatic > Marine > Oceanic | place: Arctic Ocean | collected...
GCTGAAAGACACCGGGTACGATGACGACGAAATCGAAGAGATGTTCGACGACTACGACGTCAACGGGGACGGCGAAATAAGCCTGCGTGAGTTCGAAAAGATGTTGGAGGCGGCATACTTGTAGGGAGGGGTTAGTGTATTGATATAGAGTTGTAGTTTAAGGCGTTGAGGTGAGGCCAAGAAGTTGACCAAAATTATTTGCCAGTGTTCCAAAAAGTCGTGCGTTTCTGCCAAATAAAATGTTGCTGGGGATGAGTGTAGCCAGCCTCGGAAAAAGTCGTGTGCATATGTCCCTCCCCGGTCGCGGGCAGTGCTTGTCGCGTCCGACGCGACCGGACGTCGGGTCGAGACACAGGCGCTTCGTGTGGCGAGCGTGTGGTCCGGTTCGCGGGCGGCGACGCGTTTCCCGTGTTTCGGTAACACACGCGACTCCGTTTCCGGAAGCGAGTCGGGCTCGGGATTTTGGGCACCACACCAGCCGTCAGGTTCCGGTTCGGGGGTGGGACTTGGAGCTTCGGAGGCGGGTAACGGCAGACGCACGCGGGGTTTTTTACCTTTGCCGATCGCGGTGTCGATCGTGAGACGTGCAAACACGGTTCGGTGAACGTGTCGTGCCACACAGGGTGATCCGCGTACGCCAGGGACACGTTACGCTCGCCGAGCCAAAACAGGCGTGCGCTCCAGCATTCGGATCGGGGAAAACAAGCATCTGTGATGAGCGCACCGCACACCGCGGTTTCCGATGACAACGTCGTGGTCGTGTCTACCGAGGCACCGAAGTCGGTGGCGTGGCACGATCACCACGGCATGGAGCTGACGCACGTCAGGGAATTCGAGCCGAGGTGCGTTTTTCGCGCGAGCCCCAGCACCCACGACCGCACCCCGTGGGGAGACCCACCCATCAATCCTATATCTCGTTTTCCGACACGCGATAGGCCCTTTTGCCAAAAAAAGAACAAAAACCGAAACCGCGCGGTTTACCAAAACCCGCCGTCCGGCTCTTCGTCTGACCCTCCCCTCCTCTTCCCGTCTCCAGCGAGCCGACTGATTCCGACGACGACCGCGGGATGAGACGAGACAGGCAAAGCCCGAGTGTCGGGTGCTGCGTGATACAATAGCACAGGGACCCACACGCGGTCCCTAACCTCCGAAAACAAATGAGTACGGTTTCTAGTGTATTACAAACTACTGTATTTCCCCAACGCGAGTCGTCACAACGAGCGGTGCTACCATCAAGCCCTACGAGTACACTCACATCACTACCATCAAGCCCTACAAATACTCAGAGTTAGCTCACACGACTCACTGCCGTAGAAACCTTACCTCTGACTTTTTTTCGTGGCGCTCTGCGCGTCTCGCCATCGTTTGGTCGCCGCGCGCACGGCACGCTCCGCTTCCAAAATTTCTTCATCCCCGAGCGGCGTCACGAGCGGCCCAGGGGACAAAACCCCTATGACTTCGTCGATCTGCCGCTCGGCTTCTTGAAACACCTCGCTGATTGGTCGGCGGCGGCGCATCACAGCGTCAATGATACCTGCTGGGGAAGGTACCGAACCTGGTACCTTGCCGCCCTTGCTCGCGGCTTGCGCCACGATGGAAACGACGCCGGCGACGACGCGCGAAAACATTTTCCGTGCTTTCTGGAGTCCTTCTTGAGTTCTCCTTGACTCACGCCTACGCCTGCACTCCCTTCCTGGCTACACCCGAACAACCCTCGCGCCTGCGATCCCGGGAACCTTTTTGTTCGCGAACTTGTCCGACTCGAAATCACCGGCCAGGTCGAGGCGCACGTACCACCCGTCGCCGCGCTTTTCTGTGGAGTGCGTCCTTTGCCTTTTCCCCGCCGATTTGATCCCAGCCGGAACCAAACTCACCCCGTCGTCCGCGAACGTCGTGCTACGGTACAGTTTCTCCCCGGTTTGTAAGGTTACTTTGTACAGGTGCCACGGACAGGACAGACACGCGAAACTGCCAACGTCCTCGATGTCGCCCGCCCCGAGAGGACCGCCCGCGTGGTAACACAACGAATCCACCGCGAACACGTCGCCGTGGTGGTTGATAAGAGACACGTGCCTCGGCCGGCCGTCGGAATCAAGCAGCTGCACGTGCACGCGGTCGCCGTTCCGGGATAACTCTTCAACAGCCGCGACGCGCACGAAAGGACGCTCGCCGTTCGGGGTGATAGGGTCGGCCGTCGTGAAACCGCGCTCCAAAACGGAGCGACGCGCGGGGAGGAATGGTTGAGATTTGAGTTAAGGAAGATAATTTCTCAAGTGGGAGACACGCGACGCGAGTACCATGGTACCGTGTACGAGAATTATTAACCGTACGCGAAAGGCTCGTTCAATCACAAAATGCGCGGGCCGGCGCTCTTTCGTTCGCATCGCTTCTCTCATAAAATCTTCTGCCGTCTCGCGAACTTCATGATGCTCTGGAAGATCCCGGTGATCCCGGCGACGATGAGGAAGCAGGTTAGGTAAAAAGCTGAAATGGACATCTCCAAACATGACCTCAAGTTCATCCCGAATATCCCAGTCACGAGCGCGCCGAGCGCGGCGGCGAAGGTGGCGATGCTTAGGGTTAGTTCCAGCTTGGAAACCTCGTACCGCCGGCTCGACAGGGAAACCGAAATCGACTCTTCCAAATCGCGCGTGTTTTCAAGCAACTGCTCCGCCGCGTTGTGCACGGTTTCAGTTTGCTGCAAGTAGTACTCAATCAGGTTTTCCACTTCTTCCTCTTCGTCTTCCTTGTCCTCTTCGTTCGTGGCGGTACTGCTAATCGTGAAATCCGCGATATCGTCGTCGTCATCCAGGGTGTCCAGCAACACTTGCCTTACGGAACCGGCTCGCGAATCAAGCGCGACTAAGCTCTGTTTCGTGAGCCGCAGCTCTTCAAGCACCGCCGGGTTGATGCTCGACCGCAACTGCGACGAAACCCGCTTACACCGCTCTTCACAGAACTCAAGCTTGGCGTAGAGCTGGGACATAGTTTCCTGCAACGCGGCTTCCACCATTTCCAGCTCGAAGGGAATAGGCGCCCCGCCCACCCCCCCGGGCGTGGCGTTCAAGTCGTAGTCCAAATCGAAGTCACCGGTGGCGGAGGAGGAAACAAACTCGCCAAGCGAAGAATTCCCCTTGGCGCCGTTCTTTCCGCCAAAGTCGCCGCCCGCGTACAAGGACGAATCCCCAGACGAATGCTCCTTCACGCGTCGCTGCACCGCGTTTAGAAACCGCCTGCCGGTGTCCGTGTCAGGCTCGAACAGCAGGGCGTGGTCGGGGCGAATGATGACGCGCACCCCGAGGTTGACCATGATCGTCTGGTCCTTCACCAGAAGCGCTGCGACGCAGGAAACATTTGGTCAGTCGGGACCGTGAGTCGTGTGAGTAGTTACTCCGGACAATCAGCAAACAGGCGGCCGGATTCGGGCCTCCACAGTGTTTTACTCTGGTGCACCTGTTGTGGTGGTAAGACTTGCTGACTGCACTCCTGGTAACGAGTACCAGTACTGGTAGATGTTACGTACGCCACACGTCGCGGTAAACGGCCGGTGAGGCGGATTTGGGAAAGCCCAGCCACGCGTACCGGGCGTGTTGTTGGTTTGAAGCAGGGACGGGTCGATTCGGCGTAGATCGCGGGGCGTCAGATCGGCGTCTCGAAGAAGCGCGCGTCTTGTCAACCGCTGCGATCGTACCACTCCCGGGCCATCAAGGGAGTCCGGGGCGTTGATGCGCATCACTTCGTACGGCTTGGGCGGGTTCACGGCGAGGTACCGCTTGTCTTTCTTTTTCTTCGAGGCTTCGTTTTTGTTTGTCCCGGGAGCGGTACCCGTAGCGCTTGTTCCATTTTTAAACCCCGAAACGCTTTCGTTAGCGTGTGTGTTTCCGTCCGTGGCGGCGGCGTTGTTCCGCTCTCCGTTCGCCACGGCATCGGCGATGATCGAGCCGACGTGCGCGGCGGCGCCGGTGAGCGCGCCGTGAACCCCGTCGGCGCCGTTGCCGTTTACCCCTCCGTTCCCACCAAAGCCGGCGCCGTCAAAGGGCATTTCCCGTTCCTCCTCCATCCCGCCGTTCAGCGCGCCCCCGTCCGCCTCGGGGTACACATCACGTTGACTGACATCGGAATCGCTGGGGGAGGTGTATACCGCTGAACTCAAACTCGAAGCAGCACCCGCGGAAACGTCGGTCCCGCCGTTCAGCGCTTTCCAGACTGTTTTTTTCAGCCACGCACGTTTGCCGCCCCGCGCGGGGCGCGCCGCGCAATCTGAACCTGAGGTCCCGGGGTCAATCCCGGGCGATTCCGGGTCCGGGTTTTTAGTGCTAGACACGCCGAAGCCCTCGGTGACCACCGTGGCGAAGACATCCGCCGGGGCCTCGTTGTTCGTATCGCTCGTCTTCGCGCCGCGCGCGCCCCGCCCGCGACCGCGCCCAGCACCCGACCTCCATCCCTCCTCCCACTCCGCCTCGGATCCGCCTCGCACGCCCACCAAAACGGACCCTCGCGGGCGCCACCGCCGGGTCGTTGCCGGGGTGGTGCCCGGGATCCGGAAAGGGCCGGTGTTAGCGCACAAACGGGGACGCACGCCCATGGGCGCGGGCGCCGAGCTCATGCGCGCGGCGTACGCCAGAACGCCCGTCGCACGCGTTGGCGTCGGCAGGGCGCGAAGGCGACGCGACAAGCGCGTGGGCGCGGGGGGGGCGAGCGCGACATGAGACGTGGCACTCGCCGCCATGACGCGTACGCGGAGTCGAGTAAGACTAAGGCCTTTCCGGTCGCGAGAACTCTCTGCTTTGACCGGGGTGTGGGTGCCAGCGGGAACCGCAACGAACGAATGTGTTATCGTTGAATTTCCGAGTTGGCAACTTCACAACCGTCGTGATCGGTACGGGCGGCGCGGTGAGACCGGTGGGGTGACACCGTCGCGCGTCGGTACGGTCGTAGGTCGTGACGCACCAGAAATGTGTGTGCCGGCTCGCTGTCGGTTTTCCGCGTGTCCGCAGTGCTGCGGAGGAATGAAGTCTTGACGCGTCAGCAGCTCCAACGAACGCGCTCATCACCAGGTGGCGAGGTGGGCACCGATCCGATTGATCTCGATTTTTTTTTTAAATTTTGTCAAAAATCGTGCTGGGCACACCTCAGATTATGGGACCGCTTGTGCCACAACGAAGGACGCCGGCACGTCGCCCGCGCGCCTAAAGTTACCCACCGTAGTCACCAAGCATGGCGGGTACGACCCCCCCACTGGACGTCGCCTCTTTGACCGCTGAGGCGGACGAGAGCTTCGCGAAAGGCGTCGCCGCAATCAAGGCGGGCACGATGGATGAAGCCATCGAGCTCCTGGCGAGGGCGCTTGAGTTGAAAACCACGCTCCACGGCGAACAAGCCATCGAGTGCGCCGCGTCCTACTTCCGGTACGGATGCGCCTTGTTCTACAAGGCGCAGGACGAAAACACGGTGTTTGGGAAACAGGCGCAGGCGCAGGCGAGTGCGAAGGATGACGCTGACAAACGAAAGCCTCAAATCGCGAATGAGACGGCCGTGGATGACGGCGAAGCGTGCGACGACGACGACGACGAGAAAGACGGCGAAGATAAAGAAGACGGCGAGGACGACGACGAGGAGGAAGATGACATGGAACTCGCGTGGAAACTGGTGGAGAACGCGCGTTTGATTTACGAAGAGGACGAGTCACACCCTATCGAATTAGGTACGTGTTGGGCCTTTCCCAAATCCCGGACGACTGTGTTCCCATTCAAGACTGACACTTTCTTTTATTTATCGTAAGCGAACTGTTTCGAGACCTTAGGCGAGATGAACACCGAGCACGCGAACTTCGCGTCCGCACTTGAGGATTTGGAGCAGTGCCTTGCAATTTTGGAAACCGAGCTGGAGGAGGACGACCGACGAATCGCCGGGGTGCTTTTAAGCATTAGCGTTGCGCAGCAGATGGACGATAAGCTGGAGAAGGCTTTGGTGAACTGCGCGCGGGCTATATCGATTTTGGAAGCGAGGCTGAAGCGTTTGAAAAGTAGCGACGAAGCCGCGATTGCGGCGATGCAAAATTCACAGCCTCCCGGCGCAACTCCGTATCCCGACCCGCTAGCCGCCGCGAAAGCGGAGCTGGAGCAAATTGAAGCCGTGCTTGGTGATCTGAAGGTGCGGGAGGAGGAGCTGCAGGGGTTGGTATCGGAGGACAACGACACGCGCGCGCAAATCAAAGCCGCGTTCGCCACCATCGGCGGCGTCGGCGGGTCGGGTGCCGGGCCCTCATCCGGAGGTGTTTTGGAAACAATGGGCTTCGACGCCCCGAAACTAGCGCCGGGTGCGGCGCAGCCCGTGAACCTGGGGGTGGTGGGGAAGAGCGCGGGTGGGGTTTCCAGGGTCACGCCGAACGTGACGAACGGAACGGGTCACGTTACGAAGGCGCCGCAACGGATCACCGTAGCGCCCGTAGCCGCGCCGCCCGCGCCCGCCGGGTCCTCAGCAGCAGCAGCAGCCGCGGCGTTCGCGTCGATTTCCTCCGAAGCGCCCGCGGCTGTGCCTGCGGCGAAGAAGGCGAAGATCGCGCCGACGCCGGTCGCGGCGCCGGCGGGGACGACGGGCGAAGGGCTTCCAAAAGAAAACGAAAACGCCCCCGACGCGTGCGCACCGCAGTGAATCGCGAATGGCGCAGGGGCCAAAAGATCTATCGAAAGGTATAGGGACCCGTCCGTCCTATTCTACATAACAAATACCTCCATCGGTACTTAGGAATACCCACACATACCTACTTGAAACTTATTCCTTTTTGTTTCGCCTCTGTTTCTCCTTTTTTTGTTTCGCCTCCCCTTTCGGAAACGCGACCCTCCGAACCCCCGGGAAGAACACCACGGCGAAGAGAAGCTCGGTTGCGATCAAACCCACTCGGTGTGCGGTGAAATACCCACGCACGCCGTCCGTCTCGTTCGTAAACGCGCCTGGTTTGAACTGTAAAGTGACCAATGAAAACGAAGACGTTTCGCCGTTACTCGTTTCTTTCCAAAACGCAGACGACAATGCGTTTTTGATTCCCGGCGAGACCCAGATTTCCCCATTTCCGTCCCCGGTTTGTTTCTCAAGCACACCAGGCATGAACGATGTATACGGACCGGTATTGCCAACTACGACAACTTCCGTGCCTGACGCGAGTAAACGCCCGATTTCCAATGACCAGGGATTTGTTTTATCAAGAGATCGTTTTTCGTTTTCGTCCCCGTCTGTTGTGTCAGCGTCTCCGCTCGTACCCGCCGCAGATGCGTCGACGCCTGTCACGACGACGTCTATCCTCCCGATTTTAATCCTCGCGAAGTAATGCCATGGGCCACCACTCTCTTTTTCAGCACCCGGGGCGAGGTACACGTCCGTGGACGGGTCGACGCGCGTCAGGGTCGCTGGGGACGAAACACTTTGCGAAACGCCGTCTTCCTGAATCTTCGGGGACACCAGGTACGGTCGGTAATCGCCCGCGACACGCGCGTCGATTGTGGTGCTCGCGGCGACCAAGCCGTCCAGCATGGAGCACCCTTCCACGCCCACGAGGTGCACGAAATCAGCGTCCAACGCGGTGATTTCCGCGGCGATGCGTTCCAGGCGAGTCGAGGCTGGTTCAGAAGTCTCATCGCCGTGTGCTTTTGCGTTTGTGTGCCACAACATGGGCACGTGCTGCACGGCGAGGACGAACGTGTGTGCGTCGCCTTTTCGGCGATCGCCGGGTACCGCAGGTGCTGCCGGGCATTCGTCGTACAACGACTCGCCCGAACACGAGCTCGCCGAGACCAGCGCGAGCACCGCGAGCACCGCGAACGCGCGCATCGCGAGTGGGGAGGAGGTGTGCCTACCTCGAGTTTGACGATTTTCGTCACGATTCTCGCGAAAGTCGAAACACGTTCAAAAAGCCAAACAACGATCCCTCGTCTCGGGGCACGGCTACGGCTCCAGTTCTTGTCGCGCGCGACTGCCGGCGTCAACGACCACTCACACGCGCGCTTACATATACCCGCGTGTCGAGCTCATAAACCTGCGAGGTGGTGAGGCTTTCGAAGACCACCAGCGTTTGCGTTTCATTCTGGGTTCACACAAAAAGAAAAGTTGCGGTAATCCTCTAATCCATCTTTAATCCGCCCCTTCCCCCCCCCCGCGCCCATGACCACGGTCATGGAGTGGCCCTCCGACGGCGTGATAACCGTGGAATGGGCTCGTTTGTTGGCCCGGACGCTGGACGCCAACTCCAGGTCCGGCGAGCCCCCCAAACACCTCGCCAAGGTGTTCCCCAAAGCCGTGCACGAGAAGTTGATGAAGCACGCCTGTTCTTTGTTGGATTTGGAACCCACTTTGCAGAAGCTGGCGCCGCCGACGGACACGGAGGTGGTGGTGGTAGGGGACACGCACGGGCAGCTGCACGACGCGCTGAAGCTCATGAGCATTGCGGGCGAGCCATCATCAAAAAACTGGTACGTGTTCAACGGCGACTTCGTGGACCGCGGCGCGTGGGGCGCCGAGTTGTTTGCGGTGGTTTTGGCGTGGAAAGCCGCGGCGCCTGGTTTCGTTTTTCTGCTCCGAGGCAACCACGAGTGCGAGTTCTGCACCGAGGTGTACGGGTACAAGAAAGAGCTGCAGGTGAAATATGGGAAACGGGAAGGGAGCGGGCTGTGGAGGCAGTTCATGAAGGTGGGCGCGTCCCTGCCGTTGGCGGCGCAGATCGGGGACAAAACCTTGGTGCTGCACGGCGGTTTGTTCCGGGGCCGGAAGAAGAAAGGCCGCGGCCGAAACGCGCGGCTCACGGTGGGTACTTTGGCGGAGTTAGCGGGGGCGTGGAAAGGCGGGAACGATCCGGACGGCGAGGGGGACGCGCAAATCGCGGGGGACGTGCTTTGGTCGGACCCCGCGCCCGGGGGCGAAGTCACCGGTTTGGTGCCAAACGAAAACAGGGGAATAGGAACCATGTTCAGCCCGGACGCGACGGAGGAGTTTCTGGTGGTGAACGGGTTGAGTTTAGGTACGTGGTCTGTGTGATTCCCGAATCCGTCAACACACTGTTTGCCCGTGCAAGACGTTAACCACTTTTCGTTCAGTGTTACGGTCGCACGAAGGCCCGGACGCGCGGGAGGACCGGGTCGGGATGGACCCGATGAAGAACGGGTTTTCGGTGGATCACGCAATCGAGGGGATCGGGATGTTGTGCACCGTGTTCAGCGCGCCGGACTACCCGCAGTTCGTGGAACTGGGCGACACGCGACACAACAACGCGGCGACATTCGTCCGCCTCGTGCCCGCCACGAACTGGTGCGACCCGAACCCCACGCACTTCACCGCGGAGCACCCGCGACCGGTTTCGGAGCCGTACTACGACATCACCGTCGGTGGGTCCGACGAGGAAGGGCCGGATGGTGTTTTGGCGCGGGAAACGCGAGCGGGTGGGTCGGAGGGTGGCGATTTGGAGAATTTGGAGAGCGACGTCTTGGAAAGCGGAGACGGGATGAACGGAGGCGATATAAACCTGGACGAGGAAAACGACGACCTTTTGCGGGAAAAGCACGATACCAACCTGGACGAGACACGCGACGATCGTTCGCACGCGGAAAGACGGGTTTCCGAAAACGACCAGACGCTGGAGATTGACCCGAAAACTTTGGAGAGCTTCAACACTAACAACACGGAGCACCCGACCCCAAACAATGGGGACGGGGACGCAAACGTCGCGCCGGCGACGTCCCCGGAAAAGGCGCCGCATCCGAAATGACTCCCCGGAGCGGCCGCCGTACCAATCGCGTTCGCGCTTTACGTCCAGTGGCGTTTGCGGCGGGTTTTCACCCCCGACAAACGGGCGTTGATAGTCTCCACGCGGTGGATGTTCAAGCAGCAGGGAGTGAGGTGATGAAATTGGCGCGGCGGTGACGCTCCGTTTAGTGGGGTGGGAGTCGCGGTAACAAAAACCGTTCCCCTGATAAGTCGGGTGTATGGGAATGGAGGAGTACCTAGCCTAGTATTAGTACTTTCCTGCAATAAGTCTATATGTGATTGCACACTACGTCCCCAACCCCCCCCCTACTGACACTGAAACGGAACGTCGTGTTTGTCGAACCTCCCCCCCAGCGCCAGAGCCAGCACGTCAAATTCCTCCACGAACCACGCCACCGGCAAACTCGCTTTGACGCCGCAAAGCGCCTCCGTCAGCGCGCGTTGCGTGTTTGTCGCGGCGGCGGCGTTTCCTTCGGCGGCGCTCGCGTCCCCATTCGGCGGCGCCAACACGCGCGCCACGGTGCTGTGCCAGATCACTTTCTCCTTGACGATTTGTTTGGCTGGCGCGTTTGGCAGCGCGCGCGCGAGGTCATCTCTGAACACTCGGGGTTCCACTCCAGCTTCGATGTTCCAAAGCGCCATCACCACGCCCGAAGGCGTGACTACTACGCGCTCTATCACGGCGTCGATGGGGCACGATTGCCGAGCCACTGCCCGAACCGCGTTCAGCTCAACCTCTCGTGCCACGTCCGCCTCGCCTTCGTCACCACTCAACGGTATCGGCGCCAAGTGGTGCGACGCGTGGAACGTGGAGAAGTGGTACAACGTCGGGTCCTGGAGCCACACCGACCGCGCGTGATTTTCTGTCGAGAAATCGTAAACGCCACCTTTTTCACTCGGGAAATACTTTTCCAAAACGCGTTTCGTGTTTGCGTAAATCGTGTTCGCCGCGTTGGACGCCGCGGGCAGGGGCACGACGATCGCGCGCACGGGCGTATCAAGCCTGGTTAAAATCGGGACGAACACCCCCCCGTGTGTGCTAGTTTCTTTTCGGAACAACGAGCCTTGGGCCAAGCCTTGCGTCGCGGCGTTTTCCGGGTCGAACAACGTCAACCCGTCACGGCGCACCGACCGCGCGAAGGCCAAGTACAAACGAGACCGGGCGACCGTGTCGTGCGGCGTCTTGGAAAGCGAGAACTCGTCAAGCGGCAGGTGCGCCGCGAGCGAGGCTTCGCAGTGCGGGGACAAAACCGCGGCGTCACTTGA
>Ga0115007_10002607_pt1 | contig 11011 bp, 10 predicted proteins | sample ArcOceMetagenome_2_FD_87166 | JGI IMG/M metagenome (GOLD analysis project Ga0115007, IMG submission 87166) | Marine eukaryotic phytoplankton communities from Arctic Ocean - Arctic Ocean ARC135M Metagenome | ecosystem: Environmental > Aquatic > Marine > Oceanic | place: Arctic Ocean | collected...
CCTGCCTGAACTTTTAAAGGAATGAATCTAAGCATTACGTGACCATATACTGTATATATTTACAGCATATTAGCTAAATGTGGCCATAAAGCAATCTCTATTAATGACGACAGGAGTTATATCTTCAACGTTACCTCGTATATTCTATATAAAATATAAATTGACATAAGTGTCATTATGACATTATTGTTTATCCAAGATAAGAATAACAAAGGAAGTGAAATATGAATGCTCGCAATACTGTTCACCCTGTAGAGATAGCTCGATCTTTACAGCCCCTACTGGCTGAGTTTGCTGATGAGGCAGAAGAAAATGGCCGAGCGTCGGAGGTAGTAATTGAGGCTATTCGCAAGGCCGGGCTATTCAGTATTATGTTTCCTAAGCGCGCTGGCGGGGTAGGTAATAAACTAATAACTCATATAGAAACAGTGGCTGAGTTAGGAAAAACCTGCCCAGGAACGGCTTGGGCTTACGGCTTGCTCTCGGGTGTCACGGCTTCTGCTGCCTCGTTACCAAAAGCGACAAAAGATAAAATCTTTATAACGGGTGATGAGTTAGTGTGCAGTGTTGCAGCGCAAACAGGTAGTTGTACCCCGGACGGTGAATTTTATCGAGTCAGTGGCCGTTGGGGGTATGCGTCAGGATGTATGCATGCGGATTGGGCATTAAATGGGGTAAAAATTCTGAATGCTGATGGCGATATAATTGATGTAGGCTTTGCCATCATTCCTTTGAAAACGTCTTCTCACGTACGTATAGAGAATACATGGCATGTCGCCGGAGTATGTGGTTCGGGTAGTAACACCATCATTGCAGAAGACCAAATGATACCATCGGAATTAGTGCTTTCCTTTTCGAAACTTCGAGCCAATTTGAAAGATAATCCTGCCGCACTTGCCGCCTTGGAGGCACGAGATAAATGGCCCGTAGAACCTTTATTTCCTTTAGGTGTGTTATCTCCCATGTTAGGCGCCGCCAGTGCAATACTGGATCATGTACAAAACGGGATGTGCCAACGACCTATCATTGGTTGGAGCTATGACAGTCAATCGCACTCACAAGTATTTGTGCAACAGCTGGGTGAAGCCGCGATGGAAATTGAGTCTGCATGGTTACATATCCGTCGAGCGGCATCAGAAATTGATGAAACAGCCCAGAGTAGGCAGCTAACCGGTTACGAAAAAGCTAGAATCCAAGCCGACTGCGGCTATGCTATGCGCATTTTGAGAAATGCAGGAGAGCGTTTAATGGATATAGCAGGGCCAGCTGCATTTGCAAATTCAAGCCCTTTACAGCGCTTTTGGCGAGACCTTAATGTCGGAACGCGACATACTGCTTTAAACACCCGCTTGTCTCTAGAGTTATATGGACGAGCAAGGTTAGAGCAAGAGTCAAATTTGGCTTTGCTCCCCAATATACAGAAAGAGTGATGCGATTTGCAGCACTCTGAATGACTGAGTGAATTGAACATGACTGAAGTGAAAGAAAGTAAACTTGAGAACCCAGAAAAAGAAGATTTTCGTATACGGGTCGCTAAAGAGAAGCGGGAGCGAACACGACAGCGTTTGTTATTTGCTGCATTAGAGCTCTTTTTAGTGAGCGAGCGTACTAAGCCTCCCGTCATCGAAGATGTGATTTTAAAAGCCGGTGTTTCAAGGGGCACTTTTTATAAATACTTCAATTCACTGGAAGAGGTATTGACTGAATTAGGTCAGCGAATGGCTGAGGAAATGATCTCAACCTATGAAAGACTATTCTCTAACCTTGAGTCATCAGCGGCGAGAGTGATAGCGGGCCCCATTCTTTCGTTAACGCATGCCGGAATGCAGCCTGGTTCTATAGATTTTACATCAAAAATTGATTTTGTTGATTATTTGTCTAGAAGCAACCGAGTATGGGGTGTTATTACAGGTTCGCTTATGGATGCTAAAAAAGAAGGGGTTCTGGAGTTTAATTCATTATCTGTTGCTACCGATTTTGTTATTGGTAGCTCAGTGGAAGGCGCCCGAAGAATGCAGCATGAGAAATCCTTCAATAAAGAATATATGTTTGAAATATGCGCCATGGTTCTTAAGGGATTTGGACTTGTTGGAGATAAAGCGGAAAAAGCAATAAATGAAGCATGGGCACAGCTAAACGATCATTCTAGTACATTAAATTGGTGGCGAGCCGTTTAGTAAATATTAACTATTAAGAATAAAAATGAGGATTTATATAAAAAGAAAAACCTAACTTCCATCAATTAAAAATCATTCAATTTATTTATCTTACATGCTTCTAAAAGTCATGGACGAGATAACTGTTCTTCAAATAAAAATAATATCGAGCTTCATCTTATGAAGCTGAGCAGGAGATAAAAATGAAAGGCTATAAACATATAGTTAATGGAATCCTTGTGTGCGGATCAATAGTAGCGAGTGTTAGTGTCGCATCTGAGACGGAGTTCACACGTCTTGGAAGTATTAAAGCAGGTAATTCAGACGGAAGTATACCGGCTTACAACGGGGGTATGACAACAGCTCCACCGGACTTTAAAGCAAATAGCGGTTTCTGGGAAAATCCTTTTAAAGATGAAAAACCCTTATATCGTATTACCGATAAAAATATAACTGAACACGCTGAAAAGCTCAGCCAAGGCCAGCTTCACCTGCTTAGAACAGTACCTGACTATTATATAGACATCTATCCAACACATCGTACTGCTTCATTCCCTGAAGAAATATTACAAGCTACAGAGCGAAATAATGGCAGTTGTAAAACGGTTGAGAACTTTCTAGCTATTGATGTGGGTTGTCGAGGAGGGCTACCGTTTCCTCGTCCAGAAAATGGATACGAAGTCATGTGGAATCAGTTGCTTACCTATCCAGGTAAGACGGCAATTACAGCTAGAAGCAACCGTTCTTGGCTAGTGATTAGAACAGGAATAGCGACTAATATGGCAGATCAGGAAACGTATACAGAAAAGCCTTATTACCAAGTGGATTTATCAGATAGGGACCCTGAGTTATTATTGCGAACATACTCCATCAGTAAAGCACCTGTTCGAAGAGCGGGTGAAGCGACAGGTATCGTAGATTATATCAACCCAGTCGCAGACCCTCGTGAGGCATGGCAATATGTGCCGGGTCTTCGAAGAATAAAGAAAGCGCCCGAGTTTTCATATGACACGCCAGTATCGTCATTAGGTGGAGGCTTGCTTTTCGATGAGCTTTTCTTATTTTCAGGGAAAATGGATCGATTCGATTTCAAATTCGTAGGTACTAAGGAAATGTATATTCCTTATAATAACTACGACCTTTACTCTCCCACCTCGAAATGTAATACCGATACTCAATTTCTCAACGCGACTATAAACCCTTCGTGTGAGCGCTTCGAACTGCACCGTGTCCGCATTATAGAAGCGACCCGTAAAGGGGATGCTCGGCATGTATATTCCAGAAGAATGTACTACCTTGATGAGGATTTATCTGGAGCTGGGATGTCTGATGCATTTGATAATAGTGGAGAGCTACATCGTTCCACTTTTAATACCATGATACAACTCTATGATAATAATATACCGTGGGCCGTTCGAAGCCATACTTATGATTTTAGTAAAGGCAGTTTAACAGTACTCGGTGATGCTTATAAAGATGGATGGTTTGTAGAAAATGCAGCTTATAAAAATATAAAAATGAGCCCAGATACAATCACCTCTAGATCTTCATCTCGCTAACCGTTAATAGGCAGTTATTCAATTTAAAAACTGCCTACTTAAATAATTTACAGGAGGTCTATTCATGGAATTTACTAAATTATATGGCTTTAATGATACCGGCATAGCCGCATATACGGGTGGAAACCCGAAAAATACAGCCGTTGTTTTAATCCATGACGAAGGACAAACTCATTATGAGTGGTCAGCACTGGCACGCGACCTTATTCGAAAAGGCTACCGAGTCATTAGCATAGAACAACGGGGGCACGGGCAAAGCGACAGATCAGAGGACTATTCAATTGATGCATTAAGTGCTGATCTACTAAACATCATTAAATCATTAGATATCAAGCCTATCGTGGTTACATCGGGCAGCAGTGTAGACATTGCTTTAAGGGCATCGAGGCAGGGTAGTAATATCGAGGGCACAAGCGGAATAAGTGCGTTGATTGTCGCTCACATGTACCAAGAAGGGAATAATGAACTAGAGCGCTTTACAAATATTAGTAATGCACTGTCTCAGGGCGTCGTAGATATGCCTGCGGCCATTCAATTGTGCACCGAGTACAAATTCAAAGACATGACTCCATCAGCGCTGCACCCCTATATGAAGTTTAACAGCGGACAATGGTTTTGGCATGGCGACCCGTGCTATCAGGATAGTCGATTCTGTAAAGGTATAGCGCCTACTTTATCTCAACAAAGCGAAGTGTCGATCCCCACTTTCATTGTTACCGCCGATGAGCTTGAATCAGAGAAAAGCCGTTTACTCCGCTGTTTTTCAAATAAGCAAATTATCCATGTGGATCAATATCGTTCACGTTTACGTGCGGTGAATGATAGAGATGAGTTTGATCAGGCGATTTGTTCAATAATAGAGAAGTCCATTATTGAACAAAGCGATGACCCGATGAGGGCTCAAGATTTGCGTCGCGCATTAGGTTCGTTTGCGACCGGTGTGACCGTCATTAGCACAAAAGATAGTAATGGCTTGCCTATAGGCCTAACAGCAAACTCATTTACATCGGTGTCGTTAGATCCTCCTTTAGTTTTGTTTTGTATCGATAAGCGCTCTAAAAACCTAACGGCTTTTGAGACCGCACCGGCTTTTGCCGTGAATATATTAAGTCACGAGCAAGCGGCTATTTCTGGACGCTTCGCCAGTAAAGATGAAGATCGTTTCGCATTAACTCCGTGGGAAACATGGGACCTTAATGTGCCGATTATTCAACATTCATCCGCTTCTTTTGAATGCGAAAGGCATAACGTAGTAGACGCTGGAGATCACTTGGTTTTCTTCGGAAAGGTACATAATACATTGATGAATAATCAGCATGACCCCTTGCTCTATTACAAAGGGAAGTATCGAGAAGTAAAGCCATTGGATATCACCCTATAAGCTTTTAACCCGACCTAAACGAGGAAAAGAAATGACTGATAACAATAAGCTTGAAAGCTTTCTTCATAAGCAAATTGAATACTGGAATTCGAGTGATAAAAAAGGCTTCATGGATTGCTACAAAGCGATAGCAACAATGGGCTTAAGTATTGAATATATTGGCTTACCAAAACCCGATGATTCATGGCAAGCATTAGAGCATATGTGGAATACAACTCAGGATAGTATACGAATTGAGTTGGTAGATTGTATAGCGACCAACAATGAAGCCTCTTGCTACCATATCAATCGAAAGCTAGACGGCACCATCAGCACTAGAACGATTGAAACCTACCGGCTAGACAGCGGTGTTTTGACCGCACGGTATTACATTGGAGCAGGGGCGACAGATACTTAAAAGACTAGACCTCTCATACAGAAAATAAAGCGTTAATATGGGAGGAGTAGAGATCGGGCGGCCCATTAAGGGGCCGTCTTAGTTTAAGTTATGGTAGCGTTTTCATTGTAGCTATAAAGGTATTACAGGAGGAGGCCAAAAGGTTCTTATTTTCTTAAACGGAAAATTATTGTAAAATTTTGGTCTTTACTAAACATATAGAGGTAATCATTTTGCTGATCACGCCACCCTAGGCATACCTCTCCTCAAACAGTCATCATTTTCGAATGACACTCTTATACTGTATTCGCGATATTAAAAGTATGAGTTGCGATAAAAAGTACCCATAACTATCAAGAAACGCCGATTCACTAGCGATAGCTGAAAGGCTGGCTTTTGTAGCCAACCGCTGAAGGTGGCGTTGTTTTTAAACACATAACAAGGTTTACTATGCTTGAAAAAATGAAACTAGAATGGCTCTCCAATATTCGAGGAGATCTACTTGCTGGCACCGTGGTTGCGCTGGCCCTAATTCCTGAAGCCATTGCCTTTTCTATTATTGCAGGCGTTGACCCAAAAGTGGGTTTGTATGCTTCTTTCTGTATTGCAGTGATTATTGCAATAGTCGGTGGTCGCCCGGGCATGATCTCGGCAGCAACGGGTGCGATGGCGTTGCTGATGGTGACCCTGGTAAAAGACCACGGTCTAGAATATCTCCTAGCGGCGACGCTACTCACCGGCGTTATTCAAATAATAGCCGGCTATTTAAAGCTCGGAAGCTTAATGCGATTTGTCTCGCGTTCGGTTGTAACTGGGTTTGTGAACGCGCTCGCTATCCTCATTTTTATGGCACAGCTTCCAGAGTTAACTAACGTAACATGGCACGTCTACGCGATGACCGCGGCCGGTCTAGGTATCATCTACCTGTTCCCGTATTTACCGGTTGTCGGAAAATCTATTCCATCCCCTTTGGTGTGTATTGTCGTGTTAACGGCCGTCGCTATGATGATCGGGCTAGATATACGCACAGTAGGCGACATGGGCGAATTACCGGATACATTACCTATCTTTTTATGGCCCGATGTACCGCTTAACCTAGAAACCTTGCTTATCATTCTTCCGTACTCTGTCGGCTTGGCCATCGTTGGCTTGCTTGAGTCGATGATGACAGCGACTATTGTTGATGATTTAACCGATACAAAAAGTGATCGAAATAAAGAGTGTAAAGGCCAAGGCATTGCCAACATTGGCGCGGGCTTAATGGGCGGCATGGCGGGTTGCGCGATGATTGGTCAGTCAATTATCAACGTTAAGTCCGGTGGTCGCGGTCGACTATCGACATTTGTGGCCGGTACGCTACTCATCATCATGGTTGTCTTTATGGATGATTGGATCAAACAGATTCCAATGGCAGCACTGGTTGCGGTAATGATTATGGTATCCATCGGTACCTTCTCGTGGAGCTCAATCACGGATCTTAAAAAACATCCGCTATCAACCAATGTTGTTATGATCGCTACCGTCATTGTTGTCGTGGCTACGCATAACTTGGCACTGGGTGTCTTTGTTGGCGTTCTATTAGCGACCCTGTTTTTTGCCAATAAAATTGGCCGCTTTATGGTGGTTAAATCAGAACCATCTAACGACAATGTCCGTACTTACCATGTAGTCGGTCAGGTTTTCTTTGCATCATCTGAGCAGTTTGTTGAGTCATTTGATTTCAAAGAAGTCGTTGATAAAGTAGTTATCGATCTAAACCATGCGCATTTCTGGGACATTACAGCGGTTTCTTCGCTTGATAAAGTCGTGATTAAATTTAAGCGTGAAGGCTCTGAAGTAGAAGTTGTCGGTATGAGCGCAGCAACCGAAACCATCGTCGATAAATTTGGTGTCCTGAGTGATCCCAAAGAAGTTGAAAAACTGATGGCGGGTCACTAAGGAGATGACAATGCATAAAATTATTACCTGTTTAGACGGTTCAGCTTTTTCCGATGCCGTGTGTAATGCCGGAATCTGGGCAGCTAACAAGCTTAATAAGCCTCTTTTATTGCTCCATGCACTCGAAAAAGAGAACGTTGCGGCGGCTGAAGACCTTAGCGGTGCGATCGGTTTAGGCGCGCGCTCTTCTTTATTAAAAGAAATGGCAACTCTGGATGAGCAGCGCAGCAAGCTAGCACTAGAACTAGGGAAAGAAATGCTATCCAGCGCTTCGCTATCAGCGGAGCAACAAGGCTGTGAGCAGATAGAAAAAACACAGCGACACAGTGATATTGTCGAAGCTATTTGTGATCTTGAATCTGATGCGCGCTTAATTGTGATAGGCCGATCAGGGCAAGGCAACAAACAAGATTTTAAAGCGCTTGGCTCCCATATTGAACAAGTCATCCGCCAAGTACACACCCCTGTATTGATCGCTAATAAAGACTTTGCGGCACCAAAAAGCTTTATGCTGGCTTACGATGGACGTGAAACGGCAGATAAAGCGGTTAAGCGAATTATCGAAGGCGGGCTATTACAGGGTATGACGTGCCATTTGGTAACGGTAAAAAATAAGCAGAGTGGATTAATGGAGAAATTCAAAGCCACAGAAAAAATGCTGCGCGATAGCGGTTTTGATGTGAAGGCCAGTTTTTCAGAAGATGCCATATTTGCAGGATTAATGGATTACAAAACCAATAATGAGGTTGAGATGCTGGTAATGGGAGCTTTCTCACACTCAAAGCTAGCTCAGGCATTTTTAGGGAGCAACACGCTGAAGATGATCGAAAATACGCACCTCCCCATGTTGATCCTGCGCTAAAGCGTTCACATTAAGGATATAAGGCAGCGTGGACGAAACCTCGCTGCTTTTTTATTATTTAGCGGTTAGACTTCTTGCCCTTTAGCACTTGATGCTCGTTCCATATTGTCCGAATCAACATATAACTCATCCGTAGTTCGAATACTCCCATGCCCTAAATCGGCTTGAACATGAGCCAAGTTTCTCCCCGCGGCTACCTCCATGGAAGCACCGGTATGCCGCAACCAATGCGTGGTTGCAGCACGTAGCTCTGTTGCTTCAACATCAAAGCCATCTTTGATCAAGGAATGGCAACCTTCATTCAAAGCACACTCAACAATATTGCGTAATTGACGGCTACCCAGGCCACTATTACCGCTCAGTGATTGCACTATAGGCTCGGCAGAATCTTTAGAGGGCAGGGCAGATAAACCTCGATAGCAGCGATAACGTTTTAGGAACTGGATATATTCATTCGAGATTGACACATCGCGTTCTTTAGATCCTTTACCATAAGCCCGAAACCACCAGTTGCCTTCATGATCTCGATGAAAATGAGACATTATAGGCAACCAGTTAGGCCGTTCTGACAATTCAGAAATACGAAGTTTCAGCGATTTTAACGTCGCAATAACAAACAGTGTTCGCTCATGCTGAGAATCCGCTTCGGCTAACGACGTGGCAGAGCTCAGTAAGTATTCCCATTGCAGCTCAGATAATCGTCGCGCGGTTTTGATACCGGTTTCATGAATCAAGTAAGGGCAGTTTTTCTTAACGATAGGTATTTGATTGCCTAATGCATAATCTTCAGCCATCAAGTAGTTGAAATACACACTCAGATTCGAGAATAGGCCTTGCCAGGATTTTGTATTCAGCCGACCTTTCCCTGCACCCGCGGACCGAAACGGGCGCCAATTTTCATTGGGCTCTCGTATACCATTGACACTGAGAAATCGTCTTCCTACCGACTCCGATACCCACCCCGAATCTGGTTTAGCGACAAAATCAGTATATTCTTCCAAGTCACGCCGGCGTAGCAAAGCGACAGACTTTCGCTTAACTAGCCATGCCCATAATAGAAGTCGTTCAGCATCGCCTCTAAACTTATCGTACGTATCTTGGCTCTTCTTGCTATAGCTTAAAAGGAAGTCCCTTGTATAACGATAATCATCAATCGCGCCCTCAACGGGCAGGCTTAACACAAAGGATTCGACAGCCGGCGCTATATCAGGAAACACCTCGTTTCGTGGGATTTGATTAAAGTATTTAGCCGAATCAAACAAAGGAAGGCCGGGAAAGGGTTTAGTAGTCGACACGGAAAGGGGGCCTTAGTGAATAGGGTAGTCAGTGACATGGGGAAGGGCTCATTATAAGCCCTTTTAGCATCATTCCCACATGACATCTGTTTTTTTCGTAGCCGCTGCGGTAAGAAGATCAATCAGGGTTACTGCTCGACTAGCCATGCTCACTTGCGGTTTATCGGAACCGTCTTCTGTCGCGGAGGTCTGTGCTTGCTCGTTATTGAGAGCCTCTTTTAGTTTGCTTAGAGCAACAGGAGCCTCAGCGGCCAGAATTAACTTAATCGTATGTTTCCTAAGTAGTATCAGCATGTGTTAACCATAGCAGCACTGGGTATGTTCAGGCTGCTATGGTTGTTGAATTTAAGGATTAAGCGGTAATGCATCCGGCTTACTGAGTATCCGTTTCAAGTCGTTAATGACCTCGAGTGCAGCCAATGGCCCGCCAACGGAAGTCCAGAGAGAACCATCGACCGCATCGTAACGTTTACCTTGAATGGCATTTAATCGGGTAAAAGCAGGCGTTGATTGAGCTTGTCGCATTGCATCGACGGCTTCACCATCAGGGCTGAGAGTACCGACAACTAACCAGTCCCCATCCAGTAAATGTAATGCTTCTAAGCTGAGTGGTCGTGAGTGCGTATGTCCCGGATCCTGCTGGTAGTCAGGGCGTTTTAGTCCTACTTCTTCCACAATTAAACTGGCAAATGAGTCACTGTACATATAAGAAGGCCCCTTAGGGTTCCAGCGAACAATACTGAGGGTCTGGCCTTGCACATTGGCTAGGTATTCTTTCGTTTGCAGGATTGTTTCGTCATAGTGCTGCAGAAACAGTTTTGCTGCATCTTGATGATTAATAATATCCGCGCTGCGCTGAAATACCTTTTTCCACGGCTCTCCATACTGAAAGGTCACAACGGTAGGCGCTATTTCATTTAGCAAGGCGAGGACTTCCGGACGATCGGGTCCTGTTAGAATAAGATCGGGTTCTAACTCTATAACTTTCTCAATATTCGGGCGGTTAAGGTCGCCAACGATAGTTAGGCTTGAATCTGTTTTATCCAGCAAATAACCGGGTAAGGTCGTTTGTCCGCGTCCATTGACCGTGCCGATAGGTTTGACTGAAAGTGCAAGCAGGCTATCCAGATCTATTTCGCTGAGTGTAACAATACGTTGAGGGTTCGCAGGGACAGAGATATTTTCGCCGTAAGCGTCCTTAATAGTCCGTTTTTCCTCAGCATAACAGGCCTGATTAAGAAGAATGATACCGAAAAAAACATGACGTATTAACGTAAGTTTTTTAGAAAAGAAATGTGCTTTATTCATGATGTCCTCATGTGTTGGGTGGAGGTTGAAGTTAAGAGTGGCGAAGGGAATCATATTGGTCATCGTCTAATCCGCTACGCCAATAGGGCAGAGCGTAGGTTGATTGTTTATCTATACTTAAATCACCGTATAAAAA
>Ga0115007_10002609_pt1 | contig 11011 bp, 8 predicted proteins | sample ArcOceMetagenome_2_FD_87166 | JGI IMG/M metagenome (GOLD analysis project Ga0115007, IMG submission 87166) | Marine eukaryotic phytoplankton communities from Arctic Ocean - Arctic Ocean ARC135M Metagenome | ecosystem: Environmental > Aquatic > Marine > Oceanic | place: Arctic Ocean | collected...
CCCCCCCCCCCCCCCCCCCCTTCTCCTCTGCTATTTATCTCCAATACTATTCACGTCTACTCAGAAAAAGTTCCACATTATCAATTAGAAAAGGCAACGAAAGCTTTAACGGCAACACTACAAAAAGAAGGTAGAATGGATTTATACAAATCAATTGAAACAAAATCATACACAAAAGAAATTGTGAAACAATTCAATGATAACTGGTTCTTTGTAAATGAAAAACAAATTATACGGAAGTAAGGTATTGATATACTTGTAAAGGTCTCATTATTTTACTTATATAATTCTTTCTTTTTTTAAAGTAGCAATAGCATTATTCATATATATATATATATATTTATATATATTGCAATGATCAGATTTTGTTAGTCAAGCATACACATTGTAGTAGGTAGTAGAACCATTGATATTGGTGTTTCTCGTTTTCCCATAATTCATTACCAACCAAGAACAAAAGGAAAAGGAAAGAAAGTTCCACACACGAGTAATTCCTTGCAATCAACGCAATTCAATAATCCCCATCATAGAGCAGCAAAACTGTGAAGAATGAAAGAACGTCCATTGTTTGATTTGCTAAATAATTCGAACCGTCAAAGATTCTGTCAGTCTTCGATATTATTAATGTCTACACTCTACTAGTTAGTTGTTGTACAAAAAACAATTTAAGTTGTAGGTTGAGCGAAAAAGGCTGAAGACGTACATAACAGTACTGTGTAGGACTATGTAGATATTATACAATTATTCGTTACATAATGATCTTATACGAGTTGTATTATATGCCGGTAATGCAAAATCAAACAATATCGTCCTCAACATTTTTGGTCATTTCTTGAGTCCAGAAAAGAACCAATCGAATCACCCTTTTCTTCGTCCAATGATGACATCGGTAAATTTTCATGATTGGAAGGTAAATCGTCTTTGCTCTCCTGCATACCGGTAGGGCAAGACTCCTCGATTATCTGTGATCCCGCCTTTCCATCGCCATCGCCATCACCATCACCATCACCATCACCATCTCCTTCGCACCCATGGGATTCTTTCATCAAAAACTCATTTTCTTCCAAACGGTTGGCACGTTCCGACTTGGCACGCTTTAACTGTTTTTTCAACAATTTAATCTCCTCGCATAGCTCCAATTTGGATTTGGTTGTAATTATTCTTTCAGCCTCCTGGCTCACTTTGTTGCCGCTTGCGTAGAATTCAGTCGATTTAGAACTAGAATCATAATTTGAATAATTTGATAAGGACGTAGTCCCTGCCCTGTTTTTTTTCTTTGCCTGTTCGAGTTGAAGCTTCCGATGATACATTATCTTTGGAACAAACATGAGCAACAGTATAGCACAAACTGCAACAAAAATAACCCCACTTGATACAAAAACCATAGCATTGGGATTATCCATTGCGATAAACAGGATAGGTCCACCCATGAAGACGACAAGCACTATAGATATTAACGCCTTGAATATGTATTGAGACTCAGCAAATTCAGTGGCAATATTTCGGGCTCTCCAACATTCAAATATCGCGACAATCACGCTCGATAAATTCAACAGACTGAGTGGTATAAGGTAGTAAATGGAACCATTCATTACTGCACAATGTCCATTGGTCTCTTCTGGCTGATCAAACTCGTCAACTTTAACAACCTCAATCTCATACGTTAAGGGATTTAGTGCCGTCATGAGAGATAGTAATATTATGTTCAAAGATACCAATACGACCACGGGTTTGATCGTGTCTCGTACGGTCACTTTAATCCTTGAACAGCGGCTGGCATTCTGCATTAATAAATTGACACGATGCGTCTTCGAAACAATTGAAGAAAAAACAATAGCGAAACCAGAAAAAGCTAGCCAAACCATTGCATTGCATGCGATATTGCATCCATTTGTGTCGGAAATTTCTTTATCGATTTGGAGAGGTATTATGGCGGTTGCCATCAAAAAGCAACCTCCACATATGAAATACAAAAAGAACGGCTGACTGGCCAGAACAACTCTTGTACTTCGATGGTACCATGTCCACAGAGCAAATCCAATAGATAATAGTAGTCCACTTGCGCACAATATGCATGCAATAGCCCGTACCCATGAATGGATTGGATTGGAATCCAATGTAGGTGTCGGTATTCCCAGAGATGGGTTGGTTGTACCATCATTGAATATGTAGGGTACGATCGGCGTCCAAGTCCCGTTGAAATACTGATCTGTCGTTACCGTCTTGAATTCTATCATGATATTCCCAGTTTCTGGATCGATTCGTTCTTCTTCAACAAAATTTGTTAGTGTGTAGAATACGCTCGATGGTATTCTGGTTCCCGTGGTCGGATCGAGAATGACATTACCCGATACTCCCTGAAACCCTGGGTACTTGACAATGTTGTCGTACAAATCGTCCCCCGTCAACATCAAGTCGTCCTTCCCAACGGCGTCACACGCGGCCAATCCAAGGAGAATAGCAGCATCGTAGAAGAACATTGCGTAATCGTATTGGATTGGATCCAGAAACGATTTTTTGTCGTAATAAGAAGTCCGATCAAAATCCGGGATGATCCTACTCAAATCATCTGTATTATCCTTCAAATAAGCACGCATGCTAGACGAGAACGCCGGATATTTAGAACCCACCTTGGTAGAGGATCTATATAGAAGAAATAATGTATATAAAATTATGAGAAACGATCCGATTCAAATTCAATTCGTTTTTGTTCGGAAATGTAAATTCTGTCAAAGAAAATACCAACTACGAAGTTAACTCACCTCAACATACCCGTTCCTCTATACGCCAATTGCAAAGTAGAACCCTTTTCAAACTCACGATCATTTAGGACACTGGAAAAGAGATCGGAAAAAAGCCAATTATGTTCTCCGTCTCCTGCTACACCCATACGTGATGCTTCCATCATGATGTTGTCGTACGCGGAACTCAATACGATACAAAAAATGTAATTGTATTTTGATGCTTTTATTGATGCGATTGCACCACGAATTGACTCATCGTCGGCCGACTCATCTATTGGAATTTGAACAATTGTCATATTTGGTGCAAGTTTCGTTGCCGCATTTTTTAATCCTCGAACATAGGAGTTTCCAAATGAGTCATTGATATTCATTACAACCAAATGATCTAATCCTAATGTCTCATGGAAGTATTCAATGATTGCCTCTGTAACACCATCATCAGATGGTATCGTCCGAGCGAATTTCGGATACTGATCTTTGTCGTCTAACGCCGCACTGGTACTAGCGCCAGATATTTGAGCATAACCGTATAATCCCGTGACGATGCTAGATGGACTAGAAACGGCTGATCGGAACGCACCCAAAAAAGCGCTGGGTAATCTTGTGCTATTATCATTATTGAATAAGTTATTGATTTGCTTCAGTGTATATCCTGGACTGAATTGTGTGTCTTGAAGAACAAAATTTTGAAAAAAAGGATCAGGGAAGCAAGAAATGAGAAGAAAAAAAGAAAAGAAAAGAAAAGCATTAGTGACAATAATCGAGAATTGATCTTGTGTGGATAGCTTATATCAAATCATGACGTTGTACAGTATGACCTACCAATATATTCTGTAGAAAAGCGGATATTACATCGTTGATTCAACCCATCAACGTCTTCGACTAGTGTTCCATTTCCTTGGTTCAAATGATCAATCGCTAACGCAATTGCGATTGCAGTTTCGTAACCAAACACGTAAAAACTATCACGACCACTTTCGACATCATTTAACGAAACGAGAGAAATGATATTACATAATGCAATGTTCTTTGTTGTATCGTCTTCGTCGTCGTAGTAGTTTGGAAGGACATCGAGTACACAAGATTTTTCTCGTGGAACGATATCTGTTGCCTCACTCAGCTCTTGCCATTTCCTTATCGAAGATAAAACCATGATTGCTTGCAGTGCTTCTAGTCTAGTAATTTTAAGGACATAAAAATAGTATTAGATTCATTGACAGCAATAGGGTGTTCATAGGCTTACGTGATGCGCTGGTACATGTGTTGGTAGTCGTGTGTTAAGCAATGATACTCCGTATAGATCGTAGATATTAGATTAAAGATATATACGTGAAGTGAATAGAGAAAATCTCTTTGTTTTACTCAGTCGACTATTTCCCGTAACAATAAGTCAGATTGTACAAAAAAATACTATTACGACGCGTAATTCATTATTAACCAATTTTCAATAACAAACAACTGTTCGTTTGTTTTTAAGGTACACATTAAAATAGTACTGTACTTTTTGAAGGGGAGCGTGGTAATAAAAAAATCTTATAAGTAACAATTCAAACAAACATACCTACCTACCCGTACAATTCGCTTACTTGAACATCGTTGAACAAACCAACGGACGAAACAGAATTTGAAATTAACTAAACATACCTCTCACAATGAATGAGAAAAAGAAAGCATCCAAAGATAGAATTAAATTCACTCCTCTGGAGATGGAGGACCGTTTTATTGATGGAGATCATCATGACGAGCAGTTCGGATATAAATCGCAATTTCAAACAGCAGCAGACGATGACACAACAAAAAATAATAATGCCAAGCAACATTATGATGATATATCCACTACTACTGCTAGTACTGCAGCTATGGAAAACGCGATAACAGGACAATCATCAGTAGATCCGCATGCACATGGATTAGGTGGAGATTTGAAATCTGCTATATTGGGTATAGTAAAAGGTATGGTTGGACCAGCAATTTTGTATTTACCACACGGATTTGCTCAAGCTGGATGGGTAATTGCTGTTCCAATGTTGTTCGCTTCAACTGCCTTGTATTTAGCCAGTAGTGCGTCATTGTTAGAATGTTGGAAGGTCGAATCGACGAACAATAAACGAATGTCGGTACGAGGAGACGATAATAATAATGGATGTGATAGTGATAATACTGGTACAAGTACCATCAGAGGAGAAGAAGAAACGAATAACACAGTAATAGAAATGAAGGAACTTAGGAAGAGTAATAGCCATAATTTCAGTGGTGAAAAATTTGATAATGAGTACATCGACGGAGGAGCACTTGTCGCCGTTGATAAAAGTAGTACTAATAATACTGCTGCAACTTTCACAACAGCTTCCTATCCGGATCTTGCATACAAAGCATATGGTTCAAAAGGGGAAACTATAGTAAAGATTGGAATCGCTGCAAGTGAGTACAGGATTGTTCTTTACTGTGCGCTTTTTCGTACAATATGTATGACTCGAATAAACCGATCCTCTCTTCCTATACACACCACTAACAAACCACTTTTTTAATTGTATTCTGAACCAAATCATTCATTTGTTCATTCGTTCTTCTTTTCCATACAACGGCGTAATGAATGACAACGATTTTTAGTGCAGTCAGGAGTTTGCCTAACGTATCTCATATTTGTCCCACAAAATATGAAGAGTAGCTTTCGATCATTGTTCAGTATAGATATATCAACATCCGTCTTTTTGTGGGCGATGGTTCTCGTTCAAATTCCTTTGTCCTGGATTCGTGATATTCGTCACTTGACAGTTACAAACGCTCTTGCTAATGCTCTTATAATGTACGGTCTAATAACATGTTTAGCATTTGCCTTTGGAAATGCTATCGAGTCTAATGCGGAAGAAGAAGAAAATAATAATGCCGACGAAGACGGTGATGACTACGACGAAGACTCTAACCGAGGCCCATTGGCTGAAATTTTATTCAAATTCTTTCACCTAAATCCATTCAACAGTAGTGGTTGGTTTCTGTTTATTGGAACGAGTGTACTTCTATTCGAAGGTTCTATTACGCTTTTGATCCCACTCCAGGAGGCTGTGGCCTCTCATCAAGATCGCCAATATTTTCCCCAAATGTATCCGAATATTATATTGTGTATTATTTGGTTTTATACATTTTTCGGTATATTTTGCTGGATGTCCTTCGGTGATGATGTCCACACAGTCATGACAACATCGCTACCGAATACCAATTTAGCTACAACAGTTCAACTGGCCTACAGCGTGGCCGTTATGTTAACATTTCCCCTCCAGAATTTTCCCTCCCTGGAGATTGCCTGCACCGCAATTGCGGCGGTCTTGCAAAGAGTGTCTACAACGGTTACGGTCCAACGTAGCAATATGTTCGTTATCAGAATACTACGAATACTACAACGTCGCGAAGTCTTATCATCGATTTTGGTATGCGTATTGGGACTAGTCGCAATTTTGACCATGGAACGCTTAGACAAGGTCGTAAGTTTGATGGGTGGTTTATTGGGCTGTCCGTTGGCGTTCGTATTTCCGCCCTTGATACACAATAAACTTGCATCAGCGTCACCAGGATCCGGGTCAGAGAATGGAGGTGGTAGTGGCGGCTATTATTTGCCAGACAGACGACGCATGCAGAACAAAATTGTTGCCTCTTTGGGATTCGGGGCTATGGTTGTAGCGACTATTGCTACAATACTGAAATGGTAGTTAATATTGTAATAGTGTGGTAATAATGCAGTAATGATTTTCTTAATTGTACCAACAGCTATTAAAAACAATACTAACTACGATTATTTGAATATAAATCTACAACCATTATTTATGGCAGAGTGACGAGTAGGTGATGTATAATATATATCTTATTCGAATTAGAATGAATCGCATTAGCTATTCTTCTCCGTTAGCTCGTTGAATTTTCGGAATACCATCGTAATGCTCATTTTTACGAGGCACTGTATTCCCTTTTTAAGTTTCCTTCTTCTATTTCAGTTCAAATGCCGTTCTTGCAATGTGCACCATCGCGTCTCTCGATACTTGTACAAGTCTCCTGAAAGAAAATTTAAAAAATTACAATCCAAGATCCCCTGTCACCTGGTAAACTAATACCTTACCGTCATCTCCGGCCGTATAGAAAGTTCCAGCAGGACCTTGACACAAACTTCGAACGGCACCGTCGTGAACAATCGCGGAGAATGAACTCAGTTGAATTAGAGGAGAGAATGCCGCTTGGATTTTTGCTGTCGGTTCAAGATTACGAACGAACATCGTCCCAGATTCCAATCCAAGTAACAAACATGGTTTGCCGTTACCATCGCCGATCATCGTCATGGTTACAACTCCTTCTCCGTGGTCTTCGCTGGCTACACATTGACCGGTCACCCCATTCCATGCCTTAACAGTTCCGTCCAATGAACAACTTAATACAAAATTGCCAGCGGCGCTCTTGAAGTTGACTAAACCAGTGACGGCGTTAGTATGTCCTGGTCCGTTATTGGTTGGTTGACCACCCGTCGGTGATGACGGTGATATCGGTTGTTGCGGACTATTATTGTCGGGTGCCATAGTGATACAATGTTGACATGGAGCTCCTGGTTGCTTCATGTCCCATATCCGTATTGATCCATCTGTGCTGCACGACCACAACATTGTATCGACGACAGCTAATCCGGTAATTTCCCTCGCGTGTCCTAGAAGGTTTTGAGTCAATACAAATCCACCCTTGGGATTGGCCGCTGATGCCGCCTCGAAGGACCATAACTTTATCGAACCATCTTTCGAACCGCTAAGAATTGTGTTTCCCTCCACCACGAGAAGTTTCTTGACGGCTGTCGGGTGTGCGTACGGGATTAAATTCTGTTGCATGTGAAATTCAAGAGGTGGCTCGTTCGGACTGGCTAAGTTCCAAGCGTGGACCATCCCCACCGTTACTTCTGGAAGAGATTTAGATATCCCCTCGAAGCCACAGAACAAAAAGTTAGATGCAACGACTAACGATTCGACCGCTCCTCCCATTTGGTGTTCGAATTCCTTAACGAAGCTATTGGATTGAGTGTTGAAACTCCAAAGTCTCCAAAATCCATCTTTGCCACCGGTGAATATTTTTACATTGCCACCGGAATCCCAAATAGCAACCGAGGTTACGGCGTACATAGAATTTCCTCCGTGGCTGTTGTTGTTGTTGTAATTGTTGTACCCATTGCTATTGTTCTGGTTATTGGGTTGTGACGAGGATGCATCGATCGTTGCGTGCAATTTTATAACATTAGCAAATTGACAACTACTGTTTGAACAATTTCCAGACTGTGTAAAGTTTTTACAGCTATTGATTAGGCCTCTGGGCAATTTCTTATTAGGACCACCGGATTGATAGGAGGAGCGTCCACCACCACCACTACGTCCTCGTCCTCTACTTCGTCCTCCTCGCCCACTCGATCGACCTCCACCACGACTGTTGTTGCTGCTTCTTCCTCCACCGCCGCCGCCCCACGAACTATTGCTGTTGTTGTTTCTACCTCCGCCTCCGCCGCCGAAGCTATTTCCGCCGAATCCAGACATGATGACAATGGATAGAGTGCGAATATATTATATTTAATTTATGAAATTTTTGAGTTTGAATACACTACAGTACTACTTACTACTAACTAAGCTACGGTAGTTACTACGTACAACAACGTATGGTCATACAGTTAGCGCGTGTGTACAACGCGACAAAGAAAAATTAGTAAACCATACTTGAATAATACTGTACAATACCGGCTAGTACTACAGTAGCCCTACTGTACTGTACTGTGCTGTACTGTACTTCAATTCAAATTTCAGGGTTAAAATTATTTCCTTGCTACAATTTCTGCCCCCTTTTACAGGAAATAAAAAATATAGTTAAATTACAAATTACTTATTGAGTACATTGGAAAAACCTCTAGATTACATATTATACAAGTGTTTTTGAACTGTGTGCGTGCCCAGTGCTCTATATTTATTATGTGTGTGTGTGTGTGTGTGTGCGAGTGTGTGTGCATTGTTATCCACACTTATAGAATTGTCAATGTTGCTGCTGTTGGAGACCAATTGATAATTCGTCACTATCTTCGCAATGTTCGCTGTGTAGCTTATAAAGCTTTGCCTTGAGGTCTTTCATTAAAATTGGTTTTGGTAGCCAATCGTCAAAGCCTAGTTCTTCGTAGTCGGAACGCTTCACGCTCGCTGTCAATCCTAGGATTGGTAAATCGCTGTATCCCATTGTCCTCAATCGTCTTGTCGCTTCCAAACCATCCATCACGGGCATCTGGATGTCCATCAAAACTGCGTCGTAACATAACCCCCCACCGTTAGTAGAGCGGTGTAGCGAATGCTGTTTCTCGATCATATCAATGGCCTGTCGACCATTTTCTACCAGGGTTGATCTATGACCCATGCGCTTCAGCATGTTCGCGACAAGTTTTTGGTTGATTTTGTTGTCTTCGGCGACCAATATGTTCATCGACGTAGCGTTCTTCTGATTATCCTCGTCTCCATTGCCGTCTCGGATTGTCCCGTCAATAACTTCTCTAGGAAGTTCGATCGGTACAGTAACGTAAAAGGAAGAGCCCCACTCCTCGTCGCTGTCGACACCGATCGAACCATCCATAGTTTCTTGAACGAGTAATTTGCAAATAGAAAGTCCCAAACCAGTACCACCGAAGTTACGAGCAACAGACAGGTTCGCTTGTTGATACTTTTCGAAAATCGTGTCTTGGTTTTCTTTGCTAATCCCCATACCAGTGTCGGTCACTACTATTTTGAGAAAGCGCGGACCATCGCCGCGAAGGGGAATGGTGGTACTATTTCTTAAATTGCCCCTTATAATTCCGTTACCTTCCTCTTTTCGGTCTAATAATGACGACGACGACAACGATCGAAGGGATGAGTTTGAGCCATCAATATCATTTGTAGAAGTTGCTGTAGTAGCACCAGCAGTAGTTACAGTGGAGTTGGATGCGCGCTTTGGAGGACGAGTTGTGGAAGACACCTGAACGTGAATCCCACCCTTTTCCGTAAATTTTACAGCATTCGAAAGAAGATTTAACAGAACTTGTCTCAACCTATTTGGATCGCCTGCAAAGAACAGCACATTATGAATACAACGTTGTGAGGAAGAAGAAAAAGAAAAATACTAAAACAAAAAGGAGTAACGAATTCATCGTACCTATTATTCGAAACGGAATATCGTTGCTTCTTCTTATGTTGGGATGGTGTTGGAATTTATTCTCCTTCTTTTTGTTGAAACTAGGAATACAAAAGGCAATTATATTAATGGAAGCATAATTGGTGAGACGAAAGAAGCGCGTCACGATGAAAGTAAATACGGGGGAGATTCAATAGTTCCTACTTACGAATGAGTTCTTCCCACTTCCCTACTTCGAGGAGGCCTATAGCCCCCACTTCCATCATAGCTTCTCCTTCGACGAAATTTCTTTCTTCGATCACTGTCAATATCAATACCAGGGACCACATTGTCGTCGTCGTCATCCTCGTCAGAAGCACCATATTCCAAAGTCAACGTCAAGCCTTTCTCTTCGCAACTCCCCCGGACTGCCTCCATGGATCCTTGAACGACGCTCAGAAGCTCGAAGGGTATACGCTCTATCTTCATTTTACCTGCTTCTAATTTGCTGTAGTCCAAAACGTCGCTAATGACCGTCATGAGCTGGTTTGCGCTAGACTTAAGTAACTTAATGTATCCCCTCTGTTCATCCGATAGATTGCCCACTGTTTGACGACTCAAAACTGAAGACCAAGATCGTGCGGTTGTTGAATTTATTAGACTAGTGCTTCGACACTTCCTAAAAGTGGTTGATCTGTCTAGTTCCTCTGTGCTAGTAGAAAACAAGGCGTTGTGGCTGGAATTTTTGTCAACTATGCCCAAATTTTTGTTACTGTTATTGTTGGCGCTGGTATTACTACATGCGTCTAGTTCAAGTAGATCGATGAAGCCTGTCACTTGATGCAGGGGTGTACGAATTTCGTGTGCCATAATTGCAAGGAATTCTGACTTTTGTAAACGAGCCTCCCTTTCACGTTTAGCCTCCATTGCGTCTGATTTGTCTTGAGCGCTGTACAGAATAACTGGTTTCGACGTCACAGGATCCTTAGTTCTGCGCAATTGTATAGCCGACCATTGCGTCCGACCCTTCGTGGAAGTGTGAAGTTCAGCCTCGATACTTACAGTTGTGGTATTGTTCGGGTTATGTACCATCGTCGCATTGATATTTTGCGTGGCAGTAGACGAAC
>Ga0115007_10002611_pt1 | contig 11009 bp, 7 predicted proteins | sample ArcOceMetagenome_2_FD_87166 | JGI IMG/M metagenome (GOLD analysis project Ga0115007, IMG submission 87166) | Marine eukaryotic phytoplankton communities from Arctic Ocean - Arctic Ocean ARC135M Metagenome | ecosystem: Environmental > Aquatic > Marine > Oceanic | place: Arctic Ocean | collected...
AACCACAAAAAATATCATTGAACCCGGCGGTGGCGGGAATAACGAGTGATAATAATAATAATAATAATAATAATAATATTAAGGGGAAGACTATTAATAATGAAGGAAATTTGCGATTGAAGTTGAATCAAATACCTAAATGTAAATTACCTCCGGCGTCAGAAATGGCAGCGATTGAAACGTTCGTGGCAAATGCGGTACAATCACAAGAACCACGAAACGATGACGATGATACAAGACGACGTAATCCATCTCATTCTACACATGCAGACGCATATAGAGCTATATTAAATGCTTTGAAACGACCGAATGAAAATCCTAATTTGATATGGAAGGTGTTACTCGCATTACGGACTGCTGGACATGGTTCTATATTAAATTTATTAGCATTGAAAGACAATCATGCACAGCTATTACATTTGGTTATCCGGTTCGTATCGACAGTGCCACCAATAAACACCTTACTCGAAGAAACGGCGGCGACGGGAAATAATCTTGATGAGAAACTTCAAGTTTATAAGGATTATTCACTATGTGATGCACATTTTAATTTACTCCTTGCAATAGTTAGTGCGAAGTCAACACACGTCGTACCAATTTTGACTGCCATTTGGAAACTACTAACAAGTTACGGTCCAATTGGCGACGAAGGAGTGTAAGTATACAAGTATCACAGAAAGTATACAAATATGAATTGCAATTTTTGCCTATGGATTTTATTTTAAATTTATTCTATTAATTGACTGACCCCATTCTGACTTCTCTCTTTCGTGCTTTTCTTGATCCCTACCCTACATCCGGCGAACAATACAGAACCAATCGAATCCATGTCATGATTTGTAACATTTTAAGAATAGTTCCCAGGTCCAATGCAGATTTATATCCTATAATAGCATCGAAATTTCCATTCTGGTTAAAGGATAAGGAAATATTGGTGTGGTATACTACCCAATCCTTCAAGGTGTTAGAATATTTACCAACTATTCGTCAAGGACTATTCGAGCTATTGATTGACAAATGCGTAGAAATCGATGTCAATATTTTTATCAAAGATAATGGAGACGCGATAGTCGACGACGACATAACAACAACAAAACAAACAAATGGCGATGATAAGGAAGCGGAAGAAAATCAACCAATCGTTGTTTCGAGGGAGGAAAAATCCAAGTTGAAGACCAGTGTCGACGTGTTGTCAGACAAACTTGATGCATTATTAGAACTACTATTTGAACAGATCCAGTTCGGGTGCAAAAATTATGCGGGTGGTACACAACAAATATATTATGAGTTACTCCCTATATTTGAAAGCACCATTTTAACGACACATAAATCGAAATTTGTTCAATTCTGCATGTTCATCCCATGCGGCTTAGAGGTACAAATCGGAAAGGACAACACCTTTGTCCAAGAAGATGACTTGAGTAACGAATCGAAGGAGTCACCCATCACTATCCTACCAGAAAAGTCAAATAGGGACGGCACCGATACCGACGACGAAACTATTTTATATCGTGAATTCGTTTCGAAGCTCCTTCAAATTATTGTCGATCCTTACCGAGCAGCTACCACACGACAAAGTAGTGCATGCTACTTAGCTTCCTTTGTCAGCCGGGCCTCCTTTGTTTGTGTAGATACAGTTTGTGAATCTATCTCCGCGTTGCTTAGATGGGCAGAAGCATACATCGGGTCATTGCCTCCTCATGCGGTCCGTGCTTCAGATGCTAGGCAGCAAAGTGATCATCATTCTATATTCTATACAGTTTGTCAAGCAGCATTCTATATAATGTCCTTTCGCGGAAATGAAGCAATTGAATATTATAGGGAGGCCGTATCGAATAAAGAAGAAACTGAGAAAGGAATCCCTAACTGTGATTCTAATGAAACCTCTGAAGATTTGGAATATATGAACTTGGAAAGCAAACGATGGTCATTCTTGTGTGGTCATCCGTTGCAGCCACTTCGATTCTGCTTAGAAAGTGTGCGGAGTGAATTTCTACATGTGGCTCATTTTTATGGTCTTATCGATGAAGATATTTTAAACAAACTAGTTGCAGATGCCAAACGTCTTTCAACGGGTAGAGTCAACAAGAAAGCGGCGTCTTCTATTTCAACAGCAGCGACATTGGAACGCCGCAGGCAGACTGGTGGTGTTGGTGGTTTGGGTCGTGGTTCCAATCCTCTTAAGTCCTTCTTTCCATTTGATCCACTATTACTACGTCAATCTCACGAATTCATCGAGCCTCTTTATAAGTACTGGCAAGGGCCTGTTGAAGAGGAGGACGTCCTCGTAATTGATGAGATTGAAAGAGACGGAGATCCCACTTTTGACACAGATGAAAGCATCGAAGAATCGGACGGGGAAAGCGGCGACGATGACGACGATGAGGAGAATGACGACGATGATGATGATTCCGATGCATTGTCGGAAACAGATAGCTTTGTTGAACCTAACGATACGTTGACACCCGATGCATACCGAATCAAACTTTTGCAGAAGAAAGCTTGGACAGAAACTACGAAAAGACCAAGATCACAAAGCTTGGAGAATGGTAGTTGGTGAGGATGAGGTTCATATGATAGAAAATCAACTTGTAATTTATTATAGATTATTGTATTTAGATTGGGATTCGTCAGTGATCACTAGAGTAGTATTCACTCGATTTACATAGCATAGCCATAAAGTTTCAGTTTATTTTATTTTTTATGGTGGGGGGATGGATGCTTTCTTTAAAAGGATATCGTAAACGAGTGTAGCGCCTGGTTTCACCAAACATTCTCCATCTTCCAAGCATATTCCTGAAAAAAATAGATAATATGCAAAGACAAATATGTGTGAGTTTTGAAGCATGATCAGTGTTCTTATATATTTCCAATAATTTTGATGTATTGAGACCACCAAAGTTGGTAATTCAGTTCAGTTCAATTTATTTTCCTTACCTTTGTCTCCGAATGCCAGTTCAGGTGGAATTATTGCTTGAACTTTCTGTCCAACCTTCATTTCACCAACCATAGAATTAATACCAGCACTAACAACTGGACTACCCAATTTGAAAAGAAGCATTTTTTTATTTCCTTCAGCGTGTGTTGCATCGAAAATAGCGCCATTTGATAGGTATCCCGTGTACTCGATTGCGCAGATATCCCCCTCTTGTGGAAATGATCCTTTCGCGACGTCTTTCGTGACAGCATATTTTATTCCGTTAGAAAGATTGTAAATTGTAGGTGCCGCGGCATCAGCCTTCACGGTTGGCTGCAACGAAACTGCTGTAACTATAGCGCCGGCAACGGCAGACGTCGCAGCAGTGTTCAAAAATCCTCGTCGTGACGATGCCTGCTGTTCAGTTGTCATCGACAACGAAAAGGCTTCCACCTTCGTTCTCACGCAGAGAACTGAAACAAAAGCAGCAAAAATAAGTACAAGTCGCATCATTGATTGTTTCTTGTTCTGTTTTTTTTAATAGTTTGTATGATATCGGTACAAGTGTTTCAATGATGATGATTATGTGACTCTTTTTGATCTTTGATCATGCAATGTGATGTGAAATGAAACGAAAAAACGAAAAAATGATGACAGCAACAGAAACATCATCATCATTTAAAAGATGTGCGTGTCAATGATGAATGATCGTTAACGTTCTCGAACGTTCAAACGTAGCTACGTAAGTCAAGTTTTCGCGGGATTGATTCATTCATTCGCGCATATCTCTCTATTTACAAAAAAAATAGCTATTACTATTACTGTACTAAATGCCTCAGTAACCTTGAATGTTACAAGTAGGACAAAAAAGCTAATTCAAGGTCCTCTTCTATTGTATTTCATCCCACATTATTTCATAATCGATCGTTGGATTGATAGGTTATTTATTCTAAATTGTTGTTCTATTTTTTATTAATTATTTTTCAAAGTTTGTCTCAACAGAGCGACATATTCTTGTTACACAAATTATTTGTGCTAGTAGGGCTAGATTAGTTCTTCAATTTGGAACCCGTAAATATATAAGTCTTTCAAGAAAGCTCTAATTAGTGAATTTAGAGATATACTCTCCACCGAATTAGAGAATGACTAGATAATTTTAAAATCCAGCTTGTTCATCACAGAATACATTTATATGCAAGAGCAGCAGCACCGAATCCATTATCGATATTCACAACTCCGACCTTGAAGCAATACAAATGATGATGATCATAATTATAATAGTAAAGTCAACGGTACGTCACAGATGTGGTGTATATTGTTAGTAGACTTCTGTGTAAGATGATACCGACATATATGACGAATACGACAATGACGACCAACGACGACAATATTATACTATAAAATCTTTAACTTACGCCTGGTGCACAGCTATTAAGCATTGTCATTAAGGCACTGATACCACCCAATGAAACTCCATAGCCAATACTTGTGGGTACAGCTATTACAGGAACAGACACCAGTCCACCGACGACACTAGGGAGAGCCCCATCCATACCTGCGCAAACAATAACACAACCAACTTCATTCGATTGTAATCTTGGCAAAGCTCTAATAACTCTATGTAGTCCGGCCACTCCTACATCGTATATTCGTTCAACTTTGCAATTTGCAGCTTCCAACACAACTGCAGCTTCCTCTGCAACTGGAAGATCAGTCGTACCAGCAGTTGCGACAATAATTCGCTTACGTAGTTGCATCGAATCTTCATTAACAATCTTACTGCTGGCGAGACAACTAGGAATTATAGATAATATATTAGCGACTGGATGATAGACCAAATGACCATGTGATAATGGGATTCCCTTTACACTCTCGTACATGTCGGAAGATATCCTGGAAAAAGTGATTTTGTGTGAGAGAGAGAGATGAGTACGTGTCTTTTTGGCGTTGTTATTCGAAATAGTTTCTTCCACTACCACATCTATATTTTTCTGTCAGGAATATCGCAGTAGGCAATTCAGGTCGTGAGATTGTGTGTATATATGTATCGACTGACTCGACTCGACTCACCTCGTTGCGAGAATTGCCCGTTGAGAGCTATCAATTTTACCATCGCTTTCTAGAACTTTGTCGTTAAAATGTCGAGCCATATCATCAAGAATCAATGCTATTTGATTTGGCGTTTTACCTGGTCCAAATACAGCTTCTGGAAATGCTGTTCGCGATGACCGAGTATGATCAAGGTCGGCAAATGATTTCAAAAGTTCCTCAGGTGATGCTGATGACGTTGATGTTGATGTTGACGACAACAATTCCTTGCCCGATTGACGTCGAATCAAGTACTCAGATTCAGATAACGATAGCTTCCCTTCACTCACTTGTTGCAAAATCCTTCTAAGCTCAATGTCGCTCATTGCCGACGGCAATATACCAGTGGTAGAATATTTTCTATATAAAGCACGAGAATACCTTCCGAGAAGACGATTATTAAAAGTAAAAATATTGGGCATCATTTTGTTGGCTTGACAATTCTAAAAAATGTAGCTTGTGATAAGTGTAAGAATAACTCGCAAAAGTTGTCACGATTAGCAACGAAGGTGCCGCAACGCTTTCGATACGAGGAGAGTTCGCAGACTTTAATAGATAGTCAAAACGTTAACTTTGTCATCCATGATCTATTATCACATATATTGAATCTACCATCATCGTATCATCGTCGACCGTCGACGCAAAATAAAAAAGATTCCAATTTGACAAAAAAGGGGGGGGGTTAGGGAAATATATATGTTTGCTCAATTTTGTTTAAATCCGCCGCTGACGTGATTATTGCTTCGAATATGATTTTCGTTCTTCATTTTGCGAATTGCGGGAATGAAATCTTTTGACGACAAAAGATTGAAGATTAACAACAACGCACAACGCGGACGTTAGCAATCTATGAGGATAGCGTTCTAATATTCTAAACGAGATGATGATGTCAATTACAGCCAGCATTACGACGAGAGGAATGAGTTTAGTCAGACCATCAATAAAAACGTCGTCGAGGAGGACGCTGCTTTGCAATGTGGAATCAATACAAACAATCATTGGTCGGCGTCTTCTATCATCTTCTGGGAATAATAAGAATGTAATGAATTCCAAAAATACAGCAAAAATTAACTCGATAAAAGAAGTGTCAACAAAACCTGCGACAAAAGGAGATGCAGCAACGACATCGAAGCCATTTTGGAAGTCATTTTTGGAACCCAAACCGATGCCTGAACGCTGGACGAACGCATGGGTGAGTGTATCTGTGTGTGTGTGTGTTTATGTGTTCTTGATTTGAATTGTATTTCTCAACATTATATACTTAAAACGCCTTCCACCAATAATACTATCTTTCTTAATTTTTCTTTCTGTTAATTGACAACATCAACAAACAAACAACAACCATAAAAAGTACCGCGAGATGGTACTTATCTGCACAGTCTTTGCAATTACCGGGTCCTCAACGATGATATTGGTGAGTTAATACTATAGTTGACAAGCAAGTAGTGTTGTGCTTTATCTCTGGAGAAACAACTCTTTTTTTTCTTTTTCTTGATTTCTCATATCCCCATTATTTATTTTCTTTTTGTTCGTTTCTAAAGGTTCGTCCTGCAGTTGCGAAAGGATTAGGTCTGAAGGGTAGCTTCAAAGATGGACCTTGGTCATTCCGAATCTGTTCCTTGGTAGTTATGACTCATATATATGCCACTCTTCTTGTTATGGTCGGTACTATATTTGGTCGACATTCCTATTTTCGTCATTTTTCTATAAAAATGTGGTCAAGATTTGGTATCCCACCAGAAATGATAGATGCATCGTATCATATAACAAAGAAAACCTTTCGAAAATGGTAACGAATGGATGGATGGATGAGCAAACTAAAGAATTAGATTTTTATGTTTTTACGGTGCGCATGGTGTTCGTTGTTTCGTACAATATCTTTTCAAATCTAGGAATTATATTCAGAAATATCCGCTATGGATGCATAAGAGATACAACATGTACTACTTAAAACATAATATATCTGATAAACTAATTCTCTATACTACTACTACTACTACTACTACTACTATGGATATCGTTTGACTCAAATTTACTTAAAATACTTAATTCCTTGCACTAGTGTCCTACGAGGAGCATCCCGACGTGACTTGTCTTTCGTCTGTATTATTCGATCTTTCGATGATGCGTATACATCATTATTATTATTTGTGTCGTCAACATCATGCAAATCTACCTCAACAAACATATTGTCATCGATTAGGGATTTTTTTTCGGTTTTAATGCTATTATTTTTGTCATTGTCGTTATCGTTATTGGTGCCAGATGATGATGCTATCAACCCACTTGAAAACCATCCACGACAGGCTTGATCAGTGATTTCATTTCTAAGTGCCCGTTCTTCGTCGTTGTCACTAAATGAACATCCTACTCCAAACGTAGTAAAATTTGCTTCTGCTGCTTTACCTGTACTATTGATATTATTATTTGTAACTTTCATCATACTCTTTGTTAATTCTTCATATTTATCCCACGTACTTTGTAATTCTCGAAACTCTTTCTTTAATTCTTCTATACTCGAATGTGCGTTTTTATTATTATTACTACTATTATTATTATTATTATTTCCGATAGAAGTATTCATAACGTTAGTAGTGGCGGCGGCGGCGCTGCGAATTTTATGTTTATCCGGATGTATTAAATGAAGTCGTTTTAAATATTCTTTTCGTAGATCATCATAGGAATAAATAGAAAAATCTAATAATTTATGACCCTCTGGACCAGTTCGTTTATACTTTTGTCGAAATAATATATGTACCAGTTTCTGTTTCACACCTCGTGACGTTGCAGCCATTGCCGCTCGTGTTGACCCAGAACTCATATCGTATCGTATCGTATCGTTCGATAATATTATGTCATATATTTTGTGGTATAAATTAAATGCTAATCATAATTGGGTACATACGTCACTAGATTGTGTGTGCTCTTTCTCAGGTACAGTATAACTTTCCATCAAATCAATGGACTCGACTCGCAACTTGAGTGAAGCGTTAGTGTGTTAGACTTGAGTGAAGAACAGAATTCTACTCTACTCTACGTTTAACAACGGCCATTGCTGATGCTCGGCAGAAATTTGTGAAAGTCAATTGCTTGAAACGCTTAATGCTTGAATTGACCACTCACTTACTCACTTTCTCATTTCTCATTCGCTTCGATTTTGTCGATGAGAAAAAAGAGCTACCGTAGTACTATGGATCGACTTAATCGACTCAATTCCACACGATTAAAAATATAGTTGAAATGGAAGAACGACAGACGACGTTCAGTCCACTCACCACGCTTTCATTCGCAGTCAAAACAGATTTTCTATTTTCGATCGTGTGCAGTTTTGTTTCGTGCTCTTTGCCTCTCTTTTCACTTCGAACACTGTTGTTCGCTTTCTTGTGCCTCTCTTTCAACCTTCGAACCTGTTGTTCTCAGATTAGCTGTATGTTCCTTTGAAAAAGTAAGTTACGACAATGGCGGCATGATTATGAGTGATGTCTAAAATTTCTACTGTATGTTGGTTGAATTGTAGTATGATATCAGTCGACTCGTGTGCTAATTCTGTCTTTACCATTCCCCAATTTTCTTTCTTTTCCCTTAATTTTATTTTAATTATTAATTACTAATTATTAATTATTAATTAGGTTGAGCAACCTAATCCCTTATAAAAATTAAAAAAAACTTTTAAAAATAATCAATATGCAAATTTTTGTTGGATCCACAGCCTACGAGGTTGACCCTGCTACCTCCGTCGAAGCCTTAAAGCTTCAGGTTGAGAATGCTGAATTCGTACCATCTCAAATGCTTTGTTTGATGCGTGGTTCCGATATGCTCGTTGAGGGTTCCCTCGAAAGCAACGGTGTCGAAGAAGATGAAAGCCTTGAAATGAGAATGGCTGTCAACTCTGGTATGCGTAAAAAGTGGCGCAAAAAGCGTATGCGACGTCTTCGACGCAAACGCCGTAAGATGCGTCAACGTGCCCGTTAAGCAATCAATCATTAATCTGATTGATTAACAAACTAAGCGTTGGATCTAGGAAGGGTGGTTTCGCACAAATTAAAAAAGAAATAAAGAAGAAGGCGACTTTTGATTTTTTTTTGTTTGTGTTTCCTCTCTGCCTAAAAGGATGTGAAATATAAACTGTAGTTTAGGTTGGATAATCTATAATAGCTACAACTTTTCATGTTTTTATCTTCTTTTCTTTCTTTTTTCATTATTATATTGATCTCAAATTATAAATATTCTATTGTAGTTTAGACCGTTCCTAAGTATTTGTGGTACAGATAACTACACTTTTCAACTTAAAAAAATAAATATATGTTCCGAAAGCTTTTTCTCATTACCTTGCACTTCATCCGACGACAAGTAAGCATAAGAGTGTAGCTCGACCTTGTCTTTGATTTTATGCAGCATACCTATGATTGCCTAATTTTTTTTCTTCTAAGAACCATAATAGTGTACACAAAAAGAAGGCAATGGATCAGATTTCTTAGAAAGATGAATAATTATTTGTATACCTCAATTGACTTTAGTCTAGCCATCCGGGAATGGCAACTGATGCTTTACATACTTTTGTATTATCTTCAAGTATATAAACAGTAAGTTTTTTCGTGGGGGGAAAGCTACGGTATGTTTTTTAAAAGAGATAATAGTTATTCGTCTGCTACAAATATGTTACCTCTAAAAAGTACTATATATAGAGAGTGCAGTCGATGCGATAATATCTCAATATAATATATTATATAAAGTCGTCGTTTTATTGGATGTTGTTGTTTGTTATGTCTGGAAAGTAAAGAGGTGTTGGACTACGTCCAGGTATTACACTATCCACTTCTCGCATGTTTATCCCTGTTCCTTTGTCAAAAATTTCATCCATTACAAAGGACATAACCGGATGGCCGTTACTATCTTCAGTTAGTCCATCTATCATATATCTGTACTCTGATAAAGGCAACCATTTTGCTTCAGCAATTTCACAAGCTTGTGGAACGGGTGTACGAATATTATTATTACCGTTACCATCATCGTCTTCATCATTGTTTGGTATCAAACGACAAATAAAGAATAGATCACTCCTACCATTAGACATACCATGAGAGTGACGGATACTTAAAACGTTATGACATGTCGCTGCAATCCCTGTCTCTTCTAGAACTTCTCGTTCTGCTGCATCGTGGATTGATTCTCCCAATTCCGCAAGTCCAGTTGGTATCTTCCATGGATGATAATTCTTTCTAAGTTCTCGGATGCATAAAATTTCATCTCTACTATTGATAACCACCGCTCCTACTCCGACATGATGCGTAGCAAATTCTGGAACTTTTGAAGGAATATCATCTCGTAGCCACGCATTCAACTTAGCGGTATTACCTTCCGCATGATGGAATTGAAATCCTAAGTTTGATGTTTCTATTTCTTCAATTAGACTTGCTCTTGACATCGGAACTTCTACCCATATACTTGATTTATCCAATCCGCGAAGAACTGATATAGTATTTGCGAGTGATGTAGAGAAGTATTGTGGTTGAAACAAAATATTATTTTCATTTCCTTTATCGTTTTTATTTGGTATCGTAATGGTAACAGAATTATGCGAAGTTTCAACATATGGCAAAATTTTGTCGTTCCGTTGTCGGTTTTGATTTTGCTGTTGTTGTCCTTCATCGTCGTCTTTGTTGTTATCGTCGTCATTGTTTTCTTCTTCCTGCTCATCGTTGGTTCGGGTAGCATTTAGATTATCGTCTACAAAATTATTATTTGATATCATCATAAGCTGCGGTTGAGAAATAGGATACATTGCATGGTTCCCATCAGGTCCAGGACGACGACGACGACGACGACGACGACGATGTGACGACAACGAAGGGGATAAATTGTTGTTTTTGATCAAAAAAGCAGTCGCCGCATTGTGGATTCCAGCGGTACCTCTAATGGTCCTACTTGTACTAGACAGAGTTATCAAGGTCGAACCAAGTACTATGCGACTTAGTCTTTGCATGGTAATGTGCGAGTTTATTCA
>Ga0115007_10002616_pt1 | contig 10998 bp, 17 predicted proteins | sample ArcOceMetagenome_2_FD_87166 | JGI IMG/M metagenome (GOLD analysis project Ga0115007, IMG submission 87166) | Marine eukaryotic phytoplankton communities from Arctic Ocean - Arctic Ocean ARC135M Metagenome | ecosystem: Environmental > Aquatic > Marine > Oceanic | place: Arctic Ocean | collected...
AATAAATAAATCAATCAATCAATCAATCAATCAATCAATCAATCAATCAATCAATCAATCAATCAATCAATCAATCAATCAATCAATCAATCAATCAATCAATCAACCACATTTAAAACTCACTTAGCCATTGTATTGCGTGAGACAAACTGTAAAAAACACTTCCAAAAAACACACTTTTCAGAATGAGCCCGTAAGTATTAAATTGTCCATCATCACTGTAAATCGATAAGAAGGTAAGCCGATTGAATACATATACATTCAAAATAGGCATATGAAAAATGAAAAACAGTACTGCTACTAAAAGAGGGATTTGTCCTTTTTCAATTAAAAAATCCATACGAGATTGTTTTTCTTTTATATCTTGATGTGCTTGAATTTTTCTATCAGTCGCTTGGTCATATTGTCTAATATATTCAGTAGTTCTTTTTACGTGTTCAGGTATAGGAGGTAGATAATTTTGTTGGATTTGTTCATCATGTGTATACGATTCATTCATCATAGGAATATCTCGATTTGGTAAACTTTGTGTCGGTAATTGTTGGAATTGTTCTTCCATTGATTTCTGTATACGCATATTATCGTTATGAGAAGGTTCAGGAGGTATCATTGGTACAGAAGGCGGTGGATGCCCGTATGGATTTGGGTGAGTATCGATCGGCGCATATGATGTGGAACCTATTTCAGAATTCGATTGTATAACAGGATGTGCATTATTATTTGTATCTGGCAGGTCCATGATTCTGGTAGTATATGTGGGACTAGGATTTGACATATCTCTGTATAAACTAATAGGTCTATCTAAAGATATTCATTATAACGAATTACTTTACTATTCCAAAAAAGAAAAAACGGAATTTTTAGATTCTTCTTCTTTCTGTTGTTCTTCTTTTACAGTTCGCGCAACCGAGTCATCAATTTCCACAGTACGTCTAATGGGGTCGCATTTAGAAGGCATCAAATCGTATTTGTAACAGTATTCTCCGAATTGATACGTTTTCCCGTCAACTTCGCTTATAACGGGTCCATTAAATGATAGACAATTCTTGTCTTTACAGGCTTTACGAAATAAAGTAGCAAGTCCTAAACCCATTAGAATAGAAATCATAATACGCCCGAACTTTGTAGATAATAATCGCGTTAATTTCATATGTAGAGTATTGTTCTATATCTAAACTGTACAAAAATATTCTATAATGTTCATACTTATAATCAATTACTCTGAATTGGAATTTTAGAAATATCTGAACGGTTTGTAGGACATTTTAATTTAGTCTCTTTGAACTGGAAACAATTATTCGCTTTATCTTTGTACTGTACATAATCGGTGTTATCAGGAGAAGGATATACCATTATTTTACGGTCTTCTGGTTCAAACACATATACTGCAAACATACCAAATGCAAAACTTGCTAAAAAAATAGGAAGGCTAATATATTTCAAATGAAACGTTTCGCGTAATTTCTTCAGCATTATACTGTACAATATACATATATATTAACAAATGATAATAAATGATAATAAATATTTTAGTGAAAAAAGGGTATATAGAATTTATTAGTGTTCTTTATAGGGAGACGCCTTCGGGTATTTCCTTATTTTGGGTGCGCCATTTTTGTACTGCATTTCTACCAAACAAACAAAAATAGGTACCCTAATTTGCTATATTAGCTCAAATATCGGAAGAGCATATTTGTTACCATTTTAAAATAAACAAATAAAGATGACGGTTCAATTCCGTTGTATAGCTGATTTTTTTGTTGACTTTGTCAGATAAATAAATCACATCGCTACACATTTTTCAAAAAGACTACTTCTTTACTTTAGTCGTTTGTTCGTAATGTTTAGTAAAAATATCTACAGATAATATAAATACCTTGTGGTTTGAAATTTATATTATATTATGAATATTGATTTTAAACAAATGTGGGAAAATATTATCCCTAAAAATATAGCAGATAAAACCACGGGGTATACCGTTTCAGGTGTCCCTGCGGCTGCTGTAGGATTCATTGGGGTCACCATATTTATTTTAGGTATAATGATTCCATTGTCTAGTACAGGAGATAACGAGAAAGATGATGAAAAGGAAAAAGGAAAGGAAGAGGATGATGAAAAAGAAGAGGATGATGAAAAAGAAGAGGCAGAGGGAAAAGAAGAGGCAGATGAAAAGGGAGAGGAAAAGGAAGAGGGAGAGGAAAAGGAAGAGGAAAAGGGAGAGGAAAAGGGAGAGGAAGAAGATAAAAGAAAAGAAGAAGAAGAACAAACAGGAGGAAAAAAGAAAAAGAAAAAGAAAAATGTTTCAAAGAGAAAACAATCAAAGAGAAAACAATCAAAGAGAAAACAATCAAAGAGAAAATTATCAAAGAAAAATAAGACTAACCGTAGTAGTTTGAAAAACTAATGTTATAAAAAAGTAATATAATTTAACTATTTTTTATAACGTAATATAGCAACAATGAGTAAGAGGTAGGATTTTTCTGCACAATTCTTAAACGTGGTCAACACACCTTGCAAAGAATGCGGAAATTTCGGTTTCATTTGTACCAGATACCATATCATCTGGGAAGCATTCCGAATTGCCTTGAAAATATGCTAAAATGGTTGGAACACCTTTCAATACTTTTTTTGTTTTTAGGAAACCGTAAATATCAAACGCTTCATCTATATCGATTGTAAGAACATTTATGGTGGTTTGTGGTAAATTTGATAACTTGTATTGTACAAAATTATCAATTAATTTACAAGGACCACACCATGTAGCACTAAATTTGATAATGATAACACCAGGGTTTTCATTTTTTAGAATATGTTTCAATTCTTCTCTATTCGTGAGTTTTGTCTCAAGTATCATAATTTACAGTATAGTATAATATAAATAAGTTTTATATTAGTTATATATTCTAATAACTTTTCTTAGTAAAAATAAAATGTCGTCAACCCATAATTTGAAAATCGAGACATATTCTTTTTACGAGATTCTTGGATTGTTCGATTTAACGCCAGATACGATAACATATGAGGGAATGAAATATGCAAGAAAAAAAGTATTATTTATGCATCCCGATAAGTCTCGTTTACCCCCAGAGTATTTTTTATTTTACAAGAAAGCTTTCGAAATGGTTGTACGAATGTACGAAAATACTACTCGTACAACACAAGAAATCGATCCGAATAAAGTACATACATATGCCCCAGAAAAACAGTCGGATATCTCTCGAAAACAGATTCAAAAAACAATAGGTCATATGTCAAATGAACAATTCCAAGAAAAGTTTAATGACCTCTTTGAAAAACATAATACAGTTAATAGAACTAGAGACAGTACAAAGAACGATTGGTTTACAAATGAGACAAACGAGTTATTTCCAACTGTAAATAATGCAGGTGATTTAACAAGAGAGTTCGAACGAATGAAAACAAAGGCGAAAGAGACAGGAATGACAAAGTATACAGGTGTGGTTCCATTGATAATGACAGGAAATGCGAATACATCAGGATTATACGAAGAAGACGGAGAGAATGATAACCAGTATATATCATCAGACCCTTTCAGTAAATTAAAATTCGATGATTTACGGAAAGTGCATAAAGACCAGACGATTATGTCAGTGAGTGAATCAGACATGAATAATATTACACAATATCGTACAGTAGAAGAATATCAACGAACGAGACACGATGTAACTCCAATGGAACGCTCTCTCGCGGAACAACAAATAACCGAAGCAAATCGTGTATATGAAGAACAAGTTCGGAAGAGACAGTACAATAGTCAATTGAGAAGTGTAGTCGCAGAACAACAATCAAAAGAAATGTTGGGCAATTTCTTAAGACTCACCTAACCTAACCTAACCTAACCTAACCTGAAATTTTTAGTAATCTGTACAATATACGTTTCGCAAACTGTCCGTCACTAGGATAATGTAGTCCTGCCTGTACACGAACCAGATCACACCTCTCGGCTAATTTATTAAAATACATTTTTTTTGCTGGATATCGCTTTCCTAAAACATCTGCTAAAAAATAGGCTTGAAACGCGTGTCCCGCAGGATAACTTGGTGTTTTATCTGTAGTTGATTTCATTGGTATAATGAGTGGATTTACTTGGTGAGGTCTGGGGCGATTAATCCCATATTTGGTCGTATATACTGTAAACAAAATAGGTATACTAGTAATGATATTGCGTAATTCTTCCATGGGTTCATCAATGTATTCGCTAAATGCGTGAATCACGGATGGGTCAGTTTTCCTAAAGAAGTGCTCGTCATCCACACTGCGTTTTTTCATAATTTCCAAAACCCTTTTTGATTCTTCTTTACTATCTGGATAGATTGGATATGTGGGTAATGAATATATATATCGCTCCTTTGCCGTCATCAGAACACACGAATAAAAAAAGATTAACATTATGCAAAATTCTATTACATTCATAATAAATATAATGAATATTATATGTAATATAATATAATCAGAGAATTACGACGTATTACGTATGAATTTTTAATACTTGTGAAAACTTGTAATGTTTTTTTCCTGTAACTTGTAATCGAATGTATAAATTATTATACAATAAGAACAACTCTTGTATTACAGCAAATAGTTTACGGTGTATTTATAATTAAATGTTTATTGTAAATAATGTATTTAAATAAAACATTCGTATATTAGTCATATAATAACTTGATTTGATATGGTTCGTGCTACTACTACCCCCGTTCTTAAGAAAGCTCCTGTTACTACCAAGCCTGTTGTTACTGACAAGGTAAAGTCTGCAAAGGCTACCAAGAAGACGGAGACAGTTGTTGCTCCTGTTGAAGTTCCAGTTATGGAGACACCCGTAGTTGATGTTGTATCTGATACTGTTGCCGTCGATGGTGGTGATAAGAACAGTCTGTCTACTTCTCTTATGGAGGAGATTACTGTTTTCAACAAGAATTTTGCGGTATGGCAATCTGCTGCTAATGCTATGAAGGTTAATATCAAGAATATTGCCAAGATTTCTGCCCGCGTGTCTAAGAATGCGGAGAAGTCATCCAAGAAGAAGAAGAATAGTAATAGTGGAAAGCTGTCAGGATTCGAGAAGCCTACTCTTATCAGTGATGAACTTGCTGTCTTCTTCGACAAGTCACTTGGAAGCCGTATGGCCAGAACTGAGGTTAGTAAGATGATTCACAAGTATGTCAAGGAGAATAATCTACAGAACAATGAAAACCGTAGAATTATTCATCCTGATGTAAAGTTGAAGAAGCTTCTTGATTGCAAAGACGAAGAGCTTACTTATTTCAATCTTCAGAAATACTTGAAGCATCACTTTAAGAAGGAGGTCGTTGCCGCTCCTGTTTAAGTAGCATTTAGTGCCAAAATAAAATAAAAAAATATTACTAGAATTTATAAGCAATTCTAGTAATAAAACAAGTTGTCCCATCAATATCTCTAGCATTCTTTTACTATTTTTACTGTTTTAATTTTTTCTTGACAAAGACAACATTTAAATTCATTCAAATCTCTTTGCATTTTGTCTATACAGGATCTACACACTTGATGTCCACAATTATATGTTGCAATTGATGTTGTTGTAAACTCGTCGTTGCAAATTGGACATTCTGTGTCTCTGTACTCGATTACTTTGTCAATCATAAATACTACATGGTGTTTAAACACCTTTTTAAGACCCATGAAACCATACTGTATACCTATTATATTTATATTCAAACTTGTATCTAACCGCTTCCATATACTTCTTTTTATCACTTTTGATTCTTGCCACAAACTACATCTTATATCTCCATTAACTGTATTTATTGAAACACCTTTATATATTTCTTCACTGCAGATGGGGGAATCCGCCAGAAATCTTAAAATGTTTATTTGTAACTTTCTTTTGAAAGAACTAGACCCTAGAATTATTAGCATATTTTCAAGTTTCGTTGACATTTGATCCATAATTCTCTGATAAATTCCTGGGAATGCTAAACTCACATATCTTGCTAAGCTATTTAATGCTTCATCGTTCAGTTTACTCAACACGTGTGAGATATAACTGAATCTCGACCCAACATTCCAACGATAACCATTATGCCAAATTATACCATACCTCTGGAAAATTCTACACACGATTTGATATACATACCTCTCTCTACTAAATATATGATGACACGTATTTGTTGCGTGTCCACCAACCCCACAATATTTGCACATTAATGTCATATTATTATACTTTACTCAAGTCATTAAATAATAGTTACCAATTCTATTATTTCATTCCCTTTCAATTTTTTCCGTCAACCACTTCAAAAAATTGATATAAAAATATCAAGTATAAACCAACAATTATATTTAATATTTAATATTTAATATTTGACATGTCAGAAGTATTTCGATATTATCAAGAAGAAGCAAATAATGCTATTTATGATGAGCTCCTCATAAATAACAAATGTATTGTTAAAATGTTTTGTGGAAGTGGTAAGTCATTGTTGATGAGAAGATGTAAAACAACATGTGAGATGTCCACATTGTTAATCCTGCAGAGTTCAGGGTTGTTTTCAAAGAAATACAGAAAAAAGAATTTCCAAAAAATAAAAAGTACAAGAAGATTTCTATGATTCCTTTATTTGCATCTGTTAATAAAGACAAAAGAAAACAGATGCTTTTAAATTTTGACACTGCCGCAGATAATGAAGTGATTGTAATTTCATCGTGTGAAACAATTGGAGAAGGGATTGATACCAAAAATGCGAACATGTGTGTCTTTGTTGACCCAAAATTGAACCTACGAAAAGATGGTCAGAACAAGACGATCTTGGGAATATTACTACAGAAAAAGAAGGAAGTAAAATGAAATCATTATTAGAAGAAAATGGTTTCCAAATAGTAGAACAAAGTATAGAAAAGTTTTGTATGTTTGTTTGTATTAAAGTTTAACAAAGTACATACTACAGTTTTTAAGAAATATAATCGTATAATACAAGTTTATATTTCTTAAGTTTTTTCAACAAAAAGTCATTCGTAGAATATATCTATTTATTCTATATTTTTTACTAAAAAAAGAGTATATGCGGTTTTTACAAAATATATATAATATAATATATATATAAAATGGCACGTAAAAGTTCTTCTGTATCATCATTCCCGCCGCCCCCAAGATATATACCACGACCACCACCACAACCAAGATATATACCACCACATTCTACTCCTATTTTGAACACACCTGTAACACATCCACCATCTTCTTTAAGTAGAACGTTAATGGAAGGATTTGCATTTGGAGCTGGGTCGTCGATTGCTCTATCAATGTCTCGTATTTTCGATACGAGTAGTAGTAGTAGTAGTAATAGTAGTAGTAGTAGTAGTAAAATAAATAAGAATACATTAAATATAGAAGATGACCAAGGAAAGAATAAACAACCAGTTTATTGTCTCAATTGAATGATTGTTTTCAAACCGATAATAATATGTACGGAGACCTTGTAGAAACATATTTATTGGAATGTCACAATAATTGGAATGTGTAGAGTTTATATCTCTACCATACTAGTTCGAATATCTAAATCTCTGCCAGTTGACATTTGTGCAACTTGGGCGAATCCCATTTGTTTTACCATTAGACGAAGCGTTTTAAATACTTCGTACCAGGTAACATCTTCTTTTGGTTTAGACAAAATGTCCACAAGCGCGAATGTCATTGCGCCATTAAATGTTCCATTGATGTTGGCATCGACACTTTGTTGTTCGTCGCGACAACTACTTAATAAAATTACTTGTCCAGGCGTTTCAATAGTTTGAGGACACGTTTTTTGATCCAGGTTTTCATCGATCAAGTATTCAAATCGTAAATCAAATATGGTTCCACTATGACAACTATCAAAAAAGCCAAACAATTGTACATCGGGACGTAAATATGATTGAATAATTGCTTTGAACTCATCGTCTACAATATAGTGGTTTTCTGATGTAATAATGATCTCGTCGAACCCATCCGCTTCATCATTATTCATATCTGGTATATGATATCCATGTCCGCTAAAAAAGAAAACCAGTGTATCACCTGCGGTTGCATTTTTCAGTAAATTCGCAAACTGTAAAATAATATTTTTACGGGTTGGCTTGATAAGTGTTGCTTCTGTGATTAATTGGATATTCCGTGGGTCATATCCATATTTCAGTATTAATAAATTCTTCATTTTTTGTACATCATTCATACAACCTTGTAGTTGGTTTTCTGTACCAGTATAGTTAATACCAACGAGACAAGCCTTCTTTTTCTTGGATTCTTCTATTTTTGTATATTTTGTCTGTTGATCACATATATTTTGACTACGTACATTTTCTAAAGCGGTTTTTTGTTGACAGTACCAATTATTTGTATGATTGTTGTAATGAGTTTTTGATTTTGATTTCATTTTGGACCTTTGGATATCGGTAATTGATTTTGTAAAAACATCATTCAGTTTTTTTAGATTTCTTAGATACAAATCTTCGATTCTTTTGATTTCTTCGTTCATCATAGTATAGTATAAGTATAGTATATTGTATATAATACATGTATAAATAAACTTGGCATATATTCGATGCACACTTCCTTGTACGTAATATAATAAATAGTTTTTTACGAATCTTTAATCGCATATAGTAGTTAGTTAGTAATTGGAAACGTGTATCATGGGGTTTACTCCAAATCAGCGAGAGAGTTATGATACAATAAAGTCATCGTAAAACTATCCAATTTTGAGACGTTTAAGTACTCTTTTTTATTTTCTTTATAATGAATGTCATACGCATATTTAAATGGTGGTAAATTTTTACGTAAATACTCGACCACGCAAGGGTGATCTAGTACTTGACCAGCCATTTTACTAAGTTCTTGTAATTGTGTTTTTTCACATTGATGTACCTGTAATAATAATGATATGAATTCTCTACATAATTTCTTGCCGATAATATATTCGTCATAGATTTGTATCGAGACATTTGGAGGAAGACTTTGAATTAGCTTTATGGTTTTTGCCAATTCTTTACATCTACCTTTTTTATCGTATAATTCTTTGATTATAGAGTCATTCATAATTGTTATACTGTATATATAAAATATGTGTAATATGTTTCTGTTTATTTTTCTTCGATGAAAGTAATCAATTTTTTACGGGTTATCTTAAACAAAAAAATGATTATTGATGTAACTGTATAATATACAAAATGAATATAATATTATCACTAGTTGTCTTTTTATCTTATCTTTACTATGAATAATCATCCATCCATAAGAAGTATAAACTCACCAAACCCTTTCTCAATGAGAGGTACACTACTTGATTTCAATAAGGTACAACCAGGTATTCATAATTTGAATGAAATACATACGGGAGACGTAATACTACCTGAATCATTGAAAAAAAAGAGTCGTGCAAATGCAAATGTAGTGAAAATAACACCTATATATGACCAAAAATAATATAAGAGGTTTTATATGTACTGTAATACCGAGTGTAATCATGTCTTTCGATTTTTCTATCATATACCGCAAATTAATAAAAGGGACTTATCACGATAATTTTTTATTTATCAAACACCCACATAAACTATTGGGGTATTCTGCACTAATCCATACAGTATATCGATACACTAGATTCTTATGTACTGGAAGTATGTTCGAATACAAACCGTACGAATCATTTTTTATTGTACCTCATATTGTACTGTCACTCAGTTCCTTTTTATTTCCTGTGAGAGAATCGCGTGTATTTACAAATCAAATAATGTGGCGAGAACTTCAATTGCATAATATTATATTTTCGACTCGTTCTGCTTGTATTTTACTTTTCCATTGCTTTTATGGTGATATAAAATGGCGTGAACCTAACCTGTACATAGATTATTTTAAATTTGGTGTAATAATGTCTCATCATTTGTGTGCAGATATTGTTTCGCATTATTACGGTAAAGGAAATACAATGAGAGATATGGCGTGGGATAATCCGAACGCGCGTTCAACTATTGTAATGAAATATGTGGCTGACCACTTCTATGCTTTCTCTCAATTTGGTGCAACAACATTTTTAATGTTTAGTAAAACCTTACATATGGAAACCGCTTATGCAATATTATTTGCGATACAAATTTCTGCTTTTATGATGACATTGAGGTTAAAAGGGATAATATCGAATAATATGTGGCATTTTGTATATTCTCTTGCGTTACTAGTCCCTTCATACGTTATTATACAAGGGTATGGTAATGAAGGCACAATGTATACATTATTATTTTACATTTGGAGAGTTATTTTGAGACAAAATAAGTATATAGGATGGTGTCTCGTTTTAGGGGTTAAAACATCTGTGATGTATCGATATTTATGAACTTTCATTTAATGTGGATATTTTGTGTACAACATTTATCTGGCTTATAAAAAACACTAATATTATCATCATACATACAAACAATTATACGATAATTCATAACGTATAATTGTACAATTATCACCGTCTTCTAATACTTTTTTTCTACATCAATCAATCAATCAATCAATCAATCAATCATAATTTGTCTCATCCATTCATTCATTGTTGGCGAGTTTTTATATATTTATTTCATCTTCCCAGTTTAGATCAATTGTCATCTCTTTTGTAGAAGGCATTGTCTCATATGTATTTCTTGTAACATATTTTGAATTGAAGCGAATTTTAAATTTTTCGAAAAAGGAGACATTCATATTATTATAGTTTACAATAATTTCATTTCCATTTACTAGATAGTCGTCATTTCCGAAATCAGAATATTCATTTGGATGCAGAATATATAAATGAATCATGCGATGAGTTAATAATTCTTCGGCTAAACGTTTATAATATTCTTCCTCATTCCCTTTGTCTTTTCGAGTAAGGTTAAACCGAGGTATTTTTAATTTGCACTTTCCGTCTATGTTTATACAATACGGTGTATCTCCATTTTCATTGCATGTTTCTGAACATAAATGTATTGTATTAATATGTAATA
>Ga0115007_10002620_pt1 | contig 10978 bp, 16 predicted proteins | sample ArcOceMetagenome_2_FD_87166 | JGI IMG/M metagenome (GOLD analysis project Ga0115007, IMG submission 87166) | Marine eukaryotic phytoplankton communities from Arctic Ocean - Arctic Ocean ARC135M Metagenome | ecosystem: Environmental > Aquatic > Marine > Oceanic | place: Arctic Ocean | collected...
ATAACTGTACGAATGGTGAGTCTAAGATTGACACAAGAGATACACATGTTGAAAAACAAATGTTTCGTCAAAGAACTATGGATGGTTTATTTAGAGCAAAAAATGTTGAATATATTGATAGACAATCTCTAAAAAAGGAATTAATTATTCTAGAAAATGAAATTAAAGCATTTATGAAAACAAACAATCTAGAAGATGATGCGTTTATGCAAAAATTAGTAACGGATGTCTATGTTGCTTATAATGGTATGAATTCTCATTGCGGCGTTGCTTTTATTGGGTCGAGATTAACAAGTCAAGGAAATCAACGAGCTTATGAAGTAAATAATCTTGAAGCTCTATCAAATGTTGCCACCGCTATTTTCGGTTCTGTAAGGGGGGGTGAAGGTATGTGCAGTGCGCCATCACTTAATCAAGGACAATCAGGGAGACAAGAAAAAATTATGATGAGGGCACCTCAAAATTTAAGACAAACTTCATGTTATACTACGCCGACACAAGCAACAGTTATGAGAGTATGTTCGCAACAACCAGACACTGATAATTAATTTATATTAATTGATATTTGCGTATTATTTTAAAAAATTTTTTAATCTCTTTTTTTAAATGTCTCAAAAAAAAGAAGAAATTTCAAATTTACTTGTTGCTGTTGCATTTGATATAAGTTTAAAAAAATTAAATGAAGAACTTGAGTCTAGAAATATTGAGATAGCACCTGGAAGCATAACCATCGTTATAAAAATTTGTATGGAAATAGCAGAAGCAACAAGGTTAAAAGGAAAAGAACAAAAAGTTTTAGTCGAAAGATTGGTCAAAAAAGTGGTTAAAGACGCGCCTATAACTGATGAAAAAGAAAAACTTCTTTTAGATATGATTGAAGAGGGCGTAGTTGGTGATGTTATTGATTTAGTTATTTCTGCCACAAAAGGAGAATTAGATATTAATGCTGTAGAAAAAGCTGCTGTTGGTTGTTGTTTAGCTCTTCTTAAATCAAGAAAAAGAAATGATAAAATATAAATATAATTACTTATAAATTATATTTATTCCCCCATAGCATAACATTGTGTCCAGTCCATTGCTGTAATTTTATATGCTTCAAAATTATCTTTGAACTGTCTAGCAATATCTGGTACCAATGGATCATCCGGATTTGGATCATCTAATAAAGAACAAATAGATATCAATACCTTAGAAATAGTAAGGGCTGGGCTCCAGTTTTCTTTTAAGATATCTAAACATATACCGCCACTACTATTAATATTAGGATGATAAATCTTTGTTACAAAGGAGACTTTTGGGGGTTTGAAGGGATAATTATTAGGGAAAGTTATATTCATATAAAATATACCGCCGTAATATGGGGTATCGGTTGGACCCATTATTGTTGCGGTCCAATGAAAAATATCATCTCCTTCAGGACCAGCACTACAATTTGTTGGTGGGTCTTTATTTAAATTTTCCAATTCTTTTTGAATTCTTTTAGAGCTTGACATATATGTTATATTAATATTTTATATTCCTTTTATGTAGTTTGTAATAAATTAATACTTGGATACTTATTATTAAGTAATAGTATATAATGTGTGATTGGGTTTGTTATATTATACAAAATAAAAGAGCAACATATGTGGGGGTTTCAAATAATGCCGAAAAAAGACTTAGAGCGCATAACGGAGAGATTTCGGGTGGAGCAAAATATACAAAAAGCAAGGGGCCAGGATGGAAACATATTTGTATTATAAGTGGTTTTACAAATAAAATAGAATCAATGCAATTTGAGTGGGCTTTAAAACATGTTCCACCTCGTAACGCAGGTGGTATAACAAATAGAATAAAAAAATTACAAATTTTGTGCAATAAAGAAAGGTGGACCAGTAAGTCACCATTAGCAAAAACAATACCTTTGGTTATTCATTGGGTAGACCCAACATATAAACCCGATGATTTTGAGATAAATATAAAAGAAAAATTATAACCAGGAATTAATAAACTATCAAAATTGAAGTTTATTAATTGTTTCATAATTAAACTATTCAAATATACAATGCAAATATTTATTAGAGGAATTTCTCTCCAAAAAAATTGTAATATACAAACAATTAATGATATAAAAAAAACAGACTCAACAAGAATATTATATACAATGATTAATAATATGTTTAACGTTAGCGAAGATTACTATTACTTATACCAAGGTAATAAGATCTTTCCCGTATCAGATGAGAAAAAGTTAGAAGACTATAATATAGGTAATGAGACAACTATCAATATTCATTTTAGATTAGGAAGTCCTATTAATATAGCATAAAAAAGGATTTATATATACAGTTTACCTTTTCATATTTTTTTTGATTTTTATTTGTTATTTTTTGATTTTTATTTGTTTTTTATTTTAATTTTAAAAGGGCATCCATGTTCAAACTCATTTTACCACCGCCCCTGAATTTTAGCGATGCCTTTTTTTTTTTACGGAAGAAATTATTTTTAGTTCTTGATTTGAATCTACGGTCGGTCTCCCCATCCCTGCGCTTATAATAATAATTTCTCGCCTCATATAATCCAAATCCTTCGGGAATTTGAGGATTTATATTTAATTTTTCACCAATTGGATTGCGAATATGGTTTTTATCCGCAAATCTATGATTATGATGAACTCTTAACATTTTTTCACCGATTTCTACATCATCGTCGTGGACACATAGTAGCGGTTGAAATGTCAACATTTTCTCAGTCTTTTTTTTTAAACACCAGAATATATTGAAAGTGAAATTTGGTTTACACATTCCCGTATATGGTTGTCCCGGTGTTTGTGGTGGTACCCACCATCTCGTTGATGGTTCAAGTTTCATATCGGATGGAACATAAATTCTACCTACAATCCAGTCAGTTGCATAGTATTTTCCAACTCCTAAAAATTGTAATATTCTATCCCATACAATGTAATTGTAATAGAAGCCATCGTAGCGGGCGAAACTGATTTCGTATTGATATCTTGACATATTTGTAATATTTATTATTGTGTGTTGTTGTGTGTTTATTGTGTGTTTATTGTGTGTTTATGATATCCATTATGTCAGAATCAAAAAAAAGCAATTTTCAGATAAAAAGGATTTTATATACAACTTGCCTTGTTTTTATTTATTTTTTGATTTTTTTATTTTTTTTGATTTTTTGATTTTTTGATTTTTTGATTTTTTGATTTTATTTAATCCAACTTTTTACGGAGAGCCATAATCTCTTCCTCGAGCTCTTCGATCTCACACGCATCAGCCCAACTATCGTTGCCGTATGATTTGAGTTCAACTTCCTTTTCGGTGATCTCGTCGAGGATAATTTGGCGTTCTGGCGATACCACTTCACTTTCTTGAAGACGACGAGGCTTCCATGCTCCGGCGCTCGGCTTGAGAACAATCTCATCTTCATCGTCGCTGATAGAGTTAGGAGAATCATTTTTATCGAAAACTTTTGTTTCACAAGGAGGCTTCATGAGGTTTTCACTATCACCTTGGAAGGTAACTCGGCGGAACGCGCCCCAATTGGTTTTCTCCTGGGCGAGGACAGTTGATGAAAGAGAGGGGAAGTCTTCGACAGAGCTCGTGTCCTCTACTTGAACGACTTCATTTTTCAGTTGAGCGATGCGGACTTGTTCCACAATACGAGCCTCAGCGGCATAAAGCTTGGCTTGACTTTTGTCTTTTTTCTGCTTTTTTGAATGTTCCGTCTTTTTGCGATTCTTCTCCGCAAGGACAGGACAATCTCGGATATGATGGGGATGGTCCTCATCATGACAGTAAGCACAAGAACGACTGAACTTACTGTCACGACCGAGCTTGTGTCCCGGAGAAACAGCCTTTCTTGACTGACGAGATGTGTGAAGAACACTTGTAGTGTCAATGACAGATAGTTTTCTTCTCCAAGAACCCATCGGCGCGACAACTCTCGTCTGCGATGGACGGGGCTTGAAGTCGGCATCCGAGGCCAGAGCAGAGAAATGGTTGATCGATAGAGCAGCTCTCTTGAGATCCTCAACTCGGGTGGTCTTACGCCCTTGAAATTCTGGTCTACGGTTGAATGACTGTCTGCTCTTGTGAGCTGGACCGCATTTGATGGTGAAAGAAGACATGATAAGTAGTTTTTATTAGTAACTTTTGTTTTTTTGTTTTAATAGTTCAGTTCTTGTCAGAATCAAAAAAGTTCAATTTTCCAAAAATTGATCATTTTTGATTCTGACATAATTCTAGTATAAAATCTTATATATATATTAAATTCACATCTTCTATATAAATAGGAACAGGTCAAGACAAGTTTTATTACTATGACATCTTTCGCTAATTTTCCAGTTAAAAAAATATTTTCAGCCTGGTGCAACCAAAAAAATCTTGACATCAAAAAACACCAACTCGAGGGAATTGAGTGGGTGATCAATCGGGAACGTAACCCAGAACTCGGATCTGCTGGTGGATTTGTTTGTGACGAAATGGGTCTAGGCAAGACTATATTAATGATTGGAGCAATGGTCATTAATCCAAAGGAAAACAATCTTGTGGTAATGCCCAAAAGCCTAATGGACCAGTGGTGTGCGGCTATTACCAGTTTTACTGCTCTCGACAGTGAAGATGTATTGGTCTATCACGGGGCTCGTGGTAGGTCCGTTCAAACTAAAGACATCAGCAATTATAGAGTTGTTATTACTACTTACGGTATGGTAGCAACTCGAAAAACTAAGGGAAATACACCCCCCTATAGTTGCCCTCTCTGGACACAAAAGTGGGACAGAATAATTTACGACGAATCACATCACTTAAGAAATAGTAAAACAGGACAGTTCAAGGGGGCAAATTTATTGAAAGCACCTATAAAATGGATGGTGACAGGGACTCCCATAAACAACAAAAAAAGGGACTTTTATACTCAGTCTCTTATACAAGGTAGTGGACGTCATTTTCCCCCGCGTATGAAAGAAATCCGTCGCATTATAGATGCCATAGTTCTTAAAAGAACAAAAAAGAAGGTTGGTATTAAAATGCCGGCTCTTAATGAAAATACTATCGAGGTTGAATGGCAAAGTCAAGAAGAGGAAGTCTTTGTAAGAAACATTCATAATCTTATGAGATTTGCCCCCGTAACCGCAAATAATGTAGATTCTGTCATTCAAAATTTGGGATCTATGTACAAGTATATTTTCCCAATATTCATGCTTATGAGACAAGCCTGTGTAAAACCTAGTTTAGCATATAATTCGTTGGTGAAAAGAGGATTGACATCGGATCTAGAAATAGTTAGACAACTTACTGAATCACCTACTTCTAGTAAAATGACAGCGGTTATCGATAAAGTTGTAGAAAATCGAGAGACCAAAAAATCCAAACTTATATTTTGTTTATTTCGACAAGAGATGGATCACATCGCGATGAACCTTAAAGAGAAGGGGTTCAATCCTGTTATTATAAACGGTTCAACTACTAAAAAACAGAGAAGATTTGCCTTACAAGCTGGTCTTAAAAATGACGAGTGGAAAACGATTGCCCCAATTCTACCAGAGGATGTGTGTGGCGTCATCAATTCCTATTTGGCGCCAAATGTTCTTATAGCTCAAATTCAAACCGCGTGTGAAGGTCTTAATCTTCAACATTTTGCTGAGGTATATTTCACGACTCCTCATTGGAATCCAGCTGTCGAAAGTCAAGCTATTGCTAGGTGTCATAGAATAGGCCAGAAAAAAGATGTTGATGTTTACCGATTTGTCACAAAATTCGATGATGCTGACGATGAAGATAGTATGTCGTTGGATCAATATTGTATGGAAGTTCAAAGGGTGAAAAAAGAAATAGCAATAGATTGTGGATTATAATCAAAAAAATCAAAAAAACACAAAAAAAACAAAAAACACAAAAAACACAAAAAACACAAAAAAAACACAAAAAAACACAAAAAACAAAAAACACAAAAAAAACAAGTCAAGACTTTTTATTAGAAAATTGATTTTTTTTGTTTCTGACATAGATTAATTATAAAACAACCAATAATAAAGTATAATTATGACAAACTATTATTCCATAAATCATAAAGCAATGAAAAAAGAGAGATTAAGACAGGAGTTTATTTCTTCAATCAAAAAATCTCAGCTTAAAACAAATATAATGTTGGCAAATGCCACCGGTATATATGAAAAAATAAAAGCCGTGAGACCTCTATTCTTAAAAGTTATAAAATTTTATGATAATTTCAAACACGACGGTGAATGGACTGACTTCTGGCAAGTAGCTTATACAAAATCTTGCGCGTGGGATGAAGAAATTGATAGTTTGTGTCTCTCTGTTGAATTAAAAGTTAAAGAGGAGAATTACATAAAATCCTTTAAAAAAAATCTAAAAAAAATAAAAAAAATGTGTCAGGATACATCTGTTTCCTACTACTCATTACTACCGGATAATATGCCGATTGATGTTAGATCTCATTGTGTCAAATTCATTTCACAGGCTACATTTCCAATCAAAAAATAATAAAAACAAATAAAAATCAAAAAATAATAAAAACAAATAAAAATCAAAATGTACTGTAAATATAATCCTTTTTTTATTAGAAAATTGAATTTTTTTGACTCTGACAAGAATTAAACTATTAACAATATGTCAACCAGTAAATTTACCAAAAACGAGTATACTCATTACGAGAGAGACCACCCAACACGTATCTATTCTTCACCCGAGGAAGAAGAAGTCAACCATTCAAGTATCACCACAAAAGGATGTTCGAAATGTAAGCAAGTGAAGTTGTTGATTTGTTTCAACGGTAATACCTCAGGACGTGATGGCTTCACAGCAACAGGTTATAGACACCGACGCCCCGAATGTTCTACATGCACTAAAGCTGCACAACAAGGTATGAAAGTTGCTAAGAGTATTGCCAAAAAACAAAAAATTCCATATAAAGCACCGGTGGGAACCCCTTGTACAATATGTAAGAGAACTGATAGACGTATGGTATTTGACCATTGCCATGAAAAAGAAGTTTTCAGGGGATATTTGTGTGATCCATGTAATCGAAGTATTGGTGTATTGGGAGATAATATCGACGGTCTTCTACGTTGTATCAACTACCTCCAAACAACGGAACAAAAGATTATCATTCAAGATGAGTCGGGAAAGCTTACAGTTTCAAAATAAAAAACCAAATTAAAAATAATAAAATTTATAAAGGGTATATAAAAGACCTTTTATTTTTTATGGGTGTTAATTCTTTTTGAAGCTAGTTCAAAATATTCCTTTTTTAATTCCATACCGATAAATTTTCTATTTGTATTAATGCAAGCGACGCCAGTTGACCCGCTTCCCATCGCATTATCAAGAACAATCCCCCCTTCATTTGAATAAGTTTTAATAAGATATTCAAGTAACTCAACAGGTTTTTGTGTTTCATGAATAGTAGCCTCTTTTTTTGAAACAATTTTAAATTCTACTAATTCCTTTGGATAGTTGGTAAATTTTTGCGAGTATTCGGAATTGCTTGTTAATTTATTATTTGGACCTAAATGATGAGATTGGTTAAGCATTTTACCAATTCTTTTTTTGGAATTCTTTTTCTTCACTAATTTAGGTATCAATCCTTGAGGGTTGTATGTCATATTTCCGGTTTTTCTTGAAGCCGCAGCAGCTCCACCATATGAAAATACACATATTTCTTCAATACATTTCATAGGTCTATAATTAGCCAGAAGGAATTGAGTGACTCTACTTTTTTTCCAAAAAATATTATATTTAAATAACTCAAAACATTTTGATATAATTAATGATGTAAAAGGTTGTTGTGAAAATAAAGCGATAACCCCTGTTGGTTTTTTAATAATTCTTTTATATTCTTTCCATAACTCATCTACATCGATAACGGAGTCCCATTTACATTTTGTTACACCATATGGTAAATCGCATAAAATTAAATCAATACTGTCAGCAGGTATTAATTTCATTTTTTCCAAACAATCACCTTCAATCAATATTGAGTTGTTTTCTTTACTTAATACTTCTAGTGTAATTTCAGCCATTATTATATATGATATATTTTAATTTATATTATTTATATCAATTTTATCCACTTAGAAAATTGAAGCAAAATATGAAATACTATAATGAAGTATTAATAATGGATTCTAGATTTTACGATAGTAAAGCTAATTTTAAATGTTACTATAACCAAGGGGATTCACATATAGTATTTGTGGTACCTGTCTTTGGATATGGTCGTCCACAAATGATAATGGATGTTCTTAAGGGGAAAGATGGAAATATGCTTACCGTAGTGCAAAATATTAAAACAGGAGAAGTAGTCAAGGAAAACCCAGAAAATTGGCGTGAGAGAGACAACGAACGATTTCGTGAAATTTATAGCCCAATCTTGCCTGCTAACGATTCGTACAGATTTGATATTTGGTTATCTGAAAAAATTGGTTCTGAAAAAGTTAAATTATATCGAACAAAACAAATTAAATAGGAAATTGAATAAAAATTAACAACAGATATTGGTAGTATAAAAATGACCGAACAATATAGTTATCACGCTATTAATTCTTTCCTGATATTAGGATGTTTGATATATTTGTTTTATATTCTTGTAAAAATGACAACTGAATGTATATATAATAAGGTGTTTGAAATGAATAGTAAAGAGAAAGTAAAAAATCTAATGTTTAAATTACATAAACTAGAAAAACATGATTAGTCGTGTTGATTTATTAATAAATTTTTTATGTTCTTTTGTATAATGAAATTATATGGAATAGAAATTCCATTCAGATATATAAATTACATTATTTCAATATTATTGGTAACATCTTTATTAACATTAATAGGTGGTATAATTTGTAGTTACTATGTATTTAAATGGTTCAAGATAAATATAGACAATTATAATTTTTATTTAAATGACTATAATATTGATTGTACTCATATTCTAGAAAAATATGGAGATTTTTCTATTAAAAAGGTCTATTTAGCAAGACGTCCTATATCAAAATTTATGAAAACAGCGTTAAATATTGTAACATTATATAAATTTGAGCGTGAATTGAAAAAATATGTAAATAAAACAAAAAATGATGTTTTTTTTCCTTATCATACATCCATTATAGTTGAAATTATTTTATCAAAAAGGGTAAGTAAATTTATAATTATAGAAAAAAATAATTGTATAAAATTGTCATCAAATTTCAAAATTAGCTGCGACCATGAGTTTATTGATTTAAAAGTAAAAAAAAATAAATATACACTAAAAAACTTACTTGAAACAACACGTAAAAGAATAGGTGATGATAAGTTTTTTAATTGGGAAATATATAAAAATAATTGTCAAATAATAATAAAAGAAATATTGATTAGTTTAAATAAATTTGACAAAAAAAATAAAGAATTTATGTATCAGGCGGGTTTTGCTAATGAATTGAAAATAACCGATCTAAGCTTACATATAATAAGATCTTTAACAAACTCGGTAAATTTTTTAGAGAATTTTATAGGAAAGGCAATATGGTGTCCTTAATTGATTTCGCCGATGATGTATTCGATGTAATTTCGTAACTTAGATTTATCAATAAAAGAAGTAGAATAATGTATATCATTTATAGGGAATGAAAATGTGTATTTACCGTTATTTTGTTCTAAATTAATTTGACTTGTAATATCATCTGTTTTTCCAAAAGTCCAAATTTTTGTGTTGTCATGTAGATTAATATAATCATTATTTACGATTCTTTTTTCTAACTCTAAAAACATATATAAATAATTAAAAATAATATTTAAGTCGATTTTTAAATATTATTTGAGACCTTTTATGGTCTTGATATGCCCACGACAGGACTTGAACCTGTAACCCCCGGTTTAGAAGACCGATACGCTAACCATTGCGCCACGCGGGCATTATTGTAAAATTTTATAATTTGAGTATTTATTGATGTTTTATTGAGTATTTATTGAGAACATAACTGCGGATATTCATCTTGAAATTTAGTAATTAATTCCATGAAATGTTGATTGATATTAAATTTGCTATTATAAGGGATAAATTTTATATAATCTCCTTGATCTAACCACATTCTAATTCCAACGTGTAATTGACCGTTTTTATTTTTAAACCCTAATCCTGAAAAGGGTAATTTATCTGTAATAGAACCTTTGATTTTAACACCAATTCTTTTAGAACCATATCCCCAGTTTCCATCTTCCAAAATATCTTGGAAACACATGCAATATAATTCTTGTTCTGTCATTTGAAATATGGTATGTGATGGAAATAATGTTGTGTAATGGTATATTTGCGGTGAAGACATTTGGTAATAAATTTACTATATTAATTCCAATCAATATTAATTCAATTTTATAGAATACCGATTATCTTCTATAAAGACATGAGTGTATATGACATACAAATATTTTATTTATATTATATATATAATGAAAATGTTTACTGAAATGACAACTAAATACTATGAATTTTTTTCTAATTTCAACGTTTTAGGTTTAGCGATTGGTTTAATGATTGGTAGTAATTTAAAAGATGTCGCTGGTGATTTTATTGATGATGTATTAATGCCTTTTGTTAATCCTGCTATTAATCTTATTACGAAAGGTAAAGGTAAAGGTGATAAAAAAGGCGTCATACTTCATATCCCAGGAACAGATATTGAAATTAATTTAGAACGCGTGATCGCATCATCAATTAAATTTATGGCGCTCTCTGTAATTATATTTGTAATGTTACAATTTGGTGTAAAAATTAAAAAACCCGTCCAATGGGTGGAAGTAAAAAATTTCAAAGATATAAACAAATCTAAAATCAACAATAATAGTAAACCCAAAGGAATTGGTAAAAAATATTAATGGACTCATACTGAAAACATGAAAGCCCACAGTGAGATTTGAACTCACGACCTTATGATTACAAGTCACACGCTCTACCCCTGAGCTATGCGGGCAAGTTAATATTCTAA
>Ga0115007_10002621_pt1 | contig 10977 bp, 6 predicted proteins | sample ArcOceMetagenome_2_FD_87166 | JGI IMG/M metagenome (GOLD analysis project Ga0115007, IMG submission 87166) | Marine eukaryotic phytoplankton communities from Arctic Ocean - Arctic Ocean ARC135M Metagenome | ecosystem: Environmental > Aquatic > Marine > Oceanic | place: Arctic Ocean | collected...
CGAACTGAAGCTGACCAAGTTGCTATTGATAAAAGTGATCGTAAAAAGAAACAACAGAAAAATATCGAAGAAAAAAGAAAAATCGCATACGTTGTAGCAATGACAAAGACAGAGTCTGATCGAACTGAAGCAGAAAATTATGCTGTCTATAGGAAGGAATATAAAAGAAATACAAAGCATAAATTGAGAAAGGTATATGAAGATGCAAAAGCCATACACCAATCAGAACGAACTGAATCAGATCAAGCTATTATTTCGAAATATGAATGTACAGTTGCTGGATGTATCACTCGAAAGTATGTAGGTTGTTATTGCTTTAAACATGCGACTCCTTGTAAAAAATGTGGCAAAAAACAGATTATTGGTAATGATGGTCTTTGCAAAGGTTGCCGCGGCTCTAAAAATAAGTGATTGTAAACTATGCCCTAGATAATTAATAATAGTAATAATACGTTTTTTATATCACGAAAAATACGTGTACCGTTACTGTATTCGGATACGCCGTTTGGAGTTGTCTTTTAATAGGAGAATGTTTACCAGAATCATCGTCATTTCAAATCGAAGATGGCAAGGACATGATGCCATTGATCACATTATCAGTTGAGAAGAAAAATAATGCGAAAAGATGGGATGGTTTCATCTTATCTATCGGCGAAGATAGCATACTGTAACAATATACATACTATACTCTTATTGACGTAATACTTCCTTAATCTTTACTGATCTACTAGCTGGGCGTACATTTCATGATCTATATATTATCCGCATTCACCAGTTCTAAAAAAGTGCATTGAAATGTTTTCAGGCGGTTATGAAACCACCTTTTAAATGATTGATTTGCCCACCCTTATTAACAACAATAACACCACCAACACTTTTTCGAATATTTAAAATGTAAGCTCAGTAGCAATGCGATTTATATTTTGTCCCTCAAATCTATCTGAAGATAAGAATATTCTGCATTCTGCAACAGAATGTGAATTGTGTTATTTGGGTTGGAATATGATGGAGGATCTTTAAGAATATGCCATTGTCGCGTTACCCTACTACAACAATGCGAATAGTTTTAAGAATAGAAATAACTACCGTCTATTATATTTTATCTAATCAAAATCTTCAGTTTGATATATACTACTAGTATAATACATCTATTATTATAGGAATTTTCATCTTGTATGTAATCATTATCTAAATGTTCAAAAATCAGTTTCATGCTAATCTTAAAATACTAAGCTGCCATCGCTATCCGACTCGGCGTCATCGTAATCTTCTTCTACTTCTACTTCTTCTTCTTCTTTTGCAGTTTCTTCTCGATTAATGACTTCAACTTTCCTTGCGGCTCGTCGCATCTCAGATGCCATGTTCTGAACGAGTTTCTTGCTCATATACACGTTCTCTCCTAAACCAAACTTTTTCTTCGCCACTTTTTCGATCTCTGTGTACTCACTCGCCGTCACATTGACACCGGGTGCTTTCTTCTCTTGTAGTTTATACAATTCCTGTACCATCGTACTAGTACAAAATTTCTTCCTATTGTTTGATATTGACGTCGTATCTCGTTTGATCGGATTCTTTACAGTTGGCGGTTTTATTGCAGGAGGATTAATTTCCGTATTGTCTTCATCTACGTCAATTATGTCGATGGGTTTCGACTTGGTACCTTGCTGCTTTTGTTGCAAACGAGGATTCCCGACAATTTTCTTCGTGGTGGTATTCTTGTCAACTCGCTGCAATATCGCCGAGGTCAATTCGATTGTTTTCGAGTCGGGGATTACTTGCCACAACCCCGTGGCTCGATTCAATTTAAGGAATCTACCATCTTGTCCCTTAATAGCGGCAACGACGGATTTGCATATACGGCGTCTCTTTACTTCGGATTCACACGACCTGTACCTTCCGGTATTGCAGGATACCAAGGATCGGTAGACTTGATTACCAGGATGTTTCAATGCTTCCGTGCCGGGTGTAGCACCGAATACAACGTCAGTCTCACCAGGGCTTTCGACAGCGTCCGGCAGTCTTGCGACACTATTTTGTTCTTGTTCCTTCACGGCTACATGTCGAAGAAGTTTTTCCCGCGCTTCACGCAAAGCACACAAAGTCTTTTCGAATGCCTTTTCGGTACTAATTTCGCACCAGACCATGTTATATTTGTTCTGGGCAGCAACCTCAACCTCATCATCATCATCATCATCGTTTTCCGCCGATAGCAAATTCATATTTTGGAGGAATCTACCACTGTATTCCACTTTGATAGTTGTAACGATCGATCGACTAACGGCATTCAATTTCGTTTCGTTCCAATTAAGGACCGATTGATCCTGCATTGAGGCAAGAACCATTTTCCTGTATGTTAGATTACCAGGATGTTGGGATAAACCTCGCGCCCACAATACATCTGCCAGTTTCGGTATAATTCGAGGTCCTTTGTAGATGATGGGCGCAGCGGCTGCTGTGGTGGAGGCAACACCGGTGGATTGTTGTTGTAGCGTATTTACTTGCGATTGCGATTGGACATGTACTTGCTGTTCGAGTTGACGTTGCATTTGTCTTTCTCCCATTGCCCGAGCTAATACTTGTGCCTGTTGTTGCCGTTGTAGTAGTTGTTGTTGCTGCTGCTGTAACTGTAATTGTTGCTGTAGTTGCTGATGCTGCTGCTGTAATTGTGCTTGCTGTTGTTGCTGCTGCTGCTGTTGATGATCTTGTTGTTGTTCGTCGCGGAGGATCATTATACGTTCCATTTCCATTAAGTTTTCTTTTGTTCGTAAAGCCGTTCGTTCTTCGTCCGTTTCAGAACCGAATGCTGCTGCTATTATTTTCGCTGCTTTTGCACGATCTCGATCGTTTTCAACAACCCCGTAGCCCATACTAGTAGCGACGGTGTTGTTCCCAGCAGTAACGAAATGTCCGTGATTCTGCTGCTGTTTCCTAGCAGTAACGAAATTTTCGTGATGCTGCTGCTGTTGTTGCTGCTGCTGTCTTTGTAGTAATAATAATTGGTCTTCTCTTTGTCGTTGTTCCTGTGCGACAGCCATCCTTCTGTTCTGATCGAATAGGTTCGGATTGTTGTTCCTATTCGATAATTCTCGTGCTGTTCTTAAAACCGCTTGGGAATCACCAATTGCATACCATTTCCCTCCTCTTCTTTCGTTGATGATGCCTTCACTATTATTCATCATACTTTGTTCACTAATGATGAATTCTAAAAATCGACCGCCCTTTTCTTGAATAGCACGTACTATCTGCATTGACCATAATATAACAAAACAGCAGGATAAAACAAGTCAATAAGAAGGATAAATATTACGATATGAAATTATCTTGAAAATAGAAACGATGCAACAGCAAGAGATAATCCAATGCATACAAAATATCTACTTACCGATTCAACAATTGTTTCTTTTATTAAAGCGTCACGACTACTTAAATATCTCTGCCGAAATGAATTAATTAATCTCTCATAAACAACATTCCCAGGATGATTTGGATGGATATTCCCACCGCAACCAAAAACAACATCTACTCTGCGAGGGGAAGCGCCATTAGCATTATTACCATGTAACGATCGAATAAACGATGACGGTGACGACGATGGCAACGACTGATCCGCTCTCATCATATTATTATTGATATTGTTATTAATATTGTTATTGATATTGTTATTGAAATTTATGCTGCTGCTGCTGCTGCTGTTACTGTTACTGTTAATGTTACTGTTATTCATTGCATACAGTGCCGTGTTTTATTATACTGTTTGAGTATTGTATGCCAAAAGCACCTAAGAAAGAAGCTTTTAACAAAATATGTGCAGTAACATTCGCCATGTCAACGAACTTGTCCACTCTTTTCCTTTTCTTCCATGTTTTGTTGCGTTCCAGCGAAATTTAGAGTAACATCGTGTATAAAAATTCTGACGTTGCACCTTCTTTTTTCTTTTCAGTTCTAGAGAGATTAGATGTGATTTAAGGAATTTTGAGACTTATGTAAATATCTCAGTATTACACGTTTTGAAGGTCTACCACTACGTACGGTTCTGGTTAAAATTATCAATCTTATTAATTAATGTTCGCTCAACTCAAATGAGCACGCTTATATATTTATTCTTAAGTAACTATAGCTGGTAAGAATAAGAAAAGATAGATAAAAAACACAACAATAAGATTTAGAGCGCTGTATTCTTTTGTACTTCTTGTTCTTCGCTCTACTACTACTTCTACTACTACTTAAACTTTGAACAGTCGGTCTCGCTTCCAAAATCAAAATTTGCATACTTGTTATAAATTTTAATAATATATAACGTGTAACTTAGCGTATTTGTTATTTTGGATCCAAGCACTGTGCCTGGTAATGGTCGGTCTTGTCCTAAGGGTTTCTGGTAATAGTGTAGTTCTGAGCAAGTGCATGTAAAGTATTGAAGAGTGTTGAGTCTGAAAGTGCTTAGAAGATTCTCCTACCTCTCTATTCTTTTTCCTGTCTGATTGGGGCACTGAGTTATATCCAAGGCAAAGTTCTGTGATGTCAAGTTCTGCAAACCTAATGCTAGGTAAGTGAAGAACCAAATTATATTGCAAGTAGTGCATCTCCAAGTGGAAAACCAATCAATCAATGTTCACAACTCTGAAAACCTTTGGTGGTAGTACCAGGTTCTTTGCCAGGTGTTTAACCCAGTTATGTTCCAAGCGCTGCTCCAAGTTGGCAAAAACTGCTTGTACCCATTGTAAGTCCAGCTATCTATCTTCTGAGTAGTCATCCTGACTGAATATAGTTATTATAGACTAAGTTGTAATATTGAAGAAAAGTGCTGTTGTCTCACAGTTCTTCTCCAACAAGATAATTGTCTGAGTATGGAGCCCAGTTTGTTGAAGACAGAACAGAACAGAACAGACGAACCAGTCTTTCACCCGAGCTTGTCACCAACATGAATGATTCAGACTATTTTCGAGAGTCCCGCGTGGCGTTTTTTTTTTTAACCGCATGTTTTCAAATAATTTGAAGAAGATTCCATCATTCCCATCATCGACTCATCACATCTCTCATGGTCTTCATGGATCATTCATCATCGTCATCATCATCATAGAGGGTACGCCATTGTTGTCGTTGTTTATTTTATTTTAAGTATATCTTAAAGATCGAGCCAAGGTCAGAATCAGGGAAAGAAATAATTACTAGCCAGTGGTAATACCGATCCGACAATGACGAACGAACAACAACAACAACAAACCCACCAGAATCATCAACAAAGACTTGCACGACGTCGAACTTCTTCTACTGCCTCTCTTGAATTAAATTTACTTCAAGATGATGAGGATGGATTGGAATTCGAATTAGAAGCATCAGCCATCCATAATGATAATAATACTAATAATTTAAGTAGTGAAAAAGATCGCCAAGAGCAGCAAGTGCAACAACAACAGCAGCAGCAGCAGCAGCAGAGTAGTACGAGTACAAGACGGGATCATGTACATTATTTATCAACTTTATTTGCCGGTGTTGGAAGTGGTGCACTCTCTAGTTTTATTTGTGCACCATTGGATTTGATACGAACAAGGATGCAGGTATGGGGAGAAATTCAAGATAAGCAAGGGAATAAGAAAAAAATAACTCCCGGTGAAGCATTTCGAGCAATAATCAAAAAGGAAGGACCAAAGGGTATATTCCGTGGATTGGTACGTAGTCATTTTTCTTGTTATTGTCTCTGCCAACCAAAACGAATGAAAACTATGAAACTAACACTTTACTTTCACAAAACTTGTAAACTTACAATAATAGGGTGCAACATTGTTAACTGTACCATTATTTTGGGGTGTATATTTTCCATTATATGATGAAACGAAACATTATTTACAAACCCAAAATGAAAATACCAGTAAGGTATTAATAAATTATCATCCTGGTGTTGTTCATTGTATATCAGCAATTTTTACTGGTGCTGTTGCAGATTTAATTTGTAATCCATTATTTGTTGTACGGACACGATTACAAACACAGGCATTACATGAATTAAATTCATCAACCTCAACAACAGCAACACGACCAACATCAATGATACAAATGGCAAATGAATTACGTACAAAGCATGGCGTAACAGTATTCTGGCGGGGGATGACAGCAAACATTATGGGACTATCTCATTGTGCAGTGCAATTTCCAGCATACGAATTCTTAAAAAGTTATTTAAGAGAACAAAGACACAACAACAACATCATCAACAATAGTAATAACAGTGGCAATATCAACCTCATCAGCAGTGACAGTGATAATAATATGATTAACGATAATACTGTTGGTGAATTATTAATAGCATCTGGTATGGCAAAGATGACAGCATCGTTATTAACATATCCACATGAGGTATTACGTAGTAGGATGATGGATGATCGTTCATCAACAGCACCAACATTACGTGGTACAGCTAAACATATATATATGAAGGAAGGTATTAAGGGATATTATAATGGATTATCAGTAACTCTACTGAGAGTTGTTCCGAATTGTTGTGTAACATTTTTATCATATGAATTAATATTGAAATATTCCAAAGATTATTTTGGTAATAATAAAATATAAAGCATCTTATACAACAACAACTTACTATCATTATTCGTAATATTTTCTATTTCTATTGTTATTCTCAGCCATCAAGAAAAGACATCTTCGAGTTCTTCGATGTTCATTGACGAAATAATCTTTTTCTTATCATCGAATTTGTACCCTTAACAGCTGGGTCCATCGGTATCAACAAGTATTTCACGGACTGTTGTACATTATTTGAATACTTCATAGCTTAAACTCCCAACTCCAACCAACAGTCGATATGATGGCTGATTTCTTCTTCTCGGTGTGTTCTAGCTAGTAGGAGGATAGGTATCTTGTCGTATACGGCCTTTATTCGTATGGTCCTCATTATTATTTGTCGCTTGTCTCCATCAAAAGTATAAAACTTACTAGCTTTATTTTTTCGGCTGCTTTCCTTCTAGTAGATACTTCATGGAGGGTTCTTATTTTTTAGCAACCTTTACTTGTTCGACTTTAATATCTTTATCGACTATTGTTTTAGTGATTCCACCATTATTGATATCTTTTTTCACTTCTTCCTTTTTCTTCGATTCTTCTAATTCTTTCACTTTTCTTGCATCAGCTGCTGCCTTTTCGGCTGCCTTTTTAGCTAGTTCTGCTGCCTTTTCGGCTGCTTTTTTAGCTAGTTCTGCTTCCTTTTTCTTTTTAGCTTCCTCAACACGTTTCCATTTTGCCAATGCGCCAGTTTCATTTGCTATCCTCCAATCTTCTGCTATTGATTTTTGTAATTGATCTGGTCCACCACATGGAAAAAGTAATGCATTTGGACATACATCATAATCAAAATAATCCCATCCGAAGCGATCTCTTGGATCTAAAAATGGCTTTCTACGACTAACTTTCCATTTCCCACGTCGAGGTTCTAAACATCGTGGTAAATGCTTATCAAGTTTCATCCGTTCACCTGTTGAATCTTTCCGTCGATCTTTTACTGTTAATGATGCGATACCGAGTGATTCTAATGTTGTATGACTAACCCAATATTGTCTTGTTACTGCCCATGCCTGTCGATCTGTTAAATAATAACTAGCTAATACGTCCGGACGGATTTCTGGTTCTTCTTTGATTATTTCAGTTTTACCAATATTAGTTGTTGAATTGATTATTTTTGTTATTGGCTGATCAAGTGTTGTATTACCATACAATTGAATAAAGTCTGTTAAGAAGCTACGGCTCATAATCCATCCAGAGAACCCTATACCGATATTAATAAAGTATCGTTTTTCGGTTAAAGCTAAATCTTTTACCATCGTCATTGGTACACATAAATCATTATCAGCTTCAATATAAAAATAATATTCAACATTAGGGAAATTACGTTCAACATATGAAAATACTTGTAGTATTTTTTGTCGATAACATTTCACTGAATAATATTGACATGGTGCCTCATTGGGTTCAACAGCAGAAACTGTTCTTGCTTTCTTGTTACTACTAGCTATCAAATCTGATCTTTTATTTTCAAGGATATCATCAACAACTAATCGTGCATTATGAAATAATTGTGAATGTTTCGATTTTGGTTGTTTAGCTTGCGTCAAATCAACATAATCAAAGATATGAAAATCATGATTTATTTGTGTTGGTGTTAAATGTCGTGAATCACGTATCACAAAAGGAAAAAATCTTGGATCATCAACATACTGCATCGATTTCGATTCAAGATTGGATATTTCAGAACGCATATTATCAATCTGTTGTTGCAGCAGAAGTTCATTGTTGCTGATTTTGTCATTTCTATTGTTGTTATTACTCTGATCAAGGACATTATTGTATTGTGAAGCATTATTGATATTGTAGTTGATTGTGTTCTTCAGCAGAACGTCGTATGAGTTCTCCACAATCTTTAATTGGTCGTGATGATCCTGTAGTAGGATATCATTAATATTACCACTTCCTTTTCGAAGTTTGCCGTTGTTATTATTGTCACTCGTTGTATCCCATATGTTATGTAAAGTATTATTCAAGACAAGCTGTATCGTTACTATCAGAATTACTGTCAGAGCGACAAAATACGGAATATAATAAGATTTTCCGGCGTCTTTATGATTTCTTCTTCTACCGCCACCCCTGATATTGCTATTATTGTTACTGATATTACCTATACTCTTATTAGCACTGTCGATACTTATACCGCTTCCGTTAGGCATAGGTGCTTGTTGTTGTTTTCTTCTTCGTCGCTGACGAGATGGAGATGACTGCCTGCTATTGTTGTTGTTGTTGTTGTCGGTGGTTTTAAGTATGGATATGTTATTGGAGGGTGGTATAAATGATGTAGCAGTAGCTGGTATAGGTATCGATATCGACGTATGATGACTGGCAATGGCAACATCGTCTGCTGTAGAAGAAGAGGCGTCATTTTTTACTTTCATATTATTCTTATTCTCCGTGATCGTTTCGAAATCGATTGTTTTGACGAACACAATACTACAAATCGTTGTCAGTTATCACTCTTCCTTCCTCGACGCTATAGTATTGTCGTTGCTGATGTTAGGATCAACGGTCTTACTATAGGTCGACTCTCGAACTCCAAGATCCAATTATCTTAATGTTTTGCTTGTGCCGTCTTCGTGATTGTGTCTGAAAGAAATTTAAAAAACAAATAAAAGACTGAAAAAATGGTGCAACGCCCGACAAAACGATAAAATTTTATCGTTAAGTAAAACAACATTCACATGCTCCCGTAGCTTCACTGCTAGCTGCTGTACGACTCTATACTGTAAAGTAGCTATAATTTTTCTTGCACACAATAATACAAATAAATAAGGATGAAAGGGGAATGAATCTTTTTCATATTGAGGTCATTCAGCCAGAGGAGAAATCAAAATTCAAAAAACAACCTAGAGCAAAAGTAAGCACAAAGTACAGTCTCTTTTTATACCTGATGTGTAATGTGGTGGTTCTGATTCTGACGCTACTACATTCGAACATGGTGTACAGTAAGTTTTCCTTAAATCAGTGTGCATAATTGATAAATAAAGATACTAGTGCGAAATATGGTCCTGTATCATGCCGAATTTAATTATGGTCATTGATGGTAATGATGGTAATGATGATGATGGTGATGATGGTACCCTGTGCTTGCATGCATATCACTATCACTTTACTTTCTTGATTATGGGATATTTTTAAATTGTCTTGGAAACAAAATATTTAATTTCTTACCTCACACCTAATAACTGCATTAGAATTACTTTTTCTGACGTGCCCTTCCCTGCTACTGCGGTTCATATTTTGTAGAAATAGATCAACTACTTTCGTCGCTGTTGCTGTTGCTGTTGCTGTTGATGTCCCTACTTGATTTCTTCTTTCGACTAGACAATGACGATTTTTTTCGACGAGGTCGTCTTTCCTTTCTTTGTTTTTTACTACTTCTTCTTTTTGCATCACTATTATCACTATCACTGCCACTATCGTCGTCCTCCTCCTCATCGCGACTACGACGATGGCGTCTCGAAGATTTGCTTCGTTTTCGTTTTTCGTGCCGATGTCTACTTTTTCTTTTTCTTTTACTACGCTTCTTTCGATCGTCGTCACTGTCACTGTCGTCATCATCGCTTCCACTGTCATCGTCATCATCGTCAGAATCATCCCTTCGCTTTCTACGTTTTTTCTTCTTCTTTCTACTTTGCTTTTTGTTTTTCCCCTTTTCCTTTTCATCGTCATCGCCATTATCATCATCGTCGTCGTCTTCTTCTACTTCTTTTTCTACGAATTCTTCTTCACTACTACTATCCGGATCTTCCAATAGTTGACGCATTTTGGGGTCCATTGCACCGTTAGCGTTGGATGGGTCCCCATTACCATCCATTCCACTTCTTTGTACCTTACCCTTTTTTAATCCTAAATACAACTTAGCAACAAACCCATGCCGGTCAGCACCATCTGTTACGTTTTGTTGTCTTGCCATTTGTTGTACCTTCTTTACCTTTTCTTCCATTTCCGCTGTAGGCTTTCCTCCATCTTCTTCCTCCTCATCCACAGCAGCGTTCGCGTACGGATTATGTCCAATCGTTTTCGACCAAATATCATTTGTTTTGAGCGTCCCCGTAGTAGTCATACGATTATTGTGGGGCATTTTAACCCGTCCTGCCGACATGATGAATTATTATTTTGTACTTTGCTTATTTTTTGGAGGGGTAACGATGTGCAATATAAGCAAAGGAACTGAAGTTTTTTGTGTTGTTTTGTTTGATTGGTGTTGATGATATCTACATCAGACAAGTAGACAAGTGCTATTACGCTCATTTCGACATAAGTAGTTGTTGATTGTTGCAAGTTGCTCAAATAAATGAAAACAGAAAAATGTGTCGTCTGTTAACGTACGTATGGTGAGCATAAGTGAAAAAAATGTAGTGTTTGGCAACGCAACGGCATTTGGGGACCGTTGACCCCAACGCC
>Ga0115007_10002623_pt1 | contig 10977 bp, 8 predicted proteins | sample ArcOceMetagenome_2_FD_87166 | JGI IMG/M metagenome (GOLD analysis project Ga0115007, IMG submission 87166) | Marine eukaryotic phytoplankton communities from Arctic Ocean - Arctic Ocean ARC135M Metagenome | ecosystem: Environmental > Aquatic > Marine > Oceanic | place: Arctic Ocean | collected...
CGTGGGAGAACGATGGTACGATGGTGTTTCGGTGGTGGTGATTCGGTGGTGATAATGGTGGAACGTGGTCGATATAGAAATATACACATGTTGTCATGTGTACTACGTGCACTACGGTCTACGGTCACGTCCCGTCAATCTTTGATGAAAATACCATGGTAATTATTTGAAGGTACCACCTAGCCTGGCAATCCCCAAATGTAAAATATATAGATTACTATTTTTTGAGATCATACTACAGGTATATATCATGTATACCATTTATTTATCTATGTGTGTTCTGGAGTTCTGGAGTGTTGGTGCTGTAGTCTGAGCTGTGTGTGCACTGTGGTACCTGTAGCTGTAGGCTTTTGACAACTACTTGTGGGTACCACACAATGAAGCATCTTGCATGTCGAACATCAGACCTCTACCTGTATTGCGCTGTTGCACTAAATTTGAAATGGTAAGAATGCTTTCATTGATTAAAAAAAGACCCGGTTCTTCTGCTTCGGATGGTCGACGGCCACGAACCCGTTCTACTTCATCGTCTTCATCATCTTGCTCGTCATCCTGGATATGATTATCTGTATCCTCGTCAGTTAGAAGACTGTCGTTATCACTGCCGTCGTCATCACTGCCTTCACTCTCGCTCGAGGAAGTCTCCTCGTCGGTGCCGTGTTCTTCTAAATTGGGTGTTTGTTCATCCAGATTTAATTCTACATGTACCACTCCCTGCTTAGCCTGTGTCTTCCTGTGATCAAAGATTGTTCCCATTTCCTTTCCAGACATTTTGGTGGATGTCACAAATTCTCGTTTGCTGTTTTTACAACCCATCGTTAGCACATGCAGTACACAAGATGGTCAGATCAAGGACCCGATCAAGGAGGTTGTATTCATGATTTATATTAAGGGGGCCAGCAGTGCAGCGATTTCAAATCGAAAAGGACCCGGCGATCTCGAATTTCTTAAATCGACGATCGATATCGATCGTTTCACTTGTTTACAGTTAACCGTCCCTTCGCGCTTCGCTTCTGTTCTTGAAACACAGTTAACCGCTCCAAATCTTCCAAGATGTACCGTCCTCCATCCTCGGCTGGCTCCTCGAGTTCTAGTTCGGTCTCGACGTACACGCGAGAAGCAGGACGATTTCGACGTTCTGGCATGTGGAATTGGAGTACTCATAATGCAAACCATCGACGACGACCAACAACGTCGATGGCGACACATTCTAAAAAACCACCATTCTCCTCTTCCAATCTGACGCAACCCAGGCGACCTCAAACAGTCCTTGGCAATACAAACGGTGGCCGTACTGGTGGTGGCCGTACCGGTGGCCGTGCAACACGTGGCAACTTGTATTCTCTCAGAGCAAGACAACAAGAGACAAAGGCAAATTCATCGACGGAACAAGAACCAGAATCGATTGAATTTGAACCCTACGATACAGTCAAAGATCTCGAACATGTCCTTCTTCTTCAAAAAACGTTAAGCATCTCCACAGCCCGAAAAGATGGCACGCCGTGGAGCAAAAACACAACACCGTTGTTTCCAGAAACCGCCAAAGAAGGAACGAAGGCTTATCAGAAAGAGATGATGAACGATGACGTGGAAAGAACACTTGTTATGAGTCCATTTGCAGATGGGGAAACACATCGAAGAGCATTGAGGCATCAATTGAGACAGGAAGAAAAATGCCAAGCCATGCATCAACACGAAGACCTCAACAAATTAAAAAAAAAGATTTTGGCAAAAGATGAAGACATCAATTTGGAAGAACTGGATTTGGTGTTTAAACATCGTTGGCATTTTGGCAAACCAGGTGCACATTACGATCAGTACCACAAAAAACACCATCACCACCACCACCATAAACACCACCATGGCCACCATTCCGTTTTTCACTCCTCGCATGCAACACATGGTAGCAACGTTCCTTATAATCAGAACGTTGTCCCCGTTGTAAATCGATTAACCGACCGTCGCAAATCCTTTACTGCTAATGGGATTGGGTTAGGAGCCACCATACATTTGGAACAACTGATGCACCCCGATGAACAAGAAGCGACTGCAGGGCCTGCAGGGCCTCGTGGTGGTGCAAATGATCCAAGTATTCCTTCTTCGCCGCAACCAACATCGCAACCAACATCGCAACCAACATCGCAACCAACATCGCGTGCAGGAACCTCGTCCCACAATCGTCACCACCACCACCACCACCGACATCATGGGCACCATGGGCACAATGGGCACCCTGACCATGGCCATATTCACCCCCTGCAATTGTATGTCCATCCTCATCACCACCAAAGAGATCCAGACCATGTGAATCGGACCATTGCTACAGATCGCCATCGATCTCCTTCTCCATTCTTTTTGAATCAAATGTACAATAAAATTGATTTGTATGCCTCATTTGGTCATCATATTATTGCAAACGAAAAACATTCGCACCACAGAAGATTGCACCAGGCATCGGCAGTTCAACGCAACAGGAACCAAATGAACGAAAAACGTGAATCTGTAATGGAATTAAACAAAAGGAGAGGAAGCAGCAACGATTTTAATCTCACGTATGGTGGCTCGGCGGAAGGATTGGAAAGATTAGAACAACCAGAAAGAGAACCAGACAAGGCGAGGGACCGAGACTTTGACGCATGTACGTCTGCGTCTTCCCTTTCTTCAGACGAGGAAGAAGAAGACGTTGGCATTGATGCCGAAATACAAAGAATAATGAAAGGAGGAAAAGAAGAGGAACAGATGAGTTCCAAAAAAGCCGTGGACTTTGAAAGAAAATTAAATGTCAGCACAGCTCCAAAAAAACACCATCTTGCTACCGGCGAAGCAGGGGGGCACCATACATTTGAAACTGCAAAGAAAAGAAAAGAAAAGAAAGAATTGGAAGAAAAGGAAAAAAGAAAACAAGAAAAGAATTTGTTTTTTCTTGAATTTCAAGAACGAGGCGTACATCGAACTAAATTGACACAAAAACCAATTGTACCATGCACTAGTCCAATCAAAACAAACAAAAAAAGTCCAACACACCATCGTCCAATAAAACACACCAAACATATGACTTTATCCGCGGCTGCGGCCATTACTGCACGTGAAACATTAGAGGCAATGCGTAGTGTGACACCCGGACCAACACAAAGTGAATTGATACGTACCATGCATTGCCTACGTTTGTATTCCCCACGTTCACAGTACCAACAATCATTGAATCCAAACTCCAAATTTTATTCAAAAAACAATCGTCGTATTACTATGAAAAACAGAAGAAGTAGTAGTACTGCCGACGATGGCGGACCAAACAGTAAACAACGACAAATGACCATTGATATTTATCTTGATACCTGCGATGCACTTGGTATTGTTCCTGAACCATTGATATTGAGTGTTTTGGAAAAAAGTCCAACAATCACGTCAACCATGAATGCCGTTTTAAATACATCCACAAATACAAATACCAATGTCAATGGCAGAGATGTCAACGGTGTAGAGCATCGTTTGGATTTGTCCAAAATGTCTTTGGGCAACAAAGCCATTGTCGCCATATGCACTGCACTAAGCCATAAAGACTGCCACGCGAATTATAAATCAATCAATTTTGAATCCAACCGTATATCTGGCGGTATTGGTGCTGAAGCAATCGCGGAAATGGTCAGCAGTCATGGTGCATGCAGTGAATTATATTTGGGCAGCAACGATTTAAGAACACATGGTGCGACAACCATTGGTAAATCGTTATCCAGCAAAGAATCGTTGATCGTGGTTTTGGATTTAAGCAATAATAAAATTGCTCGTGATGGCATTATATCTTTGTGCAAAGGTATCGTTGACAATACAACCCTGTTAAAATTAAACTTGTCCAACAATACATTCACACATACATCAGCACCAATGTTAGCGGACATGCTGTCCATCAACCAAACATTGCAAGTGTTGGATTTGAGTTGGAACGGTATTGCTGGCCAAGGTACAATCAAAATTTTTCAATCGTTAAGGAAAAGAACCCTTCCCCCACCTAAAAAAAAGAAAAAGACAAAGAACAAAACAAAGAACAAAACAAAGAACAAAACAAAGAAAATGAATCTGATAAACGATGATAGTGGTGATGAAGAAGAGGAACAAGTACAACACTGGAATACATCATTGCGTTCACTCGATTTGTCCTGGTGTGGTGTTGGTAACAAAAGTATGTTGGTTGCGGAAGAAGTCGTGGATACATTGCGTCAATGTAAATACAACAATACAGAATGTTGTTCGTTAACACATCTAAATTTAAGCCACAATGGTTTGTCAAATGGTAATGGTCAAGTATCGATGGTGTTGGTTGTGGGTTGTGGGTTGTTGGTTGTGGGTTGTGGGTTGTTGGTTGTTGTTTTTAATGACTGACAGTAACGTTGCCACTGTTTCCCCTTTGTTTATTACTTAATAGCTGCCTGTTTATCGATAGTTGGAGGGTTGTATGGCAGAGGATTAACCAATTTAAACAATATCGATAATACCCAAGACGATAATTTTTCGATGCGTTCATTGCATTTGAATGGAAATGTACCCAGCCCAATGTTATCCAACCAAGCTGTACAGAGTACATCAACAATGAAAGCAAATCATGATTTTCCATCGCATCTGTTACCAGCTCAAAGTATACAACACGTTTTAAAAGAATGTGCCGGTAAAGCAATACAAACAATTAAATACGGTACTAGAAATGGAAAAAGTACAAAGAAAAATACAAAGAATAAAAGATATCAAAAAAAAAACAAAGGAAACAATGGAAACAGGGAGGCAAAAAAGAGCAATATGCTTGGCAGCATGTTCATTGGTACGCAAGACGAGAACAACAATAATCCAACACCCAAAGATCTCGTCAATTTTTTACGTTCAATTACAACGGAACACAAAAACATGCCAAAAGGGTTTTCTTGGATTTTTTCAAGGTTTAGTGGGTGTACTGGTGTGCCCAATCGTGATGCTTGGGTCGAATGTGGAACATGTTGGATCTGTAACAGGTGTCGACCCTGCCGTTTTCATTTTTCACCTGGTTTAAGTGGTGTTGCGGGTAGTAAAATTGCATTGAAATTAGCTTGTCACAATTGGCAACCTCTTTCCATGGACACAATTGATGGTGGTGGTGTTAAAAGTCCCGGCAGCCATCGTCGGATGTCCTTCGTACAACCTGCAAATGTGGTTGTCATGGTGCCACCAGGACGAACGCAATATACTTTTTTGATTACGCACCCCTCGAAAAAGATACACGGTCAATTGGTGGACGAAGAAACGTATGCACTCGATCAATTGACTGAACCATCTGAACAAAGACTGCAAACAAACATTAACCATGATTTTCATTTTCTAAAAAAAAAAAGAGATCGAAGAAACAGTCGAAGAAAAGACAGTCGAAGAAACAGTCGAAGAAAAGACAGTCGAAGAAACAGTCGAAGAAACAGTCGAAGAAACAGTGAAAGAGGAAGTGAAGGAACATTGTCGCGGTGTTCGTCTGGATCTTCCATGTCTTCATGGAATTCAAATGCGTCTTCTGATTCTTCTGCGTCTTCTGCTGCTTCCAGTGCAAGTGGTTCTTCCAGTTCAAGTGATTCTTCTGGAGAAGAAGAAGAACCCGAGGACGTTGCAACAACTCAACCAACTCAACCATCGCAACAGGAAGCTATACAATCCAATTTATTAACCATCAAACGACAAAAAAGATCTATGGACAATGAGTATGGTGAACAATTTCTAGGTTTAGTAAATTATCTTGAAATACCACCCTTAACTTCTCTTACTGCACCGGATGATCGTGTGGATGGTAAAAAATTGCAATTGAATTTCGACGAGGATGTTGCTGCCCATGATCCAACTGTTTGGTGCCGATCTAGATCCATATTTAAAACATTTCGTCAAGAAAGTGTTCATTCTTTAACTTCTGAATTTGAAATGCATTGGAAATACGTGCGCATTAAAAGATTGGTAAGAAGAGTTGTTGTGGTTTTTCTAGTTGAATGTGGTTTCTGGGTTTCTGGGATTCTGGGTTTGTGGTTTGTGGTTTGTGGTTTTGTGGTATCGTTGTTTCTAATTGTAGTTTCTCTGTTTCATATTTTTTTTCTTCGTGCTTTTTGCAGGTGCGTGAATTGCCCGATATTGATAAAGTAAAAATTGTCATGATGGACCGTTTCTATGAAATAAGAGAATGTTATCGATTTTATTGTGCAATGGGTGGTCATGCCTTTGGTTTAAGTGTCTCTGGTTTCATTGCACTCATGCGGCAAGCCAGATTAATTGATGGGCATGCTGGTAGTGGCGCGGCCTCTTCTTCTTCCAATGCACCTATTCTTCAACGGGCCGTTGTGTCTAAACATTCCCAAAAAATTGTGAGATTTCAAAAACCAGAAGCTGAAAATCTGTTTATTACAATGCGAGGGTATGCAAAACGGTTGCAAAATCGATTAAAAAACAAAAAGGACGAAGACGAGGACGACCTGGATGGTGAAAATGTATTGAGGGGTGTGCAACAACAAGACCAACAATTGACTTTGGGTGTCTTTATGGAAACGATTTTAAGATGTGCTTTGATTAAATTTGGGCACGGTACACCATCAACAGAACATGATCACGACGATGAAGCACATATGAAAAGTTTAGATAAACCACATCACCACCACCACCACCACCACCACCACCAACATCATCACCACCATCACCATCACCATCACCATCATGAAGAAAAAGATGCAAAAGATGGTGCACTTGCAACTCCGAATCATGTGTTGACTCCGGATGAGGTTGGTGCTGATGCACCGACGAAAGTGGTCCACGCAGAAGAGGCACATTTTGATGGGGTGCACGACGAGACGCATATGACAGTTGAACATGCATTGGAGCATTTGTTGGATGACTACATCATAGCACATGGTGCATCTTCACATTCAACAGCCTTTCGTCGTTTGTTTTTTTATTTTCCTGAAGTGGAAGATGTCTTTGTCGATTATTTTGACATTATATCGGAAAGTTATTTACATTTGTGTTATGATAGTGAATCAGACCTCAAACAACAGAATCGGTTCGATGCTTTGGGCGCAAGTGCTGCTTCGTTCGTAAACATGTTGCACAACTCCGGTGTGTACGCCAAAACCAACAGTAAATTACGTCGCATCTACTTACTAATTTCACAATCCAAACAAGCTTGGGACTGGAACGGTAGTACTGCAAGCACTGGTGCTGCTAGTCGATCGGTCGACGAAGCCGTTGTGCAATATGAAAGAATCTCTTTTGCTGAATATGTTGAATTGGTTGGTCGATTGGCGTTACAATTGGCCCATGAAAAAGAAATCGTGCAGCAACACCAAATGAAAACCGCACACAGAAGGTTGCAAAAAGCGACGAAACAGGAGACAAAAAAAACGAAGAACATTGAGAAGATAGCAAAGACAAAACATTCCGCTACTTTGCATGCATCGTTGGATATGGATCGTGATATGTTTTTAAGTGAATTGCCGTTGTTGTTGAATAAATTACACGCGTATTTGATGGACATCAATGATAAAGGTATGGTTCTGGGTTTTATTAATGTGTGCACTTGCACCATGCGTTGATTCATTTTTTTTTCTCTCTCTTTCTCTCTTCTCTTCTCTTAATAGCTATCAATGAAAAGGGTTCCAATTTACAAAATTTATTGAAAAGATCAAATGCTGCAGTAAGAGCAGGTCGAAGAAGTAGTGTTGTTGCAGTGATGAAACAAGTGCGAAAGGTCAAAATAAATCATTTAAAAGAAGAGGAAATTGAAGAGTTAGTTTGAGGGAATAAAATTGTGATACATTTATTTAAATAGAAATCATTATCGATAGATCATTTTCATACCGTGAAGGAATTTATTCTTGACTTTTTAAAATAAAAAGTTTTTATCAAGTAAATTATGGTGAAAACATATGTTCCTAAATCTAGTGAATGAATTCTATGTTTTATTATTTTGTTCAATCTCATGTACTATGCGTGCACACGCATGTGTACTGTGTGTGTACACAAGGAATAATTGTTACAACAACATAATTCCAGATTCTAGCGACTTCTTCGAACTGTGCACAGTCCTGTAGTTATTGGGTGTGTACTACTACGACACACACATACCGGGTACATGTGATGTGTGCGCACACATGTGTGTGTACGTGTACACACATACACACACATACATGACATGTCGATCTATCTAGTAACTACATGTACACATGTAGTACACATGTGTACGTGTGTACTAGTAATTTCTCTTTGACAGGCTATAAAGAGGAAATTTTTTGACACCGCGTTGTTTTATTTTCTTGGCTTCTTCTTCATCGTACATGCCATAAAACGTACCACTTTCACTGCTTGTAGCCATGTCATACCGATGGGAAATAGGTGCATCCTCTTTTTCCCTAAAATCGTTTGCATCCTCACCATATTGAGTGCCATTCATAATTTTCTTTTTGAAACTCACCTGGTTGTAACTACTCTTTTCGCCGCCACTGTTGCCATGACCCCCACCGTCGCGACTACCGATACTCTCTATTTCTTCTGCAACAAACAAATCCAATGTTCTAAACGCCGTACCTTTGATTGACAATAAACTTCGTAATAAATTTCTTGTGTCTTCATTTAATTTGGGGTTGTTGGCTAATATGAGTGTTTTCAATCCTGTACTTGGCGCTTTGGGTCGCCAACGATTTTTTTTCCCCGACGACAAACGACAAAAATGTTCGAGCACTTGCCCTCCTTTGTTGCCAACACCACAACCGTTCAAAGAAAGAGTATTGAAATGCGCGGCACAAGTCGGAAGACTTTGTGCAAGTATGCAAGTACCTTCGTCACCAATTAAATTTCGGTCCAATCGTAGCAAAGATAATCCACACAAACCGAGGGCTAACATGTTGTGCAATGCTGTACATCCCTCTTCTGCAATGCCATTGTCACTCAAATCCAACTCTTGCAACGTGTTGTTGCTCCGAGACAAGGCGGATGCGATTCGTTGCGCCAGCACATCCCCACCATTGCACGAGACAATGGACAACGAACGCAACGTGCAATTGAATTTCAACACATTCTCAATGGAAATTCTGCTGTGGGCATTGATGAAACAACTGCTTTGAACAATGGCTTCGGCCCATTTTAATGAAAAATTCACAACATTTTCACAGACATTTTCATGCAGAAGTTGGAGAATGGGGGCCAACAATCGACTTTCAAAATACATTAAAGTGGGTTCAAAAGAGTGGCGGAGTTTGTCTTGGTCCGGTACACAGATGACTTTTTCAAACGGCAAGTTGGTCAATCGAATCGATTTTATCGTACCACCAAAGGAACAGATGATTGCATCCAAGATACGGGACCAATCAATGGAACCGGCGGACACTGGCACGGACGACCAACAGTTGCCATCGATCAGAATATGGTGTATGGTTCTGGCCGTGGAAATGTGACGGATGGCATGAATGAGAGACTGTTCGTCTTGTTGTGTGTTGGGTTGATTGGACGCCAGTAAGAGACGGAGGGTGTTTGCATCCACTAGTTTGCACAGGGAAGCAACGGAGGCTTCAATTTTCAGGGTCTGAAGTCGTTGGCGTTCCCTGTGGATACGTTGAGTGGCCGCTATTTTTTGTTTGGTACGGGTACGGATTGTTTGGAAATCGGGGATGCCGTCCATCATTTGGAGCGTCAGTGGTTGGAAAAGGTGGGACCACAAGTTTGCGGCAGCTGATCGACAACGGATCGACACGAATTAGTTTGGACAGGGGGGGAAAAAAGCTCGAGTCTTGGGCGTGCGTGGGTTGGATCAAGGACTGTGTAACCCAAGCTTACGTAACCCAACGGGCCTATCCCACTGGCAGGCCCTTTCGACTGCCCGAACTTCCCCAAACGTACCTGGTATCATGTCAAAGACTACCGGCGCCTCGAATTACGCTTCTCGCCTGAAGAACTACCCAAACAAGGGCCTATGTGGATTGCCAGTACTTTCGGAAACCCCTTCGCGTCTTGGTAAGCATTGAAGTACATTGTTAGTTTTTGTTTAATCCTCTATTATAAAGTATGTCCTAATTCTTTCATCTTCAAGAAAACAAACTGTCCCAATTGTGCCGATGGTGGAAAGAAGCGAAAAAAATAGTCGTTCTCACCGGTGCCGGGATCTCTACTTCAGCCGGCGTCGCGGATTTTCGTGGTCCTCAAGGAGTGTGGACATTGGAATTGGAACGTGAACGCGAAAAGCAACAACTCAAACGAAAGAGAAAAAACTCCTCTCGTCCATTTGGAAAACGACGCAAACGCAAACGCAAACCCACTGCGTCAACAACCGGGACAACAGACCATAATGACCATCATAATACCCTGTTCCCGACCGAATCCACCACCAGCAGCAGCACCTCGGGTTTTGAAGCGGCACGACCCACCGTGACCCATCGTGCATTGACACGGTTGGTGCAACAGAACAAATGCAATTTCATTGTGACTCAAAACGTGGATGGTTTGCATCAAAGATCTGGGTTGGCCAGGAGTAAATTAGCGATCCTGCACGGTTGTGTGTTCGAAGAGCAATGTGAAGATTGCAAAGCATTGTATTTTCGAGACAAAGAAGTGGACAGCATCTCTTTTCAACCCACTGGCCAGACATGTAAACAATGCAATGGCGTCTGTCGAGACACACTTTTGGACTGGGAAGATGCTTTACCGGAAGATCAATTGTGTCCATCGGAAGAGGCATGTACATCGGCCGATTTAATTGTAACGCTCGGCACCAGTCTTCGAATTGAACCAGCTGCTTCTTTGCCCTTGTTGTGCAAACAACAAACAACAGCAAGTGTTAAATGTTCCAAGCCACACATTGTGATTGTAAATCTGCAAGAAACACCGAAAGACAGTGCCAGTGATATGTTGATTCGTGCAAATGTGGACGTCGTGATGGAGAGAGTTGCTGCAACATTGTTGGGCAGTAATTGGGATGATTGATGTTGAACGGGTTGCAAACAG
>Ga0115007_10002627_pt1 | contig 10971 bp, 2 predicted proteins | sample ArcOceMetagenome_2_FD_87166 | JGI IMG/M metagenome (GOLD analysis project Ga0115007, IMG submission 87166) | Marine eukaryotic phytoplankton communities from Arctic Ocean - Arctic Ocean ARC135M Metagenome | ecosystem: Environmental > Aquatic > Marine > Oceanic | place: Arctic Ocean | collected...
TAAATACATTACCGTATCTCCCTCTATTACATCATTCTTCCCAATTCGTCAATATTTAATGACACAAGTTTGTCATGTGCCATGAGGTTGACGAAACAACAACTCAACTACTGTACACTGTAGAAATATCTCCAGAATCACAAGAAATAGAAGCTAGTAGTACTAAGTTACTAGGCTAGATCGAGTAGTGACTTCGATTAGCAAGGCAAATAATAAGATCTCAATACTGTAAATAATAATAATGGCTGCGGTTTCGAAAAAGAATGACAATAACCAACAGAAAAATCAATTTTTGGTTTTTGCCGTCGAAATTTTGTTGATTGTATTTATTCTATTATGGTTACCTCCATTGGTCACCGGATTAAAGTAACTAAGATCCTGTAAAATTTACCGTAGCATGTACTATATGATGTGCTCACAATGAAATGTCGAGAAGCCACTACTGCACGGTAGGACGATTGTCGAGGAAAACGGAAGCAAGGGAGTAAAAGAACAGGAACAAGAACAAATTAAAAATATACGCCCAAAAAAATCAACATCCTACAATAAACCCAGCATGCAATTTAAACTCTGGTTGAATCGAATATTCAATTCAATTGGATTGGATTGGATTGGATTGGGCTGAATTACTTTGTTGAATGATTTGACTGTTCGAAGGACAAACCCCCACACTGATCAAATCAAACAAAAGAATTGCGCTATTATTTTAAGTAGAAGAAAATAGAAGAAAAAATATGTTATCTGCTATTTAATTCATTTCATTTTAATTCTTCAAATTTTAGTACATGAAACTCATAATTCTCCCACGATGCTCGGCTTCACCAAGTAATCCAACTTGCCGATCTTCGAAATATGTAGCATCAGCGGATATTTCTCCACGTCGATAAGCCATTTCATTCGATGTCATTAGATTTAGACCCGTTGTTGCTTTACGTATCCGAGTATTATTATTATTATTATTATTATTCATTTCCGATGCTGATCGAATCGTATTGTTCATGATATTATTACTATCGCCATTCTTATTGGTGTCTCGTCGTCTCGATCTCAGACGAGACAGAGCATCACCAAGTCCTCGTTCTTGTTTACTGTTATTGCTCGTTCTCGATCGTTGGTGAGACGATGATGGATTTGTGCTTACGACAATATTCGCATCTCGGTGAGAAGATGATCCCCCGAGCTGCAATATCTCATTACTGTTCCGAAACCGTGTCATTGCCTTCGCAGAAGAGGGAGATTTATTATCCATCGCAATGCTCATAACTGATTGAACATTCGATCCACGTACTCGCAATGCGTGATGGGATTTTTCCATCTGTTGGGAGTCATAATGAAAGACGCTAACGGCTCCACCGAAAACATCCAATTCCAGTCCATACGTAATGAGAAGGCTTTCAATCATCTCACGGAGTTCACCAAGGCGACTACCGGAATGATCGGAAGTGACCTTACGAACCAAATCGGGAAGAGGAACACTTGACACCATCCGTTGCATTGTCAAGCGCAAAAGCTCACTGAGAACACCAGCCATAACTTTAGCGTGTGTGGATTGTTCTTTTGATAGACGTAAAAAGCCCTTGGCGTTAATAAGCCGATCAAGGACGTTGAACCAAAGCTGCGATCCGTGTTCTGTTTCCTTCCGGCTAGAGAAACTCCCAGAATTTCGTTCGCAAACGTCGAGTGCAACAGTAAGGATCCGTTTCAAACCATCGATTTCTTTTTCTTGTTTCCCGTATAATTCGGGATTGAGACGACGATCACGTTTCGGAATTCGACTGTGCTTGGATAGTCTTGGATAGTACTTGTCAAAATGATCTGTACCCATTCCACGAATTGTTCGTTTGAGATTCATCATACGGCTCTCCATGGTCTGCAAAATTAGCTGCAACGCACTAGTCACATTTCCCATACGTTCTAATAGATAAGCAGATGCATCTGCGATATCGTATTTTTGACAGAGCTGAAGGCATTCTTCTGTGCGGTAATTGTCATGTGTTGAGAGGTAGTCGTAAACCATATCTGGGTGTAGTTTTACCATTAGGGCCATATACTGATGATGGTGTTCCGTCGTCAATTGTGCATTCAGCACAGATCCTGCTACTGAGTCCATTTCATTTAACTCACCCGAAATGACTGCCTTTAAGAACATGAATTTTGCTTCCTCGTCATCTAAGCTTCGAATTACTTGATCTGGGTCGTCCACAAAGAGATCAGCGGCAAGCTCTGCGGTCAATAATGCGTCAAGAAGAACTAGGTCTATCAGCTTGCTGATCAACGCATTACGTAGAGTATTTGGTTGCTCGTCCTTCTCGTCAGAGGCACCACTGCATTCTTTCTTAACATAAGAAAACACTTCTTTTCGATACTCTGGATCATCGTCATCCAAATAACAGTCAATCGCGGCACAAAAGTGGGTCCCACGTCTCTCCATGGTCATGTCACCGTGCGGCCATGCCGAAGCCTCCTCTTGGTGTAAAAGTAAAGATGCTCGGTGAATGCCGTTCTTTTCTACAAGCTCAAGTACAGCATCACTATCGTAGGAACTTCGTGGTAGCGCCGACAAAAGGGAAATGATTTGGCCCTGCCACTTTTTCCTCTCTTCAGAATCTCTAGCCGCGGCGAACCTTGTTGCTATTCGATTTAGGATCATAAAGGTTACTGACTTATCAGTACGAATGACACCCCTCATCAAATAGTCTGCCAAGAAATCCAAGAATGCATTCACTGCCGATTGTGATCGGTAAAGGGTCGTTTGATGAGTAATCGTGATGTCATCCTTTGATGGCATCATAATGGAAAGTAACATTCTAATGATTTCCTGTCGATCTGGAGCACTCGTACTATCGGTACTACTGGCTGCGCTACGCGTATCTGCGCCGACCTCCACTTCCCATCCACCAATCGATTCGATGCCATTCGATCCGTTATGACGGAATTCTTCATCCGGTGCATCCATAGCTGTTGACAGTGTATCAAACATGGCTTTCGGGTCAACCATTAACAAAATATGAGCGTATGGATACCGTAACGCACGTTGACCGATGACTTGAGTCGGTGACTTGATACTTCTACTAGGTGTATACCGTGATTGCAACAAGAATCGCAACAATTGTGGTCGGACAGTATGGAGACATTCTTCTGGCATTTCCGTTTCTTTGGGGAAATATCGACCACGGAAAGTACTTTGTAGGTACAGTATCGCTTTGTACCCAAAACGTTCGAAATCATTTTGTGATATGCCATCGATACGGCGTTCGTTAGTCAACTGCCCTACAGTGTCTGCCGCATCGAAGATGCTTTCGCACAAAATCTCCAAAGGTGTCGTGTAGTCGTTCAAACCTTGGTTGTAGATGTAAAAGAGGGCGGAATACATTTCGTTAGCTCGAAGCAGATTCAATATTGTATCAAAATCCATAATTGTAACATCCATGTGTAGGAGACATCGTTCGACCGTAGCAATCCCATTGTTTGTTCGACAGTGTTCGACGAAGTGCATCATGGCCTCAGGTGCGATGTAATCTAGTTTGTCGTTGAGAATATATGGTTCCAGTACATCCAAAAACACGCTTAGAACTTCGGCAGCATGAAATCTTCTGAAGATAGGTCCAAACAACAGATCGAGACGTTTAGTAACGACACAGAACTCAATGCAAACCCCAGCCAACATCTGAAAGTGAGATCTAGCAAGATCCATTTGCGATTGCCTAATCTCCGGTGGAAAGTTAAAATCATTCGTCGTTTCGGGAGCGTTTTCAACGGCAATGTTAAGGTATCGAATCAACAGCTTGGCGATCCATTCTTCGTCTTCTGTTCGTCCGTCGCCATTTCGTAAACCTGGATGCTTCGATAGGTCTTTGTAACCCTTCGGGTCGCGTTTGCGATCTTCTTGCGATTTGATTGTGTTTTCGTAATGGTCGAGTGCTAACGCTAGGGCTTCAAGCCATTCACCGTCGTTTTCTAGTCCCGAAATACGCGGACGTGCCTCCACAACAGAAACACTTTGGAGTTCTTCTTGACATAGCAACATAAGGCGTTTGTCGCATGATCGAAAGGAATTTTGGAAGGTTGTACAAAAGTAAGTTTCCGCTTTTATGGGAGCTGGTGCTGCTTGTGATTCCACCACGCCACTATTTTCGTCGTCGTTATTACTGTCGTATTCCGCCTCGGAAGACGGTTTCTTTTGTTCTACCTTTTGTGCAACCTTCCGGCTGAGGGAAAATTCGGCGTATACTAATTGCAGACCCGAAAAATCTAATCGTTCGAGCAGCGTCATCATGACGGTATCGACGACGGTAAATTCGTTGTTCATAGATAGATAGACTAGTGATCGGTCGTTCAACCATTCCAATGCAACGACTGGAACATCTACGTCAAATTCGTCGTGGACTCCAAAAGCAGGGTATTGGAAGCCTTCCGGTGCCACCGCCGCCGTCGTGTTGGTGGTGGGCCCACCACCTCCCTCGTCGAGGTCGGGAAAACTCGCCGATAGCAATTGGATACAACAACCCCAAGCCCGTGCCAAAATCGGATTGATGACATGACCTCCACCGTTGACCAACGCCCATCCCCAAGAAAGACAAGGCAAATAAACTTGCGCTTGTCGTTCTTGTTGATTTTGTCGTCTTGTTATTCCCACTATACGTTCCGGTTCTGGTTTTAACCATCTATGCAGGACATGAACACTTGGTTCAACTGCAACAACAAATGAATTTCGTTCACTACTAAGTGCGATGAGAACCAATTTTTTCATCGTCGATCTTAATGACTTAGTTTGAACCGCGGCGGCGGTGTTCCCGTTATTACTAGCTTGTTGTATAAGTTGTTGCCTAACGTATTGATACGGTGGTAAGACGTTTTGTGCTAGTATCTGCCCTGCTGTTCCATCAAGGAGACATTCTGATTCGACAGAGTAGGTCGACCAAAGCATATTTTTTGAAAAATTCAGTTTATTCACTAGTCCACCTGCATCTACCGTAACCAATTTCAATTCAGATGCAAAAAACCGTACGCTAACAATTGGGGAAGGATACGGCGTCGTTTCGACGAGACTCTTAAGAGCAATTCCCTTTATGACATCCCACAAAACAATATTTCCACCAGTATATCCTGCAGCTAAGAATTCACCTTGGACTAAACTAAGATCGACCGTTGTTACAGACCCAGCAGTTTTCGGGTTGAAGTTACTGTCTCCTCCACCAACATTGTTATTATTACTATTATTATCACCTGATGATGATGAATTATTTTTATTATCCTTGTTGTTAGAATCTTCATAATATCCACCAAGTTTTTGTCGTAACACCTCAAAGTGATCGTAAACAAGAATAGCACCCTTTTGTGTCCCGACGCCAATAAATCGGGAGTTAATCCCCACAGCCGTTGGTAAATCATCGTTACTTTCACAACACCGTTCAATAAGACTCTTCGAAACACTTTGCATTTGTTTCATACTTATGACATTTCCGGAAAAATTAAAATGTGGACCACTGCTACTATTATTATTACTTGTTGCCGCTTTATTCGAAGATGGGTTTTTTGACTGTTGCTTTTGTTGTTGCTGTTGTTGTTCCTTCTGCTGTAGAATAATTAGTTCCTTTTGTCGTTGTTGCGTTTTTGTGTTTAATTCAATCTTCGGCTTCAGACGTCGTTTCACCGTAAGTGGTGAAACAATGTTATCTCTTGCTTCTCTTGTAGATTTGAGTAACTTAGCTTCTCGTGCTCGTGCTACCTGCAATGCTTTCCGTGAAGCCTTTTCCAATTCGGTATCTGATTTCGCAAACAAAACATTACTTTTGTTTTGACGTGTATTATTGTTGTCAGCGTTCGATTGAGGTGGGGGTGGTTGTTGTTGCGTTGTTGATGAAATCGGTGTTGGTACGTAATTAGTAGAATTCGCATATTCGTTAGATGTTGTCGTAGCGATAGTATAATTGTTATCATTATCATTTATTGCGTCATTTTTATTATTTGAAAGTTGTTCCGACGAATCCTCTGATTGCATTGCCGTCATAAAGCTATCGACATTGGCAACATCGACTAGATCGTCATCATCATCGTCGTCATTATTATTATTATTATCGAGATACGTCCTGCGGCGTAATTTGTTACTGCTACGTGTACCGTATTCATCATCGTCGTCGTTTTCGTTTTCATAATCGTCATCTGATTGTTGCAAAATAATATCTACCTGTTTGTTATTGCGAATGGTATCAACGTCGGTATTCCTATTTTTTGATTGTCGTTGTTGTCGATGCCTCCGCGATGACGATGATGATACAAGTATGTCGTCGTCGTCGTCGTCATCGTTTTCATTTTCATTTTCACTTCCATAATAAACTCGGGAAGGATGACGATGCGACGATGATGCTGCTGATCGATATTCGGATCCATGATCATAATTATCACCGATATTATAATCGTCGCCGCTGTCGTCGTTATCTTCATCATCCTCTCCCAAAATAGCTTGTAATATATCCCATTCTTCGGGGTTGCTACTGTTACTATTAATACTGCTATGACTTCCAGAAAGAGACGACACTCTTCGTGAAGAGGATAATCTTTTTGGTCGGAGAAGTTCCTCGTCGTCTAGTCGTCTTTGTCGTCGGTCGTACATATAACCTGCGCCACCGCCACCACCACTTGTACTACTAGATACACCGTCGTCGTCGTCTTCATCGTCTTCTCTTAATATCTGTTCAAGGTCTACTGCGTCTTCCGATCCTATTCCTCCTCCATCACCGCCACCACGAATTCCTCCTCTGTAGCTGTCGTTGTAGCTTCCGATTGAATTCGAATTTGACGGGTTTGACGATGATAGTAGACTCGAAGAACCGCGTGTATTATGGTCACCCCCTGCTAATTGCTTTCCGTCGCCCGAAAACAAAGATGCTGACGATGACGAAGAAGAATCCGCTGAATCTAGAATAGCTTGAAGATCCATTATTGCATTATATATTAATACTTGCAGCAGGTAGTGTCATGTCTTGCTTATTCGTTCACTTGGCCCTTTTTGCTTTTGTTTGTTATTGTTGACTCTGCACTTTTAGCATTGACAGGGTATGTACGTACATTTTTGACCGGATCAATAAAAACTATGTTGCACATAAAATTTCTCAGCCATTTTCAATTTGGCACATCTTTCACGAACTTTCAAACGGTTAGCATTGTTAATAATATTTGTTTTTAGTGGGCATATTAAATATATTTTTCATGTCATCAGCTACATGTATTCCTACTGTAGCTACTTTTGCAGTGCTACAGTAGAAGGATTCAATTGTCAACAGGTATGTTTCACTTGTTTTTCCACACAGAATAAGGATGAGTGTGTACAGCGTGTGTTTTATATTTTAATCAGATCCCATCAAATCAATAAGTACCACACCTCCACCCTGCTTAGATCAGCATGTTCCGTATTTTACCTATGACTACTACAATTGGTCTTGGTTATTGAACAGACAGAAAGGTGGAAGTTTTGATTGCACACAGTGCAATACACAAGAAAGATTAGTTCAAAAGAAGATAGAAAGATTCAGTCCACCATGACTATGTTGTAAAAAAGATATAGAGCTATTAATACAACCAGTAGCAGCCCTTTTATTAGTCTTTTTTTTTAAATGAAGTTTTCAATTCTTGGTATTGGATGTTTATCATCCCTCTCTATTCTGATTTTTTTGAAGAAACTCAAATATAAATAGTAGCATCTGATTGATTTAGAATTTTTTGTGTGTGATATTTTGACAATAATCTAAACTGTAGACAAAAGCTACTCTTCTGAAAATTGATGTAAACATTTTAGTCAAAATAATAACAACTAATGAATCGCATCTATTATTTGTATTTATATTTCGTGAAACAATTTTTTAGACTTTCGAACTTTTCCTAAAAGCAACAACAAATCACAGTTATTCATTGTTCTTGTCGTTATTGTATTTGCTGTTACTATGATTTTTCTTAAGTCGACTCTGCTGCTGCTGCTGCTGCTGCTGCTGCTGTTTTTTGTTTCATGAATTCACTGTATTTTTCGATCGCTCCTTTTTCGAAGGATGCGACCGCAAATTGAATGACTGTGTTATTGATAGTATCAGCGGCTAATTGTAATACTGATTCGGGTAATATTCGGAGAGGGGGTGGTAATATTCCTTTAGTTTGGAATGAAATTGTTCCAGTTACACCTGTTCCGTCCGTGGTTGGACGTAAATCTCCTGCAACTTCCACAACAATACCAAGTGATTCCGATGAGGTTATTCCAAGTCCGGGTAATAATCTTAAATTGGTTTCAAATCCAATCGATTGTAATTTGAATATTGGTGGTAATTGTCTTCCCGCACGGTTTTCCCCAGGTGGTTGCGTCCACATTTGTAAATCAACTTGTGGTTGGAGTTGTAACGTAACGAATTGCAATGGCATTGTTTGTATTCTATAAACACCATTTCCCAATTCTTCCAATAATGATTCATCCCATATCGATAAGGCTAATCCTCTTCCGTCTGAATCACTTAACCATTCTTCAATGGACGACTTGTCAGCATTAGGATTTTGTTTTGAAAAATCAGTAACAAGATTTGTAGCGGCCCCAAATTCGATATCACCGGTAAACCGATCAAGTTTAAAATACGGTCCATCTCTCTTTAATAATTCTTTCCGTCGAGATTTCTGTTCAGATGTTTGTTGGATCGAAGAAGAGGAGGATGCATTTAGGCGGGCGCTGGTCCTTCTTTCCCTGTACGTTGTTGATGTCGTCCTTTTCGTCGTAGCAATTTTCCGGGTCACCCCAAAAGCATGTACCACATTATTATTACATCGAAAAGTTTGCAATCCTGTAGAGCATACTATTAGTAAAAGTACGATCGGAAATCTGACGAAGGAAGGTGTCGACGTCGTCGTCGTCGTCCGCCTGGTCTTAGTCATAGTGACGTAAATTTTGAATTTGAAATACTCTAAACTGGCACCAACTTGTTTCTGCTTGCGTACTTCCTATGTTTGCCTGTTGCGCCGGTTTGTTATTGTTGTCGCCTCTCGTCTTCACGTTTTGGAAAGTAGTTGTGAGTTCGATGTCAGAAGTCAGTTTGTTAATTAGTCAGTTTCTGTGATTTATTTGATGGATGGTTTGGTTTTGGTTTTCGATCTAGAGAATATGAAGCTAAAAAAAGAATTTATTAGTACCTTAAAAATTATAAGATGATTAAGAAGAAAACGCCTCGATAGCTCAGTTGGGAGAGCGTCAGACTGAAGATCTGAAGGCCCTGTGTTCGATTCACAGTCGAGGCATTTCTGTTTTGCTTTTTGTTGTTGCTGGGTTCTTGTTCTTCTTACCATTAGAGTACTATAATATGTACTACTATTGTCTATTATCTATTATCTTTTGCTTACTTCTTTTAGAACATAACAGATATATATTGTGGTAGAGTGTACCTTATCAGTTGTTTTGTTGTTGAGTCAAGTTTCAACACTGAGGATATGATGCGAAGGTTGTATGTTGAGCCAAAAAGTTTTCAATTTCTATTTTTTTTCTGCTGTCCTGGTTAACCTTTTTTTATGTTGTTGTTGAAGATAATACTATGTCCTAAAAATAATATTCTTGTGAAATGATTATTACAATTATTGTATGATGGTGGGCCAATTACATTTTTGTCCACAATCATGACAGCTAGTGAGATATTAGCAAAAATAGTTTTTAAAAAACTTGGATCAAAGGTTTGAATCCCAGATAGGGGGATTTTGTTTTATTTTTTAAATTTATTAGCTGCCTTTACACAACACAGAGCTGCTGCTGTGTGATATTTTGTTGGGCGCTGAGTCTTATTGTAAACTTTTGCATGTAAATGATTCTGGTGGTGCATATTATGTGTGTTCTGTTCCTACTGTCAACATGATGAAACAATAATAGTATCAAGAACAACTGACTGCTGGTCCTGCCAGCCAAACAGTATACAACAACAACTGCTGTGTGAGATTTTATGCTGCACTTCTTGGAAACTTTTGCATGTAAAGGCAGTTCAATAACATTGGTATATCACTCACTACTTGTAAACCATTCCTGCTGCATGCTGGTTTTATCTATTCATGTCAAACAAACAATATGAATCAGCAACAAGATCTGCTAGTGTGATGTAAGAATTTGTTACTGTGCACTTCTTTTAAACATCAGCAGCATGAAAAGGTTGTACAATCCACTCCTGGCTCATGCTGGTTCTATATATTCCTGTCAACCAAACAATTATTTGAATCAACAACAGAAACAACTGCTGCTGTCTTAGAATTTGCTGTGTGCAATTCTTGTGAAAAAACTTTTGCAGGTGAAGGTTGTCCAGTAACTATGTGCTGAAGCTGGCAATACTCAATAAGTTGGCTCAAAGTAGACATAATGAGCTGTATGGGTGATATTATTTAGACCTTAAAAAAAAGTGCAGTTTGGTCTAATCCTACTCATTTATCAATGTGATCAGGACTAATAGCCATATGGAGGAGCAACAATGATTCTAGATAAACAAATTTTGAGCTAGACCATAGTGAGGAATATTTCATCGGGGGTTTGGGGGGTTTACCCCCCACAAAGAAAAACCAAACAAGAAAATTTAGGCCTGCCTACAAAGTTGCCAGTCTTCTGCACACTTTGTTGCAATAGCAAGTAATTATTGTGCGCAACCCTTTTTGTTAGGAACGAATGCACTCTCCCATAATAATACTGCTGCTACTAGTATTATCATTTTATCATTAGGACTGCAGTGTAGTAATAATAAGTAAAACAATTTTCTAATTAGCAACCGACACTCAATTTTTCAAAAGTAAAGAAAAAATACACATTATCACACCTTATCATACTCTCCACCAACAACTCAGATGATAAACAACTCCATTAATATCAGACTGTTTTTTGTACAATTGGATGCCAAAAGAACCAGAAGAAGTACACTTCCCAAATTAATACAGAGTTTCCTTCTTGTGCTTCTTCCACATCACATCAGCAGCACA
>Ga0115007_10002628_pt1 | contig 10969 bp, 1 predicted proteins | sample ArcOceMetagenome_2_FD_87166 | JGI IMG/M metagenome (GOLD analysis project Ga0115007, IMG submission 87166) | Marine eukaryotic phytoplankton communities from Arctic Ocean - Arctic Ocean ARC135M Metagenome | ecosystem: Environmental > Aquatic > Marine > Oceanic | place: Arctic Ocean | collected...
ACTGTACCATTGATGCCAATCGTACCCAACAATAATTTGAACACTTGCATGTCGCTGCTGGTTTGTACAATAATGTACCCTTCTGGGTCTCGGCTGTCGCCATTGGCCACTACTCCTGACACCACATTGACCACGTTGGATGGCAAAGCATAGCGTGAATGTTCTTGGATACCACCCAAAACACCGTTGCTGTCAGTGTCACTGACATTGCGAGGTCGCAATGGATCGCGGACCAAGTTTTGACCGTTGTACGTGGCGGAGAGAAGCACTGTGCAGAATATGCAAGAAATAAACCAAACAAAGAGATGAACCAAACAAAATAACAAAACAATGGTTGTTAACAAAAGGAATATGGAAAAAGGGCAACAGTGTGAGTGCACAAGTGCGTGAGTGCCATTATGTTTCGCTTTGGCACCTTACCGACATCAAATTCTTCGTCCGGGTATTCAAATTTATCGTCTTGGTTGATGGGCACGGCAAACGTCATTTCCGATTGCGTGGGTTGAAACACCAAGGTTCCCGTCGTTTTGTTGTAATCCAAACCTGGTTCCGCCCAACGTTGTGTGGTTGCGTATGTCAGCACCAATTCACCACCGTTGGCACCATCGTTGAAATCACGATCACTTCGCGTGACAGTCACAAACATTTGTGTGTCGTCCTCCACCACTGTGAAATAACGTTGCAAGAACGAGAATTTTCCCGTATCGCCATCGTCTAATATTTCGACGGTCATGTCTTGTATCCCAAACGTAATCGAAACCGGGTTCGGGATTTGCTCGTTCTCGGAGATCAACGTAGCGTTGGTCAAATACAACCGTAATTTTTCATTTGGAAATTCAAAGTATTGGTCATTGTTGATTTCGACAGTAAACGTCAATTCCGTCACAAAGGGTTCAAAAGTCAAAACCGTATCGACTGACGTGTAATCCGATGTGCCATTGATAGTATAGCCATAATTGCGCGCGGTACCCACGGCAAACCCTCGCACTGCTTCTTGTTCCAGAACACGCACCAAGGCACCATTGTTCACCATTGTGCTACCGCTGAAACCTTTGCGGACAATTTCCACCGTGATGGAAGCACCATCTTCGTCGTTCAGACGACCGCCATACCCTTCTTTGTTTCGCATTGCCGCAATGGTGGCATCGTTCGAGGCCTCTACCGTTGTTTGACTGGTCAAGACCGGGCAATGGTTGATAAAACCCTCCTGCACGGTCTGCAATGCCACGAAAGAACCATCGACCGACAAGGCACCCACGTTGCCACTGTCCAAAGGATCTACAAAAGTGATGTAGGTCAAGGGTGCCGAGGATGCACAAATTCGATCGTACGGAGTGATGGCCACTTGAAAACCGGGTTGTACATTTGGCAACCAACCACGAACGGCGATGGAACCAGTCACCATGGAGTTGGTGGGGAAAGAACAATCAAAACAATCCAACCCACTGCGAGAGGAAGAAGAAAAAGAAGAGGCACCCCCCAATGGTTTCAAAAAAGTTGTACTGCCCAGATCGGTATACACTCCGACGGGCATTGCACCATTATGGTAAGTTGACACCACACTGCTGTCCAACCAGAGTTGGGCGTACTCTTGGCGCAAACGGCACCGGGGGGAGTCATAGGCATTGGCGTCTGGTCCCCATTCCACATCGGACACTCCATCCGTCAAAATGCTGTAATCAGTGTAGTAATAATGAGTACCGCTGTCCCAAAAGCATTCCCCACCACTGGCCACAATGCACCCGGTTCTGTTGGCGAGGGAGGCACACAACATTCCTGTTGCGACTTCCCAGCCGACATTGACCAAACCAATGTAATCCCCAACTTCCACGTGCAGCCCCACCGTCGTACTTGTCCCAGTGCCGGGACTCTCTTTATCGATTTGTGCTACCACGGCAGACATGACGTCTGTGGTGGCGGAAGTGTGCACTTGGGCATACGCACGAATGGTCCATTGGTCGCTTTGTGCCGGATAGGTCTTGTTGCCACCCCCGTCGTCGTTGTTGTTTCGTTTGCGCAATGCGTACAAGTAATGCCGGTTCGGTTTGTAGTACTGAACATTGGTAAAACGCACTTTCAAAGAAGAAACCACCCCGTTCTCGGTCAATGGAGCACCAATGATTTGAACGCGGTCTTGGATATAGGACGTACCACCGGAACCACGGACCAAGGGCACTACGGTGAGTTGTTGTGGAACGTTGGTTTGTTCCACTTGGTGGTAATTCCCATTGGAAATTACCCGCAACGCTTCTTTGAGATCGTTCACGGTCGCGTTGGTAGCCACGTCCCTGTATTTGTTGGTACGGGGATGGGTGAGACGAAAAGAGGTCTCCACCGAAGTGGCATTGCAAGTCAACAGTTGACGTTCATAGAGGCGGTCATGGTCGTCGCCGCATCGGTCGTAAGGATAGTAATGGTTGGCGGCACCATTGGTATTGGTAGAGGTTCCCGACAAACCACGTTGCCATTCCTTCACCACGACCGTGGACAATTTGGCCGCATTGGTTCGGGCAAACAAAGAAGGCACCACCACTGCTGAATCGGAATGGATGGCCGTGAACAAGGGCGGGGCGGTGGAGGCACAAGGAAGACTGTCGCAACATTGAAATTCCACTTGGGTGGTGGCACCTTGGTATGTGCATAAATCTTCGCATTGCGTTTCCACCACCAAACTGTGCAACACCATTCCACATTGCCACAAGGTGACATTGAACGTGTCTTGGGCCACCACATTGGGCAATTCCTCGGTCGTGTCAAGCGTGTATTGTGGCGCATACCACAGCCCTCGGTCTTCGGCGTCTTCGTTGGTGACATCATGCACTAAATAATTGGACAAACAAGCCGTTCTGAAATGGACACAGTTGGGTTGGTCGTCGGGGACCCAGGGGTCCCAATAACAATGGGTACTGTACGGGTCGTGGTTGCATTGGGCACGGGTTGTGTAGGAGGAACAATTGTTGCCGGTGGATACAATGCCTGCTTTGTACGTGACGGCGGGTGTATCGAACGTACCATTGACGATGGTGTTGTTATTGATGTCCAACGTCCCGTTCGTGCCCGTGGTCGCATTGGCCGCGGGTCGGTCGTGGTACGGGTACTGTGCTTTGCACTCCGCACCCGTATTGACCAAAAAGACGACGTCGCCACGGTTGACCGGCAGTCCTCCTTCGTTGCCCACCAACGACAAGTGTTGCACGTCGGAAGTGGGGGCAATGTTCTGTTTCAACGAAATTTTTTGTTTCAATGTGCCAACGTACCCGTTTTGAACACCATGCATCGAGGTCGAATGCCAAGCCGGAGGAGTGCCACTGCTTTCATTTTTGGCGGGGCATTTCAGGTGGTAATTGGAACCATCCAGCATGGACACATTTTTGGTAGCGGTACTGGACCAAGTAGTGTTGTCGGCGTCCAATTGACGTGCCATGGAATACACATGCACTTCCCAATCGTTTTTAAAAAAACCATGGGTGGCAAATTTGGCGTTTTCCACAATTGTGTCAAATTGAAAGTGAATCTTTTCGACATGGCCGTTGCACGTCGCGGGTTGACTGGCACCGATGCTGGGTCCCCACCCAGTGTGCAACGCCGATTGCCGCGTGCCATCAATGGCAGGATGCAAATGTGTGGAGACAGGTGTGACAGCCACGTTGTTGACTTCTTCACCAACACCGCCCATCAATACCTCCAAAGCATTTTTGATGGCACTTCGCGTCGCCCCGACAACATTTATGGCCGCACTTGTTCCTGACAACTCATTTTTACCAAATGTCAATGTTTTGGCTTTGGTGTCACTGCTGTAATCGTACTGGGCACTGCCACCGTAAAAGAATTGTTCCAACGTCGATTCTTGGTGTTCGGCGCCTCCTTTCAATGTACACGTGCTTTCTTGTGCTTCCAAAGCATGTACTGGGTAATCCACTTGAATGTTGGAACATACCGTACCACCAGGAGGTGTCAGCACTAAAGGTGTTGCGGGAGTGCTCGTCGATATCCGTAACGTGGGTTGATTACCGGCATGCATCGTCGACACAAAAGTGATGTTGGTTGTTGCACCAGCACCTGTACACACGGCTGCACTTCCATCACTGGTGACACTAATGGTATCGATGGCATTGAAATACGATTCAAACAGAGCTTTCAAACCCGCAGGTGGCTCCAACGCATTGACCACCAATGGACCATCGGAACCATAATAGATGTTCAATGTACCACCGGTGGCTTTGCACGTGATGCTTTGCACTTCGTCCATTTGATCTCGTTTCAAACTAGTGGTTTCATTTGGATACAACAACCATTGTTTCAATACAATGTCTTGAACACCAATCAAATTTGCGGCTGAAGTAAAGCCAATCGTAATGTTTTGCCCAACCGAGGTGCAAGGTCCAGGCGCGTTGGCGGTTGAATAACTCACAGCAACTGCTTCTATACCCTCTAATCCGGATTGAATGGCACTTGCAAATTCTGCTTCGGTAAAAGAGACCGCAGGTATTAGAATGGACGAATCATCATGGGCCAAGATAAAACTACCTTCGTTTGCTTGGCAATAAATTTGTTGTTCTCGGTACACCGGATTCAATATTAAACGGTCTGCCAACACGTCACTGGACACTTCAATTGATATGGGTTGATCAACGTACAACAAGTCTTCAAACACAAAAGTGGTGGATTGACCCGTTGCATTGCAGAAAGTTGTGCTTTCTACACCATCGCTGTTGCTACCATATTGTACTTGTACATTGGAAATGTTTGCAGCATTGATCATTGTTTGCAATTGTGCACTCGTGACGCCCGTGGAAGCCACCGTGAAGACCTCGGCTCCTGTATTGAACACAATGTGCAATTTTGCTCGCCCACTCACCGCGGCACATGAAACAGTAAAGGTATCGTACACTCGATCTCTTGTCAATGTACTGTCGCCATAAGTAGGTTGTGCACGTAGCATTGGCAATTCTGTCCGTTGTTTCCAATGTATAAAATCCAAGACTATGGATGTACCACCAGTCGAACAAGGAGTTGTAACATTGATTCTTGTATTGGTGGCGTCAAGACGAGTGTACGCGACGACCACATCATCAATTGGTGCTAATGTCAAAAGCATTGTACGCAATGCCGAAGCAGTGGTTGTCACCGCATTGATGATAATATTTTCAGTAGGTGCATCGCCCCACGACAATACAAAATTTCCCTCGTTTGCGAAACAGGTGATGTTTTGTATTTCTGAGAAATCGTTTCTGGCCAACGTCATTTCATTGGTGAGTGGTACCACTTGCAATGATTTTTGATCCCCTCTCAAATCATTGAATTCCAAATGTATGTATCTACCCTCTTTTGTGCACGGCCCACTTGTGGAACTGTGGTCTTGGGTGTAATTGTCTTTGCTGTTGGAATACGTCACTGTAAAATTAACACCAAGGTCGTTCAACAATTGTGTCTCCAAAGTAATAGGGCTGGTGATGGCATCGGCATGAATTTTTGAATGCAAGACCACGGAAGAAGATTCGGTATATGAAAGATTGAAATAACCCGTGGTTGCTTGGCAATAAATGGATTGAATTTCTTTAATGTCATTATTGTCGACACTTTTCACTCGGACACTCACGGTTGAATTGGGAAATGATCTTCCAGTTCTTGTTATCGTTACCGTCAGCAATTCATCGGTTGCTTCCGAAACCATTACATTTGATTCAACAAAAGACAATACACCACTATCAGAATCGTCTTGGATTATTAAAATGGCTTGTGCCCGATCACCCAATTTCACTGTGGATAATGTTTCGGTGGGAGAACTGCTCCATGCCTCTTGGTCTGATTTACGGTATTGCAAATTGTGCAAAACGACTTGTACTTCTTCGTCCGGGTATTCGTAAATATCGTCGTGTAAAATATTAATTGAAATCGATCTAGTCGGTGCACCACCAGCAATAAATTCAACCCATTCGGTTGAATTTTCGAAATCAAGAATGCTGGCTGTAGTGGGCAACAATTGATAGGCCACCCTGAGATCGGTGTCAAAAACATCTCTGCCTGTTCGACCAATATTTAACGTACACGTGGAGGTCGTACCATTGGTTTCACTGGCAGTGTACAAGACCCACTCCTTTGATTCTTGAATACGAACCCCAGTCGAATCAATTGCAGTGGACGGCGTGGTCTGCAATATAAAATTAATGCTACCAAAATCTTCATCGTCCATGACATTGACACTTGTCAATTGATTGGAATAATCAATGGTCAATTGACTGGAATAATCAACAACGGTGTTGGGCACAATTAACGTACTGGGTATGTTGTTGTATTTAATGGAGACAATTTCAATGTCAAAATATTCATTTGGGTATTCAAAGTAGTGGTCGTCTTCAATTGAAACTGAAATTTTTCGTTCTTGTATACCACCATAAAAATAGACAATGTTGGAAGTAGGTATGTAATCACGTGGTGACTCACCATCGGCTGTTTTGTTGACCGTTCGATATTCGACAGCCAGATCACCAACGACGGTTGTACTTCCAGGACCACCCGCGTTGACGGTCAAATCGGTCCGTATGAGAGACAATTGATAATCCGTTGTATAATTGTAACCTGGGAGTGGCAAGAAAAAAAAAGTGCAAAACAAAAACGAAGATTAGACATGTTGAACAGAACAAAAACGAAAAATAGACAACAACAACAACACCAACACCAGCAAGACGGTACCTGTTTCAGCAAAAGTATATTGTGGGTATTTGAAACCAATTTGGCCTGCGTCTCCATCATCGACCAAATACACTTTTATCGTGGGTATAGTAGATTCTTCCATTTTCATAAACATACTGCTGCCATTGACGGTTACTTCCGCTTCAGTGATGGTCAACAAAAAATATTCATTGGGGTATTCAAAATTAGGATCATCTGTAAAAGTAACATTGAACGTTGTGTAATTTTCACCGTCCTTCAACGTGATGTTTTGTTCGTATTTCACATAATCTTCTGGTGCAATTGCCGTAGCGTCAGTCGAAGAGATCAACACACGACAACTGCCTACCACGCCTCTTCGTCGTACAATTGTGATGTTGGCTTTGTTGCCAATGTTTTCAATGATTGAAATGTTGGAGCTTGAAAATTCAATAAATCCGTGGTCGCAGTCGTCTTTGATGGTCAAAAATGTGCTGCCCGCCACACCAATGTCCGCAAACAATGCATCTACGATGGCAAGAGTTGCTGTTTCGTTTTGAATTTCAAAATTATTGTCGTTGAGCTTGGGATATTCGCAAGTGCCAGATGGTGTCGTACTTGTATAACCGTATTGCAAAGAAGGTGGGAGTGTTGTGACAGTGACATTGCCGTTGCTTTCGGTTGTACTGTACGTAACATCACAATGGGCACCAGTATCAAATGTCAACGGTGCAACAGCCGTTCGGGTTGCCGATTCAATTTGAATTAGATCACGGTTCTCTTTCCATTCCCAATCAACACCTTGCGTTGCTTCTTTGCCTCCAGTTTGTTGCGCAATTTTTGATTGTGTTGTTTGTTGTTTTACATAGGCAATGACATTCATCGACGTACCAACACCTTCCCGACCAAACGTCATGTTCAATGATGTGCCTTCAATCAAGGCTGGTGCTACATCCACGTCAAAATAAATGTCGTACTGCCGTGGATGAAATTGGTTTTCTTTTTGTTGACTTGGTAATTCCCATGTTTCACTGTTCAATAAATGAAAGGGCAATATTTCGTTGACAAATTGATCGGAATGGTAATACACTGCACTGCCCCAACTGCTTTCCATCGCTGCAGCGGAGGAAGAGGAGGCTGAAATCTGATGGTTGTACAACCCACTTGCATTTTCACATTGCACCAATGTAAAATTTTGCAGTTGATCATTGCTGTCCTTGCCATTATCACCAAAGGAACAATATGGAGAAAAATCATGACAAGAATAACTATTGTCCGTATGAGTACTGCTTGTATAACACTGCTGTGGTGATGTCAAACCAATTTTACGAAACTTTTCTAATTTGGGTGATCGAGACATCGTCCATGTACCTTTGCACCAACTTTTTGGATCTTGATTGCTTTCAAAACCAGTATTCACATAATACCCATTGTTGCTGAACAAAACTTCTCCCCCAGTGTTGCTGCTTGATGCAAAAAAATCATCAGTTGAATTCACCATTGTGCAACATTCATAAAACGAACTGGCAGTTGTTTGATCTAGGCAAGTGGCATGAATGTCATTTGCACTGATGCCTTCTCTCGAACAACTGCCTTGCTCCAGACTTGTGCTCGTATCGTTTCGTAACCAATTTACACTCCCGTCAGGATGATTGTTGGGTCGAGAGGCACACGGGCAAGGTTCACTGCCACCATCGGCGCCGCTGCTGCTACAACTTTTTGGCCATCCAGATCTTTCTACCCAAGCATATTGATCTGTCTCTATTTCAGCCGTGCTGCCACAGCAGGTACCTTCGTGGGTAGAAATCGATAAACCTTGCATGTCGATGCTATTAAAGTCTCGGCCTCCTTGACGAACATTGGATGTTGCGTCTTGGTTTCGAATGAGTTTTGAACACAATTTGATGGTGCCATCGATTTCACGACCATAACATGTATTCATCTGATCAATGGAAATACCTAAATAATGCCCCTTTTCTATTCTTAAGGGTGGGTCAATTTCAATGGTCTGTCTTTCATATGTCGCCACGGGTTGAATGGGTTGTGAACTGATTAATCGAAACCCACTGCCATCATCGTTTGCATCACCGTTCTTCAATACTCTTTCGTACACCAATGCATGCCATTTTGGCAGGGGATTTTTAGCGTAGGGCCATGCTGCAACATCCAACAAATCTTTTTCGGTCCCAATACTGCCATGTTTTATTTTGACTTGTACGCTTTTGACGTAACCACCTTCTTCCTCCAACATTGGTGAATTGAAAATCATCAATACTTCTTTTTCCTGACTGCCATCAATGGAAGATCGATCTTCTTTCAATATACTATTGGCATGCGTGTACATATTGCCAGCAGAGGCTGCGGTTGCATAAGGAGGTGGGTTGTTGCTGTGCACAGTACGCGCTACATGGTTTAAAAAGACAATTTCCCCCGCATCACTATCGTCTTTGATAACTAAAACGGTGGTGCATACAAATTCACCCGCGATCATTGGGCAAGGATTGCCATCGTAGGTTTGTAAAATAGCACCCACGACATTTTTGATGGAAATGATTATAATTTCATCTTGGTCGTAAATCGTGTCGTTGAAAATTTGAATCTGAAATTCAGCCTTTTGCCCAATAAGGGTTTGACTGCCGTCGTAATTGACAGCAAAATCATCATGAAAATCAACTTTTTTAAAGGTGGCTTGGTCTTGAAAATCTGGGTCGGCGCCATTTTGATTTTGAGTAATACCATCACTCACGACTTTGTACATGCAACTGATTTCGCCCAACTGAGAGAGCGGCAATGGCGTTTTGGCTTTTCTGGTCAAAGTGATGGTCGCGTAATCCGCATCTTCTTTAACGTAAAACGATTCTGCTACAAATTGAATGCCAATGTCGTTCCCTTCTTCCAAAATGGTAATGTTGGCGGTCAAAATATCTTCTTGCATACCAGCACCAATGTCCGTAATTTGTATAAAAAAAAACTCGTCCGGGTCTTCCATCTGAAAATCATCAACAATAGTAACGACAACGGGATAAGTGGAATAATTTACTCGTGGATTGTTGGTTTCGGGCAACACCATAGTTCGCACCAAAGAGGAGTAATCGTTTGGTGTTGATGCTGTTGCAAGAAGAGTGCCTCCATCACGAGAAGTGGTCGTCAAAACTTTGATGTTTGCCGTGTGACTGTTTGTACCTTGGCGCACGACAGTCACGGTAAGGTATTGCGTACTTTCATTGACATAATAATTTTCTCGGTCAAAACCAATCGTACCACTGTCCCCGTCATCAATCAAACCTAGAGTTTGTTGGGGTAAATCAGGCACTAAAGTATATTGTGAACCATACACCGTTTCCAAATAAATTTTTAAATTTTGTGGTGGGGGTTGATAAATCAAATCATTGGTCACTGGTATATGAATCCATTGATGATCCGTTCCAGTTAAAATGGTAATCGTAGCACCGGTCGCTACGTCATCAACGCAGCACGACGCGGTTTCACGATTCAATCGATACCCCACGATCGTTTCCAGTGACACGTTTCGTATGTATCGTTTCACCATCAACAACGCTTCGCTTTGGTCTTCTTTGACTTCAATGCTATTGTTCATGAACACAATATTTGCGTCGCCATCGTCCTCAATTTGAAACAACGCCAAAGTATAGTTGCCCAACACCACGGCCGGTGGGTTTGTGTTTTGTATTATCACGGCAAATTTTTCATCTACCGCTTCGTATATGTTATCAACACGCAATGAAATGCGATGTGTGACTTGAGGTTGACCACTTGGAAACACAACGACACTTTTGGTTTGGGGTACATAATCAGTACCACTTGTGCAACGACCTGTAGATGCCAATGCACCACGCGCATCAGTCACAGTTGGAGCAACACCTACCAAACCAACCTCGTTGTGGGGTGTGACCCCACATTGCAACGTAGACAACACGTCGTCCGTGGTCGATGTGCCAAAACACTCCGATCGGGCTTGCGTTGCAGCATCATAATCGGAGTCGCCGTAAGATGCTAAATTACCGGTTTTTGCCAATGTACAATACTCAAACATGGATGTCAATACGGTCGCTTCGGGTTGCAAGTCCCATCGCGAAACCACCGTAACATTGCACGTTGTTGTGCACCCCATGTACTGCCAATAACCACAATATCCACCCCCTTCCACACTGGCAGGTATTTGAATCACTTCTTTGGTTTGTACTTCAACGGTTGCAACACCACTTGTACCACCCGTTCTGACCAATGTTATTGTAGCAAAATCAGAATTTTCGGACACCGAAAACGATTCGCTTAACAACGAGATAACACCAGCGTC
>Ga0115007_10002629_pt1 | contig 10968 bp, 9 predicted proteins | sample ArcOceMetagenome_2_FD_87166 | JGI IMG/M metagenome (GOLD analysis project Ga0115007, IMG submission 87166) | Marine eukaryotic phytoplankton communities from Arctic Ocean - Arctic Ocean ARC135M Metagenome | ecosystem: Environmental > Aquatic > Marine > Oceanic | place: Arctic Ocean | collected...
AAGCAACGTATAAAGGAGGAGCGCTTTACCGCTGCCCAGAATAACCGACAAGTTCTGAATTTATTATTCATGCTTGATCAACTTTCTTCAGCCACTCAGCAGCCGGATATTGATCGTTTGGCTCTACTACAGCAATCGTTTAGTGACGCTCTGGACACCTTGGGCGCAGAAGAAACCTTTGATATCTCACCTTTGCCGTCGCAAATAGCCCCGTTACTAAGCGAGTTTCAATCGATTGGATTAGGCACACGTAATGTCTATGAACTACGCCGAGAGCAACTTATTTTGCAGCAACGGCGTGCTTTTTTATTGGCCTCTACACGAGCAGTGTCTGAACAGTTAAGTGATGAGGTTAAACATTTCGTAGATAATGTTGAGCAGCAAATAACTACACAAAGTGATCAGGTCGGTAATGCAGTTAATTCGGGTAAAACCAGTATCTTACTTTTTGCCATGCTGTGTTTTACGGCGGCATTGGGGGGGATTTGGGTTGTTCGCGAATTAACGGGACACCTGGGGCGTGTCACTAATGTTATGACGCGGCTAGCGGCAGGTGATAAGCAACTCTCAACGCCAGCGGTTGAGCGTCGCGATGAAATTGGTGAGCTCGCGCGTGCGTTTGAAGTCTTTAGGGAGAATGCCGTTGAGATTGACCGGATCAGCCAAAACCTTAAAGAACAGTCGCGCCTACTAGAGACTATTTTTGAAAACATTAACGATGGCTTGAGTGTGTTTGATGAAAGCAACAAGCTCATCGCGTGGAACCCGCAATACACCGCGATGTTAGAGTTACCTGCCGATCAACTAAAACCCGGTATGACTATTGAGTCTATTCATCCATTGCTGTCTCAAGAAGCCCAAGACAGCTGGGCGCTTGATGGTATGGCATTAGATAGGGATGAGGTTAATCAGCTCCGTAAACAGCGAACCCAGCGCTTTGAACGACACTTTCCGGGTGGCCGCGTGGTTGAGTTTCGCAGTAATCCTATGCCGGGTGGCGGTTTCGTAACGCTCTATAGTGACCTGACCGAACGTAAAACCATTGAAGCCCAGTTACGCCAATCGCAAAAAATGGAAGTACTGGGACAGCTCACCGGGGGTGTCGCGCATGACTTTAATAACTTACTGGCGGCTATCTTTGGCAATTTGCAGTTATTAGAAGATTCGCTTCCACCGGACAGTAAGCAGTTACGCTATGCTCAGCGGGCACTGTCTGTCGCTGAACGGGGCAAAAATCTGACCCAGCGTTTACTTGCCTTCTCCCGTAAGCAGTTACTGCAGCCAGAACCTACCGAAGTTGATGCCTTAATAGAAGGCATGCTAGATCTGATGGAGTACAGCGTCGGTGAGCAGATCGATATCCAGCTGGATTTAGAAGCGACCAATTGTTGGATATCGGTTGACCCCAGTCAGCTTGAAAATGCCTTACTAAACTTAGCGATTAATAGCAGCGCAGCCATGCCTAGCGGCGGAATAGTCTCATTTAAAACTCGCCAATTAACAGATCAGCTATTGAATGGCCGTTGCTGTGACCTTCTAGCGATTACGGTCAGTGATACCGGCTGTGGTATCCCTCCAGCGATTTTACGCCGGGTCTTCGAGCCTTTCTTTACGACTAAAGAGATTGGCGAAGGCAGTGGCTTAGGGTTGAGTATGGTGTACGGTTTTGTCAAGCAGTCCAATGGCGATATTCATATCACCAGCTCAGAAGGGCAAGGTACGCAGATCGAAATATGGCTACCGAGCATTACGGAAACGATCGCTCAGCAATCGATCGAAACGCTAGGCCTCGAACAAATCCGGGGTCGGGGTGAGCGTATTTTACTGGTGGAGGACGATGCTCAGGTTGCGTTAACGGCAGAAGCATTGCTCGATGATTTGGGCTATCGTGTAACCGCTGTGACTAACGCAACCGCTGCTATGAGTGTGCTGCAAGCTGAAGGAGATGTCGCGTTAGTGTTTACGGATATAAACTTAGGTAGCACCATTAATGGAATACAATTAGGTGCGTTAGTCGAAGCGCAGTGGCCTGAATTGCCGGTATTATTCACATCAGGGCTGCACCAGCAGCAGCTTAAGCAACGCTATGGTTTATTAGATCGCCACCACACCTTGTTAGCTAAGCCTTATACTCGTGAAGCGTTAGCCATCGCCGTTCATAAACAGCTAACCCATTCTCACAACCCCGTTGATGGTCCAGAACTGGGTTCATCGGAGCGTTAGTAATGAGTAAAAATAATAACTATGCATCTATTTTTCTGGCGTGCGTCCTTGGTGTTAGCGGTAGTGTTAATACTGTAGCAGCAGAAAAGAGCCTTAAAATTGGAGTATCGGTATCCGATTTAGGCAACCCATTCTTTGCCCGTATAGCACAAGGGGCAGAAGCCAAAGCGCGTGAGCTAGTCGGCGATAAAGCCGAAGTTATTTTGGTGTCCAGTGCGTACGATGTCGAGCGACAACGACGTCAGATCGATCAGTTTGTCGCGCAGCGGGTCGATATGATTTTGCTGTCGGCCGCTGTTTATGATGCTTTTGAAGAGGCCATAGCGCGCGCTCAACAAGCTGGCGTAAAGGTGCTCGCCGTCGACGTAAAAGCCGCGGGTGCTGACGCGACGGTGACTACTGATAATCCACAAGCCGGGAATATAGCGTGCCGCTATTTAGCGGAACAAATTCAAGGCACCGGTAATGTTGTGATCTTAAATGGTCCGCAAGTCTCGTCTATTATCGAGCGGGTTGAGGGCTGCCAGCGTGTTTTAGCTGAATATCCTGATATTCATGTACTCTCATCCAACCGCAATAGTGGTGGCAGTCGTGAAGGTGGTTTAGAGATGATGACGCACTTGCTAATGGCGTATCCACATATCGATGCGGTATTCACCATCAATGATCCGGCTGCGTTAGGTGCAGAGATAGCCGCACAGCAATCTGGTCGTGATGAATTCATCATTGTCAGTGTAGACGGCGCGCCATCGGTAGTAGAAGCCATGAAGCAGCCGAATGCGCTCATACGTGGAACGGCCACCCAATCACCGACACAGATGGCTAAAAAGGCAGTCGAAATGGGGTTTGAATTGATGCAGGGAAAAACGCTGGATACGACCGAAGTGTTGATACCGGCCGTGTTGCTTACACCTGAGACGACTACGTCGGCTAAGCAATGGTAGAAAAGGATCCGGCTCTGCCCAGTAAGACCAAAGCCAACAGAGCCGGATAAAAGATCAGTCAGCGAAAGCGCCAGCCTGATGGTCTTCAGGGTTCATAGCACCGGTCATGATGGATACCGCATCATTCATGGTGTGTGTGCTAGGTTTGATGATTGCGACACGCTTACCTAAACGGTGAATGTGAATGCGATCAGCCACTTCAAAAACGTGGGGCATGTTATGGCTGATTAGTACAACGGATAAGCCGCGATCACGGACGTCTTTAATCAAATTAAGAACACGACGCGATTCTTTCACACCTAAGGCGGCAGTTGGCTCGTCCATAATGACAACGTGCTTAGCAAAAGCGGCTGCACGTGCGACGGCAACCCCTTGGCGCTGCCCGCCGGATAGGGTTTCAACCGCTTGGTTGATGTTCTGAATCGTCAGTAAGCCTAGTTCACTCAGTTTCTCTTTGGCTTCATCTTCCATGGCTTTACGGTCGAGCATACGGAAAACCGAGCCTAAAATACCGGGACGACGACGTTCACGACCTAAGAACAAATTGTTTGCGATACCTAATGATGGCGATACCGCTAGGTTTTGGTACACCGTTTCAATCCCCGAGTTGCGGGCATCCATCGGACTTTTAAAACTGATGGGGTTGCCGTCGAGTTTGATAACACCAGAATCAGGAATCATAGCGCCAGACAAGGCTTTAATTAAGGATGACTTACCTGCACCGTTATCACCGATGACCGCTAGAATCTCACCCCGGCGTAGGTCAAAATCAGCCCCATCCATTGCCGTGACACTTCCATAGCGTTTAACGAGGTTACGGCCTTCTAATACGTTCGTTATATTATTCATATCACACCTTCCTGATCCACTGGTCCATGCCGACAGCAACAATAATCAGTAAGCCGACGGTAAATTCTTGCCAGAGGACATCGACACCCGCTAAGGCGAGCCCATTACGGAAGACACCGACAACCAAGGCGCCAATTAAGGTGCCGAAGATCGCCCCGCGGCCGCCGAAGAGGCTACAGCCGCCGATGACTACGGCGGTGATACTGTCTAGGTTAGCCATCATGCCTGCTTGTGGGCTGACAGAGCCTATTCGTCCAATCAAGGCCCAGGCTCCGATCGCACATATGATACCCGCAGCGACATAGACAGAGAGTAAAACTCGGTCTGTGCGAATGCCAGCAAGGCGTGCTGCGGCTGGGTCATCGCCGGTTGCGTAGACGTGGCGTCCCCATGCGGTCCAGTTGAGGAGGTACCACACTAATAAAAACAGTGCCAGCATTAGCAGTGAGCCATAGCTAAGTTTGGCACCAAAAAACTCGACGGTATGACCTGTCCAATGCAGCAGCGGCGCAACACTATCAATCGCTTGTGAGCGGATCGTTTCGCTTTTTGAATACCACAGGTTTAACGCAAAAAAGATGTTCCATGTACCCAAGGTAACGATGAAAGGAGGTAGGCGGAAGAAAGTGACTAATAAGCCGTTAATATAACCACATACAGCGCCGGCGAATAGACCAATGCCGAGTGCTGCGAAAGGTGGTAAACCGATATCAATCGCCATACGTCCCATAATGACGGATGTGAGTACCATGATGGCACCGACCGAAAGGTCGATACCCGCGGTTAATATGATGAGTGTTTGGGCAATACCTAAAATACCGATGATCGTCACTTGTTGCAGAATCAACGACATGTTGTACGGGTGAAGAAAGCGATCCCCGATAATGAAACTAAACGCAGCAATGGCGAGCAGTAATACAATGGCCGGGGCTGCTGTTGGGTGCTGATGGAAGAAGCGATGCGCTCGTTCCATAAAAGATAATTTCTCAGCTTCAAACGACGCGAAGTTACCTGTCGCGGAGGCTGCTACTAACTCGTGTTGAGCCGCTTCTTGTTTGGATGCTGATAAGGGGGTGGCCATGAGGATCTCCCAATGAGGCGCTGTAAAAGCAGGGCGTCATGCCCTGCTGGACTTATTGATAATGCGAAACGATTAACCCCAGCACATGCCTAGGCCATCTTTAGATGACGTAGATTCAATACCGGATTGTGGTGCGTCTGTGATTAGCTCAACACCCGTGTTTACAAAATCCAGTCCTTCAGTCGTTGACGGTTTAGTCCCCGTTTTAGCGAACTCAAGTACAGCTTCTACACCCATTGATGCCATGCGTAGCGGGAACTGCATAGACGTTGCGCCGATAACGCCATCTTTAACGTTTTCAACACCAGGGCAACCACCGTCTACCGATACGATTAATACATCGTCTTGACGACCAGCCGCCTTGATCGCTTCATAGGCACCGGCCGCTGCAGGCTCATTGATGGTGTAAACTAGGTTGATGCTCGGGTCTTTTTGTAGCAAGTTCTCCATCGCGCGACGACCGCCTTCTTCAGCGCCACTGGTTACGTCGTGGCCGACAATGCGAGCATCCGATTCGTCACCGATTTTGGTAGGATCATTAACATCAATACCAAAGCCTTCTAGGAATCCTTGGTCACGTGCAACGTCCACTGTGATCATGCTGCTGTTTAAATCGAGCATCGCGATTCTCGCGTTAGCCGCGTCATCGCCCAGCGTTTTAGCGGCCCATTGACCGATCAACACACCGGCTTTGTAGTTATCGGTGGCGAAGGTGGCGTCCGCGGCGTCCGCTGGGCTTAACGGCGTATCGAGGGCGATAACCAGTAAACCTTCTTTGCGAGCACGGTCAATGGCAGGAACGATAGCGATCGGGTCGCTTGGGGCAATCAAGATGCCTTTGGCACCGGACGCGATTAAATTCTCGATAGCTTGGACTTGGGATTGGTTGTCACCGTCAAATTTTCCGGCGAATGTACGTAGGTCAACGCCCATTGCATCAGCTTTTGCCTGAGCACCTTCGCGCATTTTCACGAAGAATGGGTTGGTGTTCGTTTTAGTGATTAAACCCACAACTGGCTTATCAGCAGCAGCAGCGAAAGGTGTAGTGATTGCAGCAGACATAGCCAATGCTAAAAGACCGGACTTAACTTTCATGGAAACACTCCCATTATTATTGTTTTGGATGTTTGTCTTCTTGTATCTATCAGGGAAGCTCACCAACCTGTCGTTCAGAGGTCCATACAGATAGCTGTCAAATCGCTGCGTCAGGTGGGGCTCACTATCGATTAAAAGGGCCGCAGGTTAATGACGAATTTCCAATCGCCACATTTGTGTTAACAATTGAAATAATTGACGAGCTAAGATGATAGGGGGCTATGGGAGGAGACTCAGCAGGGTGCTATAGTCGCATCGACAAGAGCGCGTTATATAAAGAACCCTTATAAAAAGGCAGGGAGACATCAGGTGAACGACACGGTTACCTCATTTGCAGTGAATTTTATTGCCACGATCGGCATTCTATTTTTGATTCTATTTGTAGTGCTCGTTATAACGGGCATTGTTATGTATCGCCATGACCGTAAACAAACCGCACAAACATTGTTGCGTAACTACCCGTTAATTGGCCGGTTTCGCTATCTATTCGAACATTTAGGTGAGTTTTTTCGTCAGTATTTTTTTGCCATGGATCGAGAAGAATTGCCCTTTAATCGAGCCCAGCGTAGCTGGGCGTATCGTGCGGCCAAAAACATTGATAATACGGTCGCGTTCGGTTCTACCCGTGATCTACGCCGAGCAGGAACCTATTACTTTTTGAATTGCCCATTTCCTACGTTGTCTGAAGATTCTGCAGCGTCTCAGCCCATGCGTATAGGGCCGTATTGCCGTGAGCCGTATGATGCGCCGTCCTTTTTTAATATTTCAGGTATGAGCTACGGGGCGCTCTCTAAACCCGCTGTACAGGCGCTATCACGCGGAGCGGCAAAGGCGGGTTGTTGGATGAATACAGGAGAGGGGGGGTTATCGCCTTACCACTTAGAAGGCGGTTGCGATATTGTTTTTCAAATTGGTACGGCTAAGTACGGTGTACGTAATAGTGAAGGCTTGTTATCGGACGATAAACTTCGCGAAAAAGCGGCACATCCGCAAGTGAAGATGTTTGAGTTAAAGCTCAGCCAAGGAGCTAAACCCGGTAAGGGAGGCATTTTGCCCGCTGAAAAGGTTAATCAAGAAATCGCAGATATTCGCGGTATTCCGGTAGGCCATGCGTCGATTAGTCCTAACCGGCACCCTGATATTGCGTCGATGGATGACCTGCTTGATCGCCTAATTCATATCCGTGAAGTTACCGGAAAACCCGTAGGCTTTAAGTTAGTATTGGGTACAACCGATTGGCTGGATCAGTTTTGTGAAGCGGTATTAAAGCGCGGTATAGAAGCCGCCCCTGATTTTATCACACTGGATAGTGCGGATGGTGGTACGGGTGCCGCCCCTATGCCGCTAATGGATAGTGTTGGTTTGCCGGTGAGTGAGAGTTTGCCTATTTTGGTGAATAAGCTGATTCAGCATGAATTACGTGAACGTATTCGTGTGATTGTATCAGGAAAAATGATTAACCCAACTGAGGTTGCAGGGGCAATTTGTGTCGGTGCTGACTTTGTGGTGAGTGCGCGTGGCTTTATGTTCGCGCTGGGGTGCATCCAAGCATTGCAGTGTAATAAAAATACCTGTCCAACGGGTGTTACAACACATAACCCTGACCTTAACCAAGGCTTGGTTCCTGTTGATAAAGCAGAACGAGTTGCTCACTATCATCACAACCTAGTGCATGAGGTTGAGACCATTGCCCATTCTTGCGGAGTGCCTGAACCTAGACAGCTCAAGCGCCATCACGCGGCTGTTGTGTTAGAAGGCGGCCGTTCAGTCCCGCTGAATATCATTTATCCAGAGAACTAATGGCTAGCGCGATACTAGCAGGCTACCTAAACGTAATGGTGAGGTAGCCATTTTTTGCCTGTATTCTGATCGTGTGATTTACTCAGCGTATATTTCGTCAAACCATGTATCTGATGCTTCTTTCTCTAAACGTTTTTGCTCTCTGTGAGCCTCAATTGCACGGCGTGCCGCGAGTAGCCGTTGAGAGGCAACGTGTTTAGTGCGTTGCTTTTCTTCATCGTTATAGCCTATCAGAGTATCAATAATTTCGATTTGTACATCGCTTAGATTACCGCTTTTTTGATTAAGCATCTTTTGCAACCTCACTCATTATTATCGAGCCCATGAACCGAGTAGGTTCACCAGTGTGAAAACTGATGTCCCTTTTTTTACCCAATTACTGATCGTTTTTCAACCAAGTATTGCGTTCTTGAGGCAGATTAATCATTGAGGATGACAATTTTATGACGGATATAAATAATCTTATGCGTTATTTGGTATACGTACACGCTAGCGCAGACGCGGCTTGGGAGGTGAATGCGAGAGAGGAAAGCAGGTATACGGCTATTCGGCAGAGTCGTCAGGGCGGCGTGTCAGTATACGTTTATCGTTTTGGCGAAGTGAGCGAAGGCTACGCTTGATCGTTTTAAGATGGTCGATTAAAGCAGGACCGAGACGCATCGCGACGCCGACGGCTAAAATATCGATAACAACCAAGTGCATAACACGCGAAGACATGAGGGTGCTCAGGTCTTTATCTTCTTCGATATCGATATGAATCGGGATAGTGGCAATATCAGCGAGGGGGGTATTGCTAGGGCAGAGAGCGATGACGGTTGCGCCTGCTTCCCGAACCAATTTAGACGTATGTAATAAGTCTTTGGTGCGCCCAGTTTGTGAGATTGCTACAACAACATCGCCTTTGCTCATCGAGACAGCTGAGATAGTTTGCATGTGAGGGTCAGAATAAGCAGCTGCGGAGATCTGTAATCGATAAAATTTGTGCTGGGCATCACTACATACGGCGGCTGATGCCCCAAAGCCATAAAATTCGATGCGCTTTGCTTTAACTAAGGCATCAATGGCGCCTTCTAGCGTGGTAGCATCCAGTTGATCACGAATATTGACCATGTTACCAATCATAGAATCAAAAATTTTCTGCTTAAACTCGGCGACGGTATCTTTAGAATCTAGCGAAAATTGTTCAAAATTTGTACTGCTTGCCAAGCCTTGTGCCAGCGTTAATTTGAAGTCTTGGAAGCCGTCATAGTGAAGAGCTCGACAGAAACGGACAACAGTAGGCTCACTTACCTGTGCTTGTGCGGCAAGGTCGACGATGCGCATGTGGATGACCTCGCTAGGGTTAATCAGCACAAAATCAGCTACCTTTTGTTCTGATTTTCTCAGCTTAGGGCGCGCGTCCGTGATTGACTTAAGTAAGTTAGCTGAGTTCAAAGCAAGCTGTTTCCTAAACAGGCATGAAGAATGCTAAGTATATCAATGAAAAAGCAAACAACCTAACCGGATTATTACGCGATATTAGTACAAGAGTCTTACACACAGCTACTTTCAATGAGGGAAAAGGATGAACAGACATTGGTGGCAATTAAAGCTCATGGCCAAACGTTTATGGGTTAGAGCTGCACTTTTCTGCATAGCAGCCATAGGCAGCGCTCTCGTTGCTATCTGGGTTGGCCCTTTTATACCGGATAAGTTAACTAAGTTGGTGGGAGCCGAAACGGTTACCGCCATTCTGACGATTCTCGCGTCGAGTATGTTAACGGTCACTACGTTTTCGCTCAGTACGTTGGTATCGGCTACAAGTGCTGCCGCTAATACAGCGACACCTCGGGCTACTAGCTTATTACTGCAAGACACAACGGCGCAAAATGCCTTATCCACCTTTCTTGGGGCCTTCCTATTTAGCTTGGTGGGTTTAATTGCCCTTAATACGGGGCTGTATGGTGGTGGAGGGCGTTTAGTCTTGTTTGCCGCGACATTAGTGCTTGTGGCATTGATTGTTGTGACCTTGTTACGGTGGATTGATCATCTAGGTGATTTAGGGCGTGTAAGTGAAACGATTTCACGAGTAGAGCGTGTGGCTATGCAAGCCATGGAGGTTCATTGCAAAAAACCTTACATGGGAGGGGTCAAACGAACAAAAAAGCCGGATCGGCCTTTAAGCATTGATCATGACCAGATTGGTTATTTACAAAACATTGATATCCCTAAATTACAGCATATCGCTGAAGAAATAGATGCTGACTTCTACATAGAGCGTCGGCCTGGCGCTTATTGCACGCCTAACCTACCTATTCTTTATGTCGCGTTGCGGGCTGATGAGGCGGGATTATCACAAGAGTTAGTTGATAAAATCCGGTCAACGTTTATCGTCGGCGATCGCCGTTCGTTTGAGCAAGATCCTTGTTTTGGACTGATCGCCTTATCAGAAATCGCATCGCGGGCGTTGTCACCAGGAATTAATGATCCGGGGACCGCGATAGATGTGATCGAAACACTCGTGCGGGTTATGGCTCTGAGGGTGCGTGGGTGTGAGGAACAAGAGGCCGAATATGATCGGATGCATGTCTCGCCGCTGCCGGTGTTTTCATTGTTTGATGCGGCGTTCATGCCAATCTCCCGGGATGGAGCGGGTATGGTCGAAGTAGGCATTCGTTTACAAAAAGCATTACGCTCATTGGAATTGATGTCTGATGACGAAATCTGTGTAAAGACAGCGAAAGAATTTACGGCTGAAGCGTTACAGAGGTCATTAGATAGTCTAGTGTATGAGACGGATAAATCTCGTCTCAATGCGTGCTTAGACAAACAGTTTACAATGTAACGCTCGTTAGCATTAATTATTAAGCTATTGACTAAAACATAGCTGGATTTGTTGGCTATAGTTGCTATCGGGCGGATTAAACACCCTAATCCGTAGAACCACGTACGTATTTAGGTGGCTATACCCCAGCGTTGCAGGGGTCTAAAGTGCAT
>Ga0115007_10002630_pt1 | contig 10966 bp, 5 predicted proteins | sample ArcOceMetagenome_2_FD_87166 | JGI IMG/M metagenome (GOLD analysis project Ga0115007, IMG submission 87166) | Marine eukaryotic phytoplankton communities from Arctic Ocean - Arctic Ocean ARC135M Metagenome | ecosystem: Environmental > Aquatic > Marine > Oceanic | place: Arctic Ocean | collected...
ATATATTTACTTATTACTCATCCCCCCTAATTCGTTCCACGGTATCGAGTCCATCTCCTCCTAAACCATTTTCTGCACCGACGTGACTACCATAACTGAACGATGCTGGTAAGCTCAATCTAACATTTGAATTAGGTAAAGGTAGATATATTTTAGATACACCACTCCAAAATACGTAGGCAACAATAATTGTTAATGCAGGGATAGTAGTCATAGAAAATACACAACCGTATTCAAAATTATTGAAGGTAGTAAATCCAGAAGCGGCGGTATGAGTTATTAATACTACCAATAAGGCCTGATTGCCACCCATTCGAGTATTGCCAAAGTAATGACCGAATTGTCGTCGGAGTGGGTTCATATCTGTATATGCACCACCTCCACGGGGGAATAATAATCGTCGACGCATACCAAAAAATGTAAATAACATCCAAAGTAGATCCAAAAAGAAGAAACAGAATGTATTTAAACTAGATACAACAAGTGACGGGATTCCAGGACAAGATGGTTGAAACAATACACCAGCATCGAATGATTCACTTGCCAACAATGAACCAAATAGTAGTATAGCATGTAGACCACCAAATCCGACACCAGCTGCTAGACCACATGCGGCATCATTGAGAGACAATTTATTCTTTGCGATCTGCACATTAGTCTGTTGTTGTTCTCCATCATTATTATTATTTTCGTTTTCTCCTGATTGTTCCCTACTTTCATCATTATCTTCCGACCTTTCAATAGATGCTTCAATGACTTGTTCGACTTTGTGATATACCGTAACGAAAAGACAACGGAAAATAAATTGGAAGAAAATACCAGGAATTATAGCTGACCATGCACTATCTAAACCAATTATTGGATCCAATATAGTCCAAATTAGGGATGCGCAGGATGCAGCCAGTAGGTAAAAAAATGCCGCGGCGATAGAAATAATTAATAATTGTGGTTTCGGAAAAACAATTTGAAAAAAGAAACAAAAGAATGGTGCAAATCCAATAGCAGCTGAGCCCCAAACCAATGCCTTCGTATCAGCTGATGATCCTGGCATAATAATGGATTGTTGTTTTTGTTTAGTTTAGTAATATATTTTTGCGTGGATTGTCTTGCTGTGTCGTCTTTGGTGTATATATAAAACACAATAACACTTCTTCATTTAATTCTTTCGAAGTCAAGTCCTTTCCTTTATTGTTGAATGCAAACATGAAACACGATGGAAAAAAGAGGGTTCATTTGAAAAAAGTAAAGTCGGCGGAGGTGATTTCAGTCACTTTTTCTATTTTCATTTAAAAAATGTTTTTTAATTTCATAACCCTCAAACCTCCCCCCCCCAAAAAAACACACATAATCTGTATTATTGGTCGCACCATGATTATCAAAAGTTGCTTCCCGCTACTATGCTCATCGCTGTTGCTGGTGTGGTGGTTGAGAATTGTAGTAAATGTCGTCCTAGCAGATCTCGACGAAGTACTAGAGAATGAAAACAACAACAACAGTAGCAGTAGTAATAATGAGACATTATTATGGGATGACGATGATGATGATGATGGCGATATCAATATCGATATCGATATCGATATCGGGGGTAACAGTAGTAGCGAGCAGCAAATCATCGATACTACGTCACAACAAAGCGAGAACGAACCAATAAATAATAATGATACGACGACGACGACGATGAAGAAAAATAATAAAGAAAGAGTATTAAAAGTATACATATTGGCCGGACAATCAAACATGGTACGTAATAGTAAATGCGACAATCTTGAAGAGGAAAAGAAAAACAAGAAGTTTTCATATTGACCCCTGCCTTCGATCATTCAATTTAAAAAATATCAAATCTTATTAACCTATTCCTTTTATTATTGGGTTCGAATAATTCCATCATCATCATCGTGCATCAAATCAAATCAAATCAAGGTCGGATCAGCATCAATTGAACATTTAGAAGAATTGATATTAAAAGATAATGATTACAGACATTTAATGAATCAAACAACAGGAAAGTGGACTGAAAATAAGAAGGTATATTGTCAATTCAATAATCGTGATGGTGGTATATTACAAGTACAACAACAACAAGACAGCGGAGAAAATAATAATAATTTCAATTATTGTTCTAGGATGGAACCATATAAATTTGGTCCTGAGCTCGGTTTTGGATGGTTGATGTCATCAAATAAATATTCAAATATAAATACAAATAATCCAAGCGACGACGACGATATCGATATCTATATCGATAATAATGACGATATCTATATCGATAATAATGACGATACAGATACAGAGACATCAACAACACCAATCTTAATATTAAAACAGGCATGGGATTCATCAGATTTAGCTGTAGATTTTCGTCCACCATCAAGTGGTAAGGCTAACTATAAACATTCAAAACAATATGAAAGTGTATACTATAACGCTATGATGAATAACTTAAAATGGACAATTGATTCCTTAAAAAGTAACACGGTTAGTGATGAAAATAAAAATGAAGAAGAAGATAACAATAATAATAATGGAAATGGAAGTTATTTACAATCAGCAATATATATGAAATCAAATAATACTAATCAACAATATTATTGGTCACCAAAAGATCGGATATTATATGATACTGTTCATATATCTGGATTTCTTTGGTTTCAAGGATGGAATGATTATATATATGATGATATGAGTTTAGAATATGAATATAATTTAGCTAATTTTATACGTGATATCCGAAATGAATTGAATATATCGAATCTACCATTTGTTATTGGTGAATTAGGTCAACGTGGAGGAAACATAAGTACTGACATTGATGACACGGATAACAGCAGCAACAACATAGATAACCGTACACTAGTCATGAGACAATCCCAATACAATATAGTAACACAATATCCAGAATTTTACAATAATACAATGTTTGTTGAAACATCCAAATATTACTTTGAGGATGACAAAGAAAAAGGATTATATGATGGAATAGAACATTATTATGGTCGTGCTGATACTATCTATAAAATTGGTAAAGATTTTGGAAAAGCTATGATACAATTAGAAAAACAACAACGAGAACAAAATAATATAACATAATAAAAGCTCAATAGATTATATTAGACATAGTATTATCTAATTTCAGTCACTTTTATAGGTGCATACTACTAGTTGCCAATGCTACTTGTATCATATGATAATTTATCCTTGTATTGTTATATCGCGGCTTTAAAGCTGAGAATTTTTCGCGACCGTACCTAGCGTACCATAGTACAAAGTAACGAACAAAAATTGTCATGTGGTGGTAGTTCACTTAACTCGATTCGACTCAAATCGTTCAATACGTTTCCATCTATCTATTTATGGCGTACTAAATCCAATGAATTCTTGATCTAGAGCCCAACTCACTCCTGGTTTCTTCCCGTGGGGTGGTGCACGACCACGACAAGTCGTACAATGAAAGCAAGGAAAAGCGGCTTAACAACGGGAGGTTTTCTCACGGCACAAAATTTTGATGACACGCCAAAAAAACAAAATGAGACCAACAAGTCGTGTGCGCTTAAGTAATTGTTTTAATTAGAAGTGGAACGGCTATGTTTGGATTTTATTTTGGGGCAGGACTCATTTTATTATGTTGGGCTTATATAATTATTGGCCGGGACACGTTGAGAGGCGTGCTGTTGTGAGTTTACACACATTTATTTTTTCGTTGGACGCCATCAAAAATCAGTTTCGAAGTGCATTTATTTGCCATGTAAATGTACCGAATAAACTCAAATTCATTCTTTTGCCCTACTGCTTTCCAATATATATTAATGCTATCTCATCTACAATTAAGAAATCACTAAACGATACAAACTTTTCCAAGATGATGATGAATTTAAGCATGAAAAGAAACGGCACCCAACGACGGGGCAGCAAAAGACGAGAGCAGCGTGAAGAATACACATTACCGCATCTGATCAAATCTCCTACATGCTCCACGACCTCATCGGATGATTATATCACAAAAACAAACAAAGGTTCACCAACGTCGCCCTATTCTTCATCTTCTAGGATGCAAAAGAGATTTAGTGATTTGAGTGGTAGTGCTAGAAGACGTCTATCTACTACCAGAGATAGTAACAATCAACAACAGCATCGTCATCAACATCAACATCGTCATAATTCGTTGTCGACTAAATCATCCCGTTCAATAGAAGATCCACATGTTTTCAATAATAGCATTCATATGGGCGCAAGTATTATCAAGCGTCAATTGAGTAGCAATAGTAATGGTATCGACAGTCCAACGAGATCGAGTCGTGATTTCCATCGAAATAACCATCAAAATAATGATGACGACGACGACGACGACGATGAATGGAGCCCTTGGAAAACTGAAAACGATGCTCGAAACAAACAAAACGACAATGGCAACGAAAACGAAAACAACAATAATGATCATGATCTTGATGATGATGACGATGATGATGATGATACCTTGGTAGTCTTAGAGAAAGCAAAAGCTATTATTTCTTCTCGAAGTGATCTCACCGACAAAAACTACGCCCATTCCAATCTACAGACTCCTCCTCCTCCTATGAAGGAAAAAGGAAATCATGCTACTAACGATGAAAAGGAAAATAATATGAAGAATTGTATGGTACAACGGTTGTCTGAAACGGACAATAGTACCTTTGCTTCATCTACCAGTGGAGGAAATGATGGTGGCTACTTACCGACATACTTAGCGTCTGGTTTTGTTGCATGTGGTAGTGGACAGGATGAGAACGCTGCTCCTGAGTCACCAAGACCCTTGTATACAAACAACAAAGAGGATGACGCTCTCGAGACTAGTACACTTGATTTTCTCGCGAATTTACATGTCGAAGAGGAAGAATTAAATTTAATATTTGATAGCTTTGAGGAAAAACAACAAGAATTGTGTGCACAAAGTAACAGGCATTCCTCATCAGCAGCAGCAGCAGCAGCAGCAGCAGCTGCAGCAGTGTATCATCGTCATCAGAAATCATCGCGTACGTCAGGTAATAGTAGTGGCGGCAACATCATGACCTCGCTGATGTGCAGCAAGAAATCTTCACCACCAAGCCCAACAACATCAGCAACATCATCAGCAGCATTCCGTGTAACCAATGCCGCTGTTCCCTTCGAAAAGATGATACCTCCTCGGTCTTCTTTTTTTGATGAACTTCGATTAAAATCTCCTTCGTACCGCCATGCATTAAACGCTGGCCTTCTGTGGCAGTCACTTGCAAGTCAACACGTTCGATTCTCTGGTCTATGGTGGGATGGGGAAGAACCGGCTCGTCCCCCATTCGGATCGAGTAAGAAAAAACCATGGGCGTACTTGGGTCGTCATCGTGTCCAAGGAGATTACAAGCTAAATTCCTTGATTGGTAATCGAGGATCATCTGGACGAATCCTTCTCCATTTGGTTGTTCGTGATGTTGTATCGTTAGAACCTATTGAGGATATATGTTGTGGATGTTTTCATCCCAATGCTCGAGGAATACGAACAACAAAAGAATATAATCCACGATCAGAGGATTGTCGTGATGTTTGGATCGCTCATCGTCGTCGTGCTCAAGAAAAACGCTTGCTCGTTCAGGAAGATGATAGTGACGCTGATAGTGATACTGATAGCGACGATGAATACGCATTTACAACAATCGAATCATTACTCCGTCATCAAAATAAGAATCGAGTGGATCCAAGTCCTTTGGGAGCACAGGGGGGAAAGTCTGCTGTCTCAAATGACAACATTAAATTTGTATTTGGTTCTAAGCCACCAGTGTATACTGTTTTCGTCTTAGAAAGTGATTTGTATGAATTATTTCAAAACAAATTGGATGGTAGTATTCCTGCCTCTGTCGTTTTACTACGTCATTATCTCAAATATCGACTTGGATAAAAAATAAAAATAAAAAGAAGGAAAGGAAAGTGCGAGACATCGCATCGCATGGCATATATACTATGCACTGAACTCGAATTATGAAGTTGATTATCGACTTTGTTCGTGAGAGCAAAAGAAAAGGAAGTCGTTCGTCCTCTTCTTACTAATACGTATCGGAATCTATCAATTAAAACTAAACGTATATAATCTCAATATTGGTAATCGTAAGCTAACAAAGAAAAGAAAAACAAGTAGACATATGGGTTGTCAAATAATGTTAAGAGTTCACAGAAAAAGACCATAATCACAAGTATTTGTAACTAGAACAAATATAGAAAGTTCACATAGATTCATTTTATATTATAAAAAGATAAAATCAAATATACTTTTAAAAACAATCATCAAATCTTCATAATTAATTGTGCACAGTTAGTTATCTATATATCGTTTTATTGTATGACAGTCCTAAATGATAATTGATAGTCTGCCTGATCATTTGACGCAGTTTAAGGGCACTCCTGTCCCTACCTATTCTCAGTATTTTATACCACTGTAGACCCTTGAAATTTGGATCTTAGGTGAACAAATAATCTTGTAGCAATACAATTGTAGCACTATCATTCATTGCCATCAAAAGTATACATATGACTCGGGATTGAATTTTTTTTGAAAATTAATCTCGTTCAATCGTGGAACGAGCAAATTCATGTGAATTAAAAGCGCCGCCGACTCAAATTAAAGAATCCAATGGCAATTTTGTGTCACTTATTGTCATGCACTCCTCCATCATTCCATCATCGTGCACCTTCCTTTCCTTCCTTCATACCTTCGAAGACACATCTCTTGTTGGCCACAACGGTTTAGAGAGAACCCCCAGGTCTATTTGCAATTAAGAAACTGAATCGAAAATCAGCAGGTCATACGGTACTAGACTTTGTCGGTGTCTGCTAGAATGCTAAGGTAAAGGTATTTAGCGTACTGTAAAGACGGTATTTAAAAAGAAAGAAAGAATTCAGCCGTTGACTGGAGAAGAGCTGTCTTCTACAGATAAAGAGAGAAGCAAGGGTAGAAGAAAAATTGGCTAGTTGAAAAACGAGATCCATGTATTGGTAATAACAACGACGACAGCGTGTAGAATAAATATATAAACATAATGACGGTCGCTCCTACAATTTCAGCCGCAATATCCAATGACACAACACCATCATTGATAACAATCCTTCGACCGACCGAGGCTCAATTACGTTATGCTCAATTCCATCACAGACGACGTGCTCAGACCGTAAAAGATCGAATCGATCGACTTCATCAAACACCCCTAGTAGAAGTGACAACAACGACTAATTCAGACGACGACGACAACAACAACAAAGACGATGATAGTAGTGATAGCAATAGCAGTAGTGGTACCGATACGAGTGACGTCGAATTGCGTGCCATTCGATTGAAGCGACGCCCGAAAATTTCGGTAGGTCGGCGGGCACTTTTGAAAGATTCTAAACGTCGGTTTCGTCGACGACGAAAAGACATTTCAAAACACGGATATCGAGGTTGTTTTCTGGATGACGAGATAGAGGCATCAGCTGTTACAAGCGACGATGATCACGACGACGACGACGACGATAACGATGAAGAAAACGCTGCATTGAATGAAATATTTATGACTCGACCGAAACAGCACCGGCGACGAGGACGAGGACAACAACGGCATCATCATCGTCACGCAAACTCAGCATTCCAAGCAGCTTGTCATGCTATGATGAAGAATATACAAACATCACAAACAAACGCTGCTGCTCCGTCTATTGTAGTGCCATCGAAACGATGGAAACGGTCAGAAGAACATGTCGCTGCAGCAGCTGCACAACAAGACTTTGATAAATATAAAACGAGTGGTATGGGTCGATCAAAACAAAAATATGGATCGGCACGGTCTGCATCTTTATTATTATCATACGCATATCATCAACAAAATCAGAAACATCATACAATGGATCGAGGTGCGACCTGGTTGACACACCTCCCAGCAAAACAATCTAAGGGAAGAAACACCCCAAATAATTTTTATTACTTTCATGATTTGACCGGTTTGCCACCATTATCGAATGACAATGACGACGATGATGATTATAGTGGCGATGGCAACGAATCATCTATTACTTTATCAATGAGAAAACCTGGACCACAAAAATTTCATCGTCTAATGGAATACGTACAACAGCGTTTGATAGATAAAGAGAAACAGCAACGTCAAATAGATATGCAGACGTACGATGGTGAAAATGATAATAATAATGTTAACAGCCCAGGACGGAGAAGAACTGGGGAAATTTCTGAATCTATCGAATCAATACAAAGAAATATCATGAACTCGAGCAATAACGAACACAACAATACTGATAATCGAGTACAACAAATAAGGAAATCTTTAGAAGGTACGCCCACCATGATACTTAAGAACAATACACCGTTTTCAGGATCGTCATCCGAATCGCAGCAACGACGACGAGGAAGATCACGGTACGTGCCAAGAATGAGACTTCGTGAATTTATTGGAAATAGTGGACTAGTTGATGATGGTACTGAAACTATTCCAACAACAACACCGTTGCCTCGGAAGAAATTACTTGATCGATTTCAAGCAGATGGTCAAAACGATGATGATTTGGATGGTGATAAGAATGAGTCATCGTCACAACCCCCCAAAATGCGTCTTCGAGAATTTTCAATAGGACAAGAACAAATTGAGATCCCCACCACCAATGAAAGCAATTCCAGGAGTGGTGGTGGTGGTGGTGGTGATAGGCGGAGCAGCCGGGCGAAAGAAATGGCTCTCGCATTTGAGGACAACAACAACATCAAGGGTATATCACAATCTGAGGAGATTCCTAGGATGAAACTTAAAGATGACTTAGTTCATCCCAAAAAAATAGATGAAAAGGATGCTGCAGCTTCTATTTCGCGAACAAGTATCGATGGAATATCTAAACAATTTGAAGGGAATCATATATCATCGTCAGAAGACAATGGTAACTACTCGTCCAATGATGTGACGCAACAGCGAAAAGATATCGATGGTAATAAAAGAGGATCTAACGTGAGTGATTTCTTTGCTCAAGTTCGGAGTGATAACGATAAACAACAACAAAATCATCAGAATAGTTTAAATAATGATTCGATGTTGTCTTCGTCGACCATCGGTAGTAATCCAAGAAGGGTTTCCTCCGATACTTTGTCTGACGTTTCAGGTGGATCTAATTTATCGGGATTATGGAATAGAGGAAGAAATAGTATAAGCACGTTGACGACAAACCTAAATACGATTGCTGAAAATCAAACCAATAAAGGGAAGGCACTATTACCACCTGAAATAATAGGACGGGCGTCGGATGTTTCTGGACGGGTAAGCGGGTTCTTCAATAAGATCCGAGGCGTGCAAGAAGAAATTAGCGAAGATACGTTCACTCAAGATCAACAGTTCGACCCGTCACAAGAGAAAAGTCTACATTCATTAGAATACGATCAAAATGATTCATCACCTAGAAATTTGATGCCATCACCATCGGTGGATAGCCACGACGCCCTCCGTGCCTACCGGAAAAATAGAGAGTCACTGTCGCCCGAATACGACGATCAGATTTCATTAGCATCATCATTTCATGCACTTCCTGATCAGATTCGAGAGGTTGTTCAGAATTCAGGAAGTTCTCCCGCTGAAGCAAATACTGATAATGAACGATATATCAGTCCGAGTCGTACCACTATTACACAATCGACGATGTCCGATTTGTCCGCTGAACAATATCGCAGAGCCCATGGTCGATTCCTTCAAAATTCAGCACTTTTAGGAGGAGAATTTGAGCACGAGTCTGTCATTGACACCGATGATACACAAAGCGATGCGACCGGTGGAGCTGCCATGGATCCACAAACCCTAGCGAATTTGATGATGTCTCCTGATATCTTGCAGAAACGATTGAAGCAAGCTATTAGTGCAGTTGAGCAGAGAAAATGGGATCAAGTCTTGTTCCTCATTAATGCAAATCCATGGCTTGCTGAAATGAAAGAATTAACGACGAATCAATATTTATTACACAAACTTGCTTTCTTTGGCTCTGATCGATACGGTACTCCGGCGCCGATGAGTCTCAGCGAACGACTGGTGGAGAAGTTTCCACCGGCTGTTTATAAGTTTGATCAAGATGGAAACGTTCCTCTTCATCTTGCAGCAGCAGCTGGAAGCTTAGAAATGATTCAAATGCTTGGAGAGAAATTTGAGAGTGGAGCTTCTATTCGAAACGAAGATGGAATGCTTCCTCTTCATTTTACAATTGCATCCTTTGCCGATTCTGTCGACCAAAATGATAACAAGGATGATGATATTAACTCCCAACCACTCGGTATTATAAAGATGGTGTTGAAACTATTTCCAAAGGCCGTGGCGATTTCTGACAATGATGGCAATTTACCACTGCACGTTGCTGCAGAATGCCTACACGGTGGGACCGGAGTTGACGTTGTATATCTTCTAATGGATGAGGCGGATCGCCAGCTTCAAGATCCTTTTGGGGCTCGTTTTCGCAACAAGACTAAATTGGAAGAGATTGTCGATGAAGATATGTCAACTGCAACGATGTCTACAGAGAGGGATGCCGATTCTTCTGTAGTAGATACGGAAATGCATTGTAGTATGGTCCTGAATGATTTCAATGAGACCCCTCTTTTGGCAGCAATCCGTTCGCGTAAAGGCTGGGAAATGATAGAGGCAATACTAACTGGGCCTGGAGGACGGAAAGCAGCTTTAAATCAAGATGCTGACAGCAACAATGCCCTTCATTTGCTCGTCGGAGAATTTCAAGATGCTACCGCCGCAATGGTAAGTTACATCGGAGCGCAGAACTTTTGCTCAATAGAATTATGTTTTTTGCTTTTCACTTCTCACATCTCGCATCTTCCAAACATTGCACTATACTGCAAATATTCAACTGGATACTAGTCTATTTTGAAAATCGTACCAGAATCTGCAGTGTATCGAAATAATGAAGGAATCCTTCCTATTGAGATGGCGTGCATGCAATTGAT
>Ga0115007_10002631_pt1 | contig 10965 bp, 12 predicted proteins | sample ArcOceMetagenome_2_FD_87166 | JGI IMG/M metagenome (GOLD analysis project Ga0115007, IMG submission 87166) | Marine eukaryotic phytoplankton communities from Arctic Ocean - Arctic Ocean ARC135M Metagenome | ecosystem: Environmental > Aquatic > Marine > Oceanic | place: Arctic Ocean | collected...
ATGTGCTATTTTTAATATATAGAAATGTATTATTTTGATTTTTTCTCAATTATTTTAGTCACTTTGATAAATTATCAAGTTATTGATATGAGCAAGAGAGCTAATATTAGTATAGGTCGATATGATCATAATGTAAAATTTGTATGAGATGACTGGTTGGTTATTCGGCCAAGCACTCAGAGGTTTTCATTGGGGGTCTCAAGACTGGATATGGGGTTTGACCTTTTGCCGAATAGGGTGAGTGCAGCTTGGCTGATGTTATTCACAGTCTATAGAAGGGGATTGAGCATCGAGCTTAGGTGATCATCTTGAAGGTATCCTGTTACTAATATAACACCTTCATGGTTATCAAAGACGGCGGTGCTCAGCTAATTTGCGTCGAACTGTTGAGTTATCAGTCAGCTGCTTCTGGAATTCTCACTACTGGTGGTCATTTCTTCTTACCTTTGCTTGTTTTGGGTCGTATATTAATTTTAGTTGCTTTAAACAAATAGAAAACAGTATAATTTACAAAGATTAAGTATAGTAAATATTGAAACAAAAAAAGCTTATTAATTTTGATGCTTTATACAATCTATTCTTGGAGTATTAAGTTTCAGATTTTTTGTTAACTTACTGAATTAAAGGGGAGTAGATGGTAATGAGGAATTAAATATGTACTTGATGTAATTAAATAATAATATCCTAACTTGCTTCATAACTTTTTCTTTCCAAAATCATATAAGCGCACATATAAAAATGATGCTTTTGTTAGGTTGGATGAAAATTTTCAGATTATAATCTTGGGAGCTACTTTTGACTCAAGATATGTTTTTTCAGACCTCTGCTCACATGTCGTCATCGTCGTCGTCTTCAGCAGCGGGGCTCTCAGAAGGCTCATCGTCGTCTTCAACAACAGGGCTCTCACTCTTCTCCATGATGCTGGTCATGAGCTCCTCTTTGTCGGCTTGCTGCTACTCAGAGATAGTTTGCTGCATCACCGATTACTGATCTGTCAGCTGTGTTGCCACTCCCTGAATGAGATCTTGTAAGCTGGCCATTTGGTCGGCCGAGATGCCACTCTGTGGGTTGGCCTACCTCTGGGAGTTTGCCTGCTGCAAGCGGCTAATCTCATTGGCTATGCTGCTCTCAAACTGAGCCTGAGATTCTTTCAGCTCTTGAAGCTCACTCAAATAGCGAGCTTAAGTGACTTGAACCTCATTTTAGAGAGCTGACTGAGTCGTTGAGTTTTCTGTAATCGTCTTGTCAAGTAACTCCTGATGTTACTTTATGACCTAAATTTACGAGATCATCTCAGATTGCTGCTCTGACATTTAGTTCATCGCTTCTACGGCTTGATTATGAGGCTATTGATAAGCCTCTTCCTCATCAGATGCTAACTCAGCCACTTACTTGTTTCCTTTCTTCCCTTTCTTTCCTTTCTTTCCTTTTTTTCCCTTTTTACCCTTTTTACCCTTAGCAGAAACTTTAGCCTGATCTTCATCTTCAAGGTCTGCTTCGATTTGGCCGTCTGGATTTTTAAGCGAAGAGAGCTCTTTCAATACTTAGTCGTTCATTTCATTAGCTTATACTGACAGCTTTTTGAAATTGTTTAGCTTTTTAGTCAGTAATTCGGTTTGCTCTTTCTAGATTTTGTTATTAGACTGTTTGAATTCTTTAGCGGTTTTACGCTAGTCTTCCTAAGATCTCTTAACGATTTCAAAGATTTATTCAGTCTTTTACACATCCATCTAATCAAATTTTTCATTGACACTCTTGAATTTCTCCATGATTCTTAGGTATTGGCCTTTAGAATCTTTTTCAATTCGAATATCTCGGCTTTTTGCTTCATGCAGGTTTTCTGACATGCTAACAAGTTTCTTATCAAAGGTCTTTTGAAGTTGAGCAATTCCGCTATCGACGGATCTTTTTATTACGGTCAAGTCACCTTCCCAGCCACCACCAGTATCATCACTACCATCTGATTTGGGCTATACAATGAAAAGATAAGGCTTATTATCTGAGTCTTCATCTGCAGCTAAACTCAATAGTGCAATAAAGTCAACCATGATGTCAATACGGGTCTACAAACCGTAGCGCTCTTATGCTTCCATCACCTTAGAGAAGGAGTCGCCCATGATAGCGATAAGCATGTTCAGGAACGTAATTTACGTGATGAAAGTTGCAAGCAAAAAGAGAATATAGCACAGATAAGTTTGAGGGCCTTCGCCAAAGTTGTCAATTGCAAACTCTCCGAGAGAGAGCATGTACTGATTGTAGAAGGAGTTGAGGAACCAGTTTTATCCAAAGATTTCATCTACAAGGCCATTTTCTTCAGTGCGGTTAAGGCCCAAAATATACATTGGGACACCGAACATGAAGAGAGCAACAAAGAAAATTACTATGAAGTCCTTGATATCTTTAAGTGTCTCTTCAATAAGCTTGATGAAGAAAGACGTCTATGAGAAGAGTCTAAGCCAGGTAAAGATTTTAATCCACAAGAAAAGAGTCGATATGGCTGCCATGACTCTCTTACTCTCATTTGAAGGGAAATTGATTTGTGTCATACCAGATAAAACAATTACTACCGTTGAAAAGTATTGATAAATGTCCATGCAGTTGTTGAGGTCCCATAGGTAACCCAAAATTCCATCAGCGTATTTTAATTAATGGAATTCGATTTTTATCTGATACGCAAGTAGTAATAACACAAATGCAGCAAGAATGTTGGTCCAGGTGTAATTTTATTTCTCAACCTCGCACGGTGGATCATCTTGCAGGCATAGTGGAGCTGGTTGCAAAGTTTTTATGAATATGGTTTGGACAAGCATAGCGTACATGAACCAAGGTATAAGGCATCTATAAAGAATCTTGTAATAGTTATCCCACCAGAACTCATTCACCAGCGTGAGAATAAATTCTGTTTCGAAGATCATTTCTGAACTTGCCTATCCGAAAGATTCGGTGAAATTTACGAAGTTTTTGCCATCTTTCAATAGCCATGAGAGATCGAGCATGCGTACATCAACTTGTGTCTTTCCAACTTCTTTTTCCTTAAGTTAACACTCTTATATTAGGTGGTCTTTAATTTAGTCGCTAATTTCTTCTTGTGTTATTCTTGAAGTATTTTTTCTGAAAGTATAGATACCATTGGAAAATTATTCGCCGTTCCAGCAGGAGTTTATGATCTTTTCTGTAAAGGGAGTAGAACAGAATCTTTCATTAATCAATTCAAGAGCATTTACAGATAAATTTCCAAGTAGTACTTTGAAGTCTTTCTAGTTTTCACAGAAGGCTGAAATGTTGCACTCAGCACACTTGTTTGCAATGAATAGAAGAATGTCCTTGATTCTAACGTGTTTCTTATTGTGAAGACTCTTCATCAAAACAGAATATAGGCCTGTTTTGGGTTTCTCATTATTCGCTTATTCATCTTTTGCTATATTTTCGTCTTAATCATTTAAGGATACATCAACCTTCGATTGATCGAAAGAATTTTCATCTGAATCTGAATCTTAATTGCCTTCAACAGTAGATTGGTTGTCACTCAATTGATTTAACTCCTTTTTCATGTCTTCGGATGATTCAATGTCTGGCGTAGGCAAAGTTAAGATCTAGAACATTCTCCTGAGAATGTTATTTTCAAATACTTGCTCATCTTCTTGGACTTCTTCAGGGAATTCATCCTCTGTAAATTGAGTGTTGGCCTGCTCATGGAACTTGATTTCGCTGGCAAAAATTGAAAACACTGTGTGACCATGATAATAAGCTAGCATACTTTGGTAGTCGATGTTGTCAAGCTTTGTATTATTGTCAATCTTGTTTTGAATACGTTCTAATTCTCTAATATCCATTTCTGTGTACTATTTGAAAATTCCGAGAATTGGTGGCGTTTTTGGGAGATCTTCAGTAAATTAACCTCGATGTGATAAAAGACGGTCTTGTCTCAAAAAGCAAAGATCTTTATTTCTGGTGGATATAACTTGGTTGATCAAGAAACCGAATCCGAGTTTTGATGTGTCCTCATTGCAAACAACTAATCTTGGCCCTGCTTCCGTGTAATTTTCGATATTGATAAACTGCGATGTAGCATTTAGGAAGTATCTTTCTTCCGGCTCGTTTGGATCTACATTGAAGATAATCGTTTTATCTCTTACAGTAATCTGAAGCAAATTATCATGCAGCGTTGGTTCACATTCAGTTTTACCATCTTCCCCTCTCTGTCTAATCAAGGACAATTTGGCTGATTTAGGAACTTCGGTCAACTGCATAGCAAATCTATCTCCCTCATTCTCTATCATGACATCCAGCTCAATGACTCTTGTTTTACTTGGTTACCATGTGATTGTACTTTCCATCTTGTCATCCTAATCGTCAGATCTACTGTCATCTTCGCTAGTAGAATTACTGTAATTAGTCTGACTTTTCATAGTGTTACGGAAATTACTTTAATTGTCATTTGAAATCTTGTCATCGAGAAGATGAGCAAACTGGTCTTCTTCATCTTCTATACCATTATTTTCGGTATTCTAAAAGTCATCATCTTCATCAGTCTTTAGTATTTACGACAATCTCATTGAAGCTCTTCTTTATTCACGAGCAATAGAACTTGAATTAGAGGTGAAAAAGTTTGATAGAATTCCTCCAGTTATCATCTCAGTTTTAATTTTACTAGTCATATCATAAAGGTGAACTACTGTCTCAGCAGGGAAGGACCAACACAAATAGTTTTTACACAACTTGAATCCAGCCTATTCTAGATAGAAGCGAGCTCTCTTACTTTTGCACAAGAAGAGAACAATTTTAAGCTAACTGTTTTGGTTTTAGATGTTTGGGAAAATCATCTGAGCTTTGACTTTACCATTGACACAGTATATTCCCATATTCAGCTTGTCAGCTGTCACTTATTTTTTCTTTTTCCTAGACGTCATTGGTTGGGGCGTTTCTGGATTGACAGCATAATCGTCGCTGAATCTAGAATCAACTATACTTGCAATTCGATAGATGTCACCTGATTCAGTGCAAAGAATTTATTTTTGGTAAACGAGATCATCGGCAATTGATTTCTATTCTTCTTTAGTTAAGCCTATGTTTGAGCCGAAAACAAGCTCTTCATTATTTGCAAGCTCTTTAACAATATTTTTCTTCAAATTGTCATCATAATTTTCTTTTTTGTACTCTTTTACATGCATGATTTCCCCTTGTCTTGTAAATGAGATTTCGGTCAATTTTTTCTCGACATAGGCTGTATCAGCCTCAAAAGAGAGTACCTACTTCTTACCTCCACACAAGACGAGAGAAGATCCAGATTCTTTCTGAGTTGAAGGACCACTCGTATGATTGTACCATGTAAGTAATTTCTTTATCTTAGAAGGAATCCTTTAGATTTGACCACATTTGTCAATAATCGACCAATAGTCTGCCAGTCCATTCTAGTCTGAGCCTCGGAATTTGATAAGAGTTTTTTCATTTGAAATTATGTTAAGACTATCAAGATCTCGAAGACCACGCAATCCAATTAAGTCTTAGCGTCTAGTTCCAGGATGCAACTTAGATATGAAAGCGTGCGATATTTTCTATTATTATTGATCGTCTTCATCCTTATACGAACATGATATTAGTTAGCGGCTACTCCAGCTAATGTTATGTATTGAGTGCACCTAAGAATTTCCTTAATTTTATTCTTAATCCTACTACTCATCATCTGATTCTTATTGATTATTACAATCCTTTTTAATCTGATCTTATTACCTTGATATATCATAAGGCCATGAGTGACTGTTGAATAAGTTGAAGTTTGTGTCATTAAACGAAATGCAGCGATCTGTGATTGCCATGCTGTTAAACGGCTTTTGCTTGTAATGATTAAGCTCATGAGTCATTTCCTTGCCGAACGCTAGATCTACTTCCTTGAGAACTTCATAGCGAGAACCAGTTTCCTCAGGTCCCTTTTGTCTCATTTTCCACATATTTTCTTTGTCAGTGACGATGTAGACGACATTAAGAACTTGCTCTTACTTTTCGATTAGTTATCTATTGTATCTATAGATTGAGTCGGTCTTAGAGCGATTTTCCGGGTCCAATTCTAGGGCAATCACCAATGCCTCATTGGTTTTCATTACTTCTTGGACCTCGTATTACCACTCTCCACTTAAGACATTCAAGCAAAGCTCATTGACGACACAGTCAGTGTCGTTTACTTTCTAGCTAAAGTAAAAGTAAGAGTTGTAACCTCTCTACAGAGTGAGGTTTGTCATATTCCCATTGGTGATATTAGTACAAACGCCAGTTAAGTTGTTTGAATAGAATAGGTCATCTGTAGTCTAAACTAATAGAGCCCCTTAATCAGATGCTTCTATATCAGAGTTTTCGATGCTCACAAATTCTACTTTTACTATACCACCAATTTTTTTCATGATTGGCACATTGAAGTTAATCGAATACTTCAAAATTTCAAAATGGTCGACCGCATTTTCTTCTTGCTTAATGAAAGGCTACTTTTTTATGAGCCAGCATAACTTGAAATTCCCAGCCTCATAACAAAGCATACCAATTTTGCTTTCACGAGATGAAAAATTGTGCCCAACGAAGCAAATGAACTACATATCATATAGATGAAGAATCTTTTGTGGGTTCTCTTTGTCTGCTAAATTTACGAGTACGATTTCTCTGTTGTCTGGCATGTAGCCTTTATAGACCATTAAAGGATAATCGACGCTAACTGTCTGGGTCTATTGCTTGATCTAGCCCGTATTAGTTCCACTTGTGGTTCCAACGAACCATTCGATCATATTCTTCTCGACGTTTCTATCACAAGTCTTATAAATGAATGCTCCAAGCCATTTAGTATCTTTAGGTCTGAATACCATCTCACACGCAGTAGCTTTGATTTTCATACCACCAAACTTGGACACAAAAGGACTATTATTTGTGTAAGCGGTGAGAGCTTAGCGACTCATTGGCACCTTGATCTTTCTAATGTCTTATTCTCTAGGTAATGACTCAACTGTGTCTGATTTGACCATAATATTAACGATTTTGTACCACTTTATCTCAAACACGTTTAGATCTTTAATATTATCACCTCCCATTTGTCTAGCTCGTTCATTGTCGTTGGAAACTTGAACGAAAGTGTTGTTAGCCTTACCTCTCGTTTAAACAATACTAGATGCCCCAGGAACGATATACTTACACTTAAAGAAGTCATATTTAGGAATAGCATCTGTGAAAATACTTTTCTTTTCTTGCTTTTATTTTTTATATTTCGTTTCTAAGGCTCTATAATTTTCAAGCACATCTGTTTTCATTCCAGAGGGGTCTCCCATAGCTTGAATTTCATTCTTAGTTTATTTCATTTCTACTGAAGCTTTGTCATATTATTGCTGGCATGCCTTTTATTAATTAGCATCGAGACGGCCTTCAACATTAATGAAAGCAAAGGTGAAGCTAACTATTTCTTCGAAAAGAATTGTGAATGATTAAATCTAACCCGTCGTTTCGTCATTTTCATGCATATAAAATTTTACAGGTGTCTTTCTCAAGTAGCGTTATGCAAAGAGCCCCTCTTCGTCTTTCATGTCAAGTATCGCAACTAATGTTACATCCTAAGTATTAAAACTTGTTGTTGTTGGGATAAATTTTGCCATAGCCAAATTTGTAGCTTATTCAGGCTTTTCAATGTCAGACTAAATAATTTTTCCACTCGACCATGCTGGAAGGAAATCTGTCACATTATCATCCGATATATTATCTAAGTCAACCTTGATACTTATTACTAGGGCATTCTTACGCTCGTTGTCTGCAGATGTCAGGAATTTTGAGGCATAAGATATTTCAATATGATCATTTTTTTCCCAAAGACTTGATATCATTAGTTCCTTGTTGGCAAGAACAGATATAATACCTTTTGAGTCAGTTTTACTATCTTATTTCGCTCGAGGCTACTGCCACCAATCAATGAGCGCTTCTCCACCTTTGATTTAAAAAACTTCTCTATTCAAATTGACACTGTAGAAGTAAAGCGTTGGGCCTTGACCTGGCGTTGGGATTTAACCTGCTCGCTCGTCGTTCTCGTCTCTTTTCTTAGCGCAGTGGGAAAATACTATAAATTTATCGCCTTTACTTTCTATCATTGTAGGCACCGTGTTCAAGAGGAAAACATCGGCAAATGCATACATCTCGAAGGAACCATTCTCAATATAATCATGAAGCTACGATTATTTATTTACGCGTATGGTTTAACAATTTGCAGATGTCATGCGAGAACGCTCTCCTTTATTTGGATCGAGCTCTTAGTGTAGAATTTAGAGACAAAGATCTTGCTTCTCGGAAAACCTTTGACTTTGTCCAAATTATTGCTCATATGAATCTTGTTCCTGATGATTGAAGAAAAAGATGTCTTTATTTTTGCCTACAAATAAAACTTATTCGCTCGCCGTCTCAGCTGGATTAGAATCATGACTGTGTTAAAAGACAATTGGATTTTCAACAAAGAACGAGTGCTCATTCCAAATCCCTTTTTAGGTAGACATCTATTGAAGCGAGATGATTCCAAGCTATTTTGTGTTGCCTTTAGTACGAAGCAGACTAGGTTCTTATTCTTTGATCTATCCATAATGATTCTAAGTGAATCGGAAGGTGTCATTCCTTTCTTTTTTCTAAAGATTTAAACGACGTGTCTCTTTTAGATGGTAAGTTCTCATTGTCTCATCTTCCTGATACTGATAGTTCTGATTGTTAACATCATATTAGGGCTGCACAAGTTGAACGGTAATCATATGGTCTGGGGTTCTCGTATCTCTGATACACTAGACATAGCCGTCCTCCATTTTGTCGAAAGGCACGATCTAGTTGTTGCTTGTTTTAAAGTCTTTTAACAGACCATTAATAAATTCTGAGCTGCCTTAGGTATGCTTCTCTGTTAGCTCAAATTGAGAATAGAGGAACAAATCTTTGACTTGATCGTCAGATAGCTCCTTCTTAAGGTCGTCTCTGAGATCACTTTCCACTATACTTATGAGTTAAGACTTATCTTCGAAATTCATGGCCAAAAAAAGCTTTTTCAAACCTTTCCATGGCAGCTGACTGATCATTTGACACTTTTTATCGTGATTTAAGAGTGACCAGAACGCGAGATCCTCCTTTGGATTATTTTTGTCTTCCTTCGAAATATTTTAAAGAAGCTCATCTTAGTCATCCTCGTCTAGGATAGCCCAGAAGCTTGTTCTCTACTAGAGTGTCAATTGATTGAGGAGTCTTCTCTATAGATCTCTCATTTGATTTTGAATATTGAGTTGCCCACTGATTTGTTTAATTGGTTTGAAAACCTTCTCTGCAAAGGATCCACCGAGCAAGGCATCAAGGTCGGTCATTGGGCAGTCCAAAACTTCTTTTGATTTGGTGAATACCTCTACAACTCTAGCATCCATCGTTAACTTCCACAGTTTTATGCGAGTTTTTGCCGAGATTGAGTCCCAAAGCACCCACTTTTCCTCTTTCGTAAGATATTCGTCCTCCAAAATGAATCTGAACTAAAAATGGGGGTCTAACCCTTTTTCGAATTCCTCGTATCCTCTGTATTCATACCACAAATTAAGTCGCTTAAAGTCATCTGTCTCTAAAATTGAGGGCAGCTAACTTCTCTTTTCACGGCCAAGGATAGTCTAGAATAATAATAACCTTATGTATTCTGGAAGTTTATCTTTGATGTCGACTAAAAATTGTTCAGGACACTCAGATATAACCTTAGCAATTTAGAAGTCTTTTGGATTATTCACATTAAAGGCTAATTTTGTCGAATCTAATATTTTGACACACTATGCCATTTGACCCTTTGCACTAGTATTTTTGAGAATTTTCTCAGTCAAAGAGGTCAAAGTACCTGCCTTTTATTGCAAGTACATCAGCATAGGCAATCTGTGTTCTTCCATACCGCATAAGTCAGTAATCAAGTTTGTGTACTGAAAATCTCCCATCATATGCAACAAAATTTTCCAGTCTTCTATGTTCATCTTGTTCGTCACAAACCTGTCCATGATATCCTTCTGGTCCTAGTCTAAAATTTTAGCTAAGCTGTCAATCGCAGATCTCTCCAATCCTATGTATTTCAGGAACTTGTGATGAGAAGATGAGCTTAGCTACTTGCGCTTTAAACTTTCTAATACAGTAAAACAAATTCAATAAGTACGGTTTTATAATGCTTTGCCAATGACTACTTACCTTCAAGATTAAGCTTAGTGACTTCCACAATGATTTCACCGCCAACTTGGTGCTAATGTTCTTATAATGTCATCGCTAGCTAAGCTTTTATTTTTTCTTAATTATCTTCCTAGATAGCTGACTCAAGTTTCTTAATTTTCATGCCGTTGATAGTGTATGAGTAAGAATATACCATCGTTTTATCTTCACTAGGGTAACCCTCTGTGAAGGCTTCTTAAGCCATGCCGAGTGTGCATTCGACATCAGTAATAGTTACAGAATGCGATGGCACTTCGTTCTCCTTCGTGCAGATCGTTGCGTAGTCTGTTTCTGCACCTTTAGAACCTCCTGGCAGAGCAACTGCGACTTAAATTGTTGCATTAGCTGTCAGTTAAGAAGCACTTTTCAACTCTTGTCCTCGACTCGACAAACGGATCATTTTCTCCTGATTCTGAGGCAATCCTGCAAAAACACGCACTTTTTTGCGCAAGTCTGGTTCGCTCTCACTGCCTTGCAGATTGAGTGGAATGGAATGGCTTTGCTGCGAAAGTACTTTCACAAAGACCTGGAAGCTCTTGTTGCAACTAGTGCTAAGGCCACCGCCATTTAAGACGCTATGGTTGATGCAAGACTCCTTGCCCACAGCCAAATTTTTCTTATTTTCTCGATTGGATTCTATAATATCCATGATAACTTCAGTCTGCATATAATATATAAAAACGAATGAATTAATAATAAATAAAAATATCTTTCGGGGTTTTGGGGTTTTGGGGTTTTGGGGTTTTGGGG
>Ga0115007_10002633_pt1 | contig 10964 bp, 5 predicted proteins | sample ArcOceMetagenome_2_FD_87166 | JGI IMG/M metagenome (GOLD analysis project Ga0115007, IMG submission 87166) | Marine eukaryotic phytoplankton communities from Arctic Ocean - Arctic Ocean ARC135M Metagenome | ecosystem: Environmental > Aquatic > Marine > Oceanic | place: Arctic Ocean | collected...
TCTGTGCCGCTTTAGCATGCCGTTTGAGTGGTGCAGAAGTTGCTAGACTTTTGACTGCACTGCGTGGTGGTGGTGGTGGTGGTGGTGGTGGTGGTGACGACGATGACGACGGTGGCATTATCGACAAAACACTGTCTTCAATGTCCATCACACTGTTTGCACTGCTTGCACTGCTTGCACTGCTGTTGTGCTGTGCCCGGTGCGTGGCTAAATATTTCTTTCTTCTTTTAGCGGCCATTGCTTCACTGGTGGCTTGTGACTTTCGTTCTTTTGGCAATGCTTCCGATGGGTGAACACCAATGCCTGCAAACCAACCCAATCGAGCACCAATTTTTAAAATGTTTGTATCCACCGCAAACGATAAACGACGCAACCGATACAACATCATGCAACTTGTTGTTTTGACACCAATGCCCGTGTACGACAACAGTAATGTTCGGACTTTCGTGTTGTTCCAGACATTTCGGTCTTCCAAGACTTCCAAAGAAGTCGTACCAAATTGTGCAAAGACTTGACCCAACAATTTAATGATCATTTTGCTTTTCAATCGATAAAATGGACCACAACTCAATGCATTTTGTAAAGTCAATGGGTCCCGCTGCCGCAACTTGTCCCAATTGGGTTCCAAGCCGGTGGAATTTGGTTCCAGTGTGATTAAATTGTTGTACATGACGGCGGAAAAGGAATTCGTGGTATTTTGTGCGCAGATGAGACCAACAAGTGTACCCAGGACGGAAGTCTGCCATGGAAACATGGCAAAACCTCCCGTGCCAAAGACGGGGGCCAGCCGGGCCTTGGCGGTGGCAATCTGTTGGTATAATTTTGTTGTGGTGCAGTTTGGGTTAGTCTTTGTTCTCTTCTTGGGTTTGCGTGGTGGGGTGGGTAGAGGAGATGTGGGCAGTCGCATTGTTGTTACGGCAGGGGAAATGTTGGACGCAGTGGCTACAAGGTGCAGTGTTCATTCATGCCGCCGTACGCCGTACTTTATCTTCCAAAGTCAAGGGTCTTTCCCGCATCTTGGGGGTTTCGAGGCCCGGGTCCTCAAAACGAGCAAGAATCGAAGAATCAAAACTAACCCCACCCTGTAAATCACACATCCAACCACCAATGGCCTCCAAAGTTCTCTTTGCCAACCGGCAGACGTCCATTCGTGTCTGTACTTTGAATTCTCCAAAAACATTGAACGCATTGGATCTGGACATGGTGCGTCTGTTGTCCCATCAACTGTCCAAATATGCCGAAAACGAAACCGTCGGCGCAATATTTTTGGAAGGTGCACTTGGTTCCAAAACCAAAGCGTTCTGTGCCGGTGGTGACATCATGAATCTCCACCAGAACGCGTCCAAGCCAGAGACCCGAGGCAAATGCCACGACTTTTTTTTAGAAGAATACACATTGAATTACATGTTGAAACATTACAACAAACCGTTGATTTCGGTGTTGGACGGCATCACAATGGGTGGAGGTGTGGGTGTTTCGGTGCACGGTCAATTTCGTATCGCCACGGAAAACACCGTGTTTGCCATGCCAGAATGTGGGATTGGTTTCTTTCCAGATGTCGGTTGTACGCATTTGTTGCCGAGTCTTCCCTTGGGGACATATCTGGGGTTTACCGGGGAAAGATTAAAGGGACGGGAAGTGGTCGACGCTGGGATCGCAACACATTTTGTATCGTCGGATCGAATTGAGAGTTTAAAACACGAAGTGTCCGAAGCAGTGTCCCATCATGTGGCCGGCAACCCCGGTGTGGTTGATGTGCGGCAAGTGGTGCAAAACGCCATTGAATCAGTGGCCCTGGCTACCGACGAAGTGTCAACGTTGCAAAAAAATGCCGCGGCCATCGCAGAGGCCTTTGACGTAGATTTATCCAATACAAATGCGATTGAGACGATAGTTGAGAACTTGAAAACCATGGAAAGGGAGAGTGGCGAGGGCGTGGATACAAAGTGGTGCACCTCTGCCTTGAAAAACATGTCCAATTCCTCGCCGTTTGCCCTTCAAGCAACAAGAGAATTGTTTCATCACAGTGATCAAGGAGCAAGTGATTTTGGTGTGCAATTGTCCAAAGAATTGAAAGCCACGGAGACTTTTATGGCCCACGCTGATTTCCTGGAAGGAGTCAGTGCCGCCATCATTGACCGTCGCAAACCTTCGTTTGCCAGTTTGGCCACCGAGGACTTTAAACCAGTGCTGGGGAACGGGGGGGTGGACCAGGTGGATTGGAACAAAAGGGTGTCGGAACTTGGTCAGTAAATCAAACGTACTAGTAGAACGTAGAACGAACACAAAAGGAAGAAGAACAAGTACCTAAAAGGTAATCAGTATTTTTTGCGTGGGTGCATTTATGTGTGAATGGTGTATGGTGTGTAATGTATGTGTATACGTGTACTATATAAGTTAGAAGGCAGACACTCGCAACGCCGACAACCTTTGACTTTGACTTTGCCCCGTTTCCTTTCCGGCAGCAGCGGTTCCAGTTCCAGTTCCAGTCCCCATTTTCCCACCCTTCACACCATCCTTCTCTTCACCGTCTGCATCGTCTTCCCCGTCCTTCTTCTCGCCTCTCGCATCCTCGTGGTTGATTGTACCGTGCTTCATGTGAAACGTCAATAAGAACGGTTGCACGTTCAATTTGTTGCTGGCGTTGATAAAAGTCACGTTTGTGGGCACTCGTTCAGTGCCACAAGCACCGCACGCCAAATGTTCAGACACGTTTTGAAACGTACACGTTGGGCAACCCCAAGATGTGCCTTGCGGCAATATGCTTCTGGTTTCAGCACCACCATTGTCGTGGCAATGGCCAAACACATGGACCGTCGGCAACACTCGGCGCACCGTGTCCCACAGGGCCATGGAACCCATGCGGTGGCCTTTTTTATGGCGATCTAAAATGCCGTAGGGAGGTGAATGGGTGACCAAGACATCGATGTCCGTGGGGCATTGATTGAATTCTTCTTTCAATTCGTCCGAATGTTTGGCAAAGGCATTGGCGCGGTAGGTGAGGTTGCGGGACAGCGTCGAAGGCGACAGAAACAATTTTAATCCCGATTCATGGGTGATGGTTTGATCGCCGGTGGAGTAGTATTCGGCGTTGGTGATCAATTGGGACCGGACTTGATGAATGGGCAACTTGCTGCAACACAATTCATGGTTGCCACCCACCACAATTTTTCGTTTGTAGAGATTCGCGTCCAACGAACCCAACCATTGATTGAAATCTTCCGTGTTTTTCTTGGAAGTTTTCCAATTGGACCAGTCGCCACAATGCAGGAGGACGTCGGCGCCTTGGGGTGGCAAAGGCAATTGGCGGTGTTGGTTGTGGGTGTCGGACAAGACCAGAAAGGTGACGGTGGTGGTGGTGCCCGGAATGCAATAGCCAATGGTGATGGTTGGGTAGGCGTCGGAGGACTGGGCAGAGTTGGAGACGGTGGCACCGTCGTGGGAACTGTTGGAACGGATGGACTCTCGAGAGAGGGCAGACTTGTATTCTTTGTTGGCCACAGAAATGGCCAATTCTTTCTTCATCCACTCGTCGGTGGCGCCGCCCTGTTGTTTGGGTGGTTTGTTGCCCATTTTTTAAGGAGCCATCTTTGTGAACATGTCTGAATATGTCACAAGTTTTTAGGCTGTGGAGGGGGCGGCGCGTCGTGGTCTTGGGATAATTCAGTTAGTAACGGAACGATGGGTGACTACGCCGCAAACGACGAGTACCTGGACGAGAATGGCGAGTACGACCAACCCGATCTGATGCAGGACGACGACAACTACGCATCTCAAACCGACGAGGACGACGACGACGAGGACGACTTCGACCGTGATGCTTTACCGGCGTTCGCCAACGCCGAGAATCGTGGGTTGAACAAACAGTTGCAAGAACAAGAACAAAAATCCGAAGCTTTGCAACGCTTGGTGACGGAGAACCATGACCGTGTCAAAATCATGGACGAACACCTTAAAAATGTCAAACAGGAACTCACACATACCCAACGCTTGGTCTCCGCCAAAGCCGCGGAATACAAAACGGAAGAACACTTGCAACGGTTGGCCGAAAACGAAGTCTCGGGCATCTTGCTGTCAATCCGCAAGGCCGAAGCAAACCAAGAAGAGACCGTGGACCGTTTGAACGTGTGCCAAAACAACATTTTCAAAGGCAACGAGACCCTGGACCGTTTTAAATTACAAATGAATTGGAACCAAGAAGAATTGGAGCAATGGGCGTTGGCGGCGAAACAAAAAGAAGAAGACAATTTGGCCCTTCAAAAGTACACACGGGCCGACGAAGCAAAGATTCGTGAAACGACGCAACAGATCGAAAAGGCTACCTTGGCGGAAACGGACGCGAAAGTGCGGTTGGAGCACGAAGTGACCGAAACCCAATCGAAACAAATTGAATTGGACAAGACGGCGGAAGAATTTCGTCGATTGCACAAAGAAAGACAAGAATTGGTCAGGCAATGGCAAGAAAGCATTGAAACCATGCGACGAAGAGACGACGACATACGACGAGCGGGAGAGAGGTACGCCGATGCCAAGGCTCAGTTGGCGGGCACGAAAGATCGGTTGGGGCAAGTGGCGAAAGAATTGGAAAACATTAAAAAAGACAACGCTGAAACGCAAGGTGGTTTGGCATTGAAAGAAAGAAAAGTACAATTGTTAAAATTAGAATTTGCAGGAAGTGGGGGTGGTTTGAACGAATTTAAAGACGAGGCGGAAGCCATCAAGACACAGCTGAGTAAAACGGCCAGTGAATTGGCTTCAAAACGTGCCGCCACCGCCGAGCAGCGTCAAATTTTAGAAGAGAGGCGAGCGAAATTGGAACAGGGGCGTAAAACGTACACCAATTTGCGTATCAAATTGGAAAAGGAAAAGAAAATGGTGCGGACGGCCTTTGATGCCGCGTCGCAGTTGGAGGAGGATTTGGAACAGTTGGAAAAGTCCAAAAAAATTGTGGAACGGCAAGTCGTGAAATTAAAAGAACAAATGTTTAAACGAAGTCAAGAATTGTTTGAACATCGATCGAAAGAAGCCAATTTGATTGCTGAAATTTCAGGGGCCCAAGCCAGTGCTAAAAATTTAAACTTTAAAATTCATACGTTGGACCAAGAAAGTTTGAGGCAGCAAGAACTGGTGTACAACGCTGAATTTCAAATTCAACAGATGGAACGAAAAGTGGCGCGGGCGGGGGGTGAACGCAGTGACGAAGAAAAAATTGCGTTGAACGCACGCATTGCCGAAGTGCAAGTGACGTTGGATGAAATCAATGAACAATCAAGGATGTTGAAAATGCAGTGCAAAAAAGTCGTGGACGAGTTGGCCGTGTCGCGACGGTCGTTGGTGGACATTAAAATTGCCCGGGCAAAGGGGGAAGCGGCCATTGCGGAATTGCAATTGGTGAACGACGCCGCTGTGAAAACGTTGAGAGAACACAACAAAGAAAAAGAAGAATTCATGGTACGACACGACGTGTTGAAGTTGGAAGTCAAACATTTACGCGATCAATTGCATGGTCATGCCGACGAAGGTAAGTGGTTTCTTGTGGTGAAGCCTGGTTTGGGTGGGTGTCTGTTTGGGGGTTTATTTCTCACCAATTGTTCTTGTGTGTTTGTTGTTTATGTTTGTTTTCCCTGTTCCCTTTTGTTCCTTTCAGTCTTTGGCTTGGCCAATCGTAAATTTCAATTGGAGCAATCCATGGAGGAAAGAAAACATGAAATCAAAGTGCACCGCGACGTGCAACGGGCGGCGCACAAAGCGTCCAGCGAAGAACGTCACCGTGTGGCCATGGAATCCAAAGCACGTCAATCGAAAGTCAAAACATTGAAAAGCAAATACGAATCGTTGGTGGCGGCGGCACGACCGAGCGACGGGGGTGGGGAAGAGAAATCGCAAGCATATTTCATTATTCAAGCCGCGCAGAAAAGAGAGGAATTGCAACGGGAGGGGGACGAGCTGGACGGCAAGATTCGACGGGCCGAACGAGAAATGAAAGCGTTGGAAAACACATTGGCACATTTGAACGATCGCAACACTCGTTTTCGTTTGTCGTTTCATAAAGCAGATCCAAACAGCAAAGAAGCCAAAGAATGCCGTTCATTGGAATCTCAAATGAAAGTCACCAAAGACCATTTGTTCAAGAAAAGAAAAGAGTTGCAGCGCTTGACGTCCGACTACGAAGAGGACACCCGTCGGCACCGTCAAATGGAGCGGCAAGGGCAACAGTTGCAAGCACATTTGGAACATTTGCAAGACGCACACGGTCAAGTCGACAATGAATTGAACGACCAAATGGACAAGTACAACGTGGTGTTGGCGCGCGTGGATGACGCGGCCGTCGAGCACCGCCGAACCACGGGCGTCGCGGACGACTACGAGACCTTGGAGGAAAAGAAGTTTGCGGCAGAAGGATTGAAAGAAACCAATTCCAACGTGTTGTACACTTTGGGTCAATTGGCCAGAGAATTTCCAGAAATGAGAGACACGTTGCAAGCGGTCTTGTCCAGCCAAGGGTTGGACGTGCCCAGCCGACCCCCCAGTCGTATCAGTCGGGGCAGTTCTCGAGCCAGTTACCGCACGGCTTCCCGAGGGGCTTCCCGAGGCATGGATCAAGGGGGGTTGTAGTAGTGTTGTTGCCTGGTGTTGTATTTAAAAAAATGGGGGAAAAGTAAACATCTGGGAGCAGCACAAAAATGTGAATTGAAGATTTGAAGGAGAGGAAATAGGGTATACCCGGGTTACACACCACATGATAATTTTTTATATATTTAAAGAGATCATATAAGATCGTAATCATTGTTTACATCTAACATCTCTGGTTACTACTACTACAACTCTTCACTTCTACTGTACACATGTATATTTTTTTGAGATAGTTTTTTTCTACCCTCTCACCCTCTCTTTTTTTTTTTTGGTGGGAAAAAAACTAGTGTGTGTGTCGTGTGTCGCTTCGACCGGTGCCTGTTTGACGACTTAATTTCCTTGACCTCGTGGTGGTGTGGCTGGTCGTTGGTTTCCTTGTCCTCCGTAAGCGTACCTTGCTTTTTTGTCGGCGGGTTTTAATATTTGAAAAGAACACATTAATGTTTCATCAATGCTCATCATTGCACCCGCATTATCAAATTCACCTGAAAATTGAAAAGGAAAAAAAAAAAGAACCAGAAACATACAACATGAGTCCAATGAACAGGCAAAAAAAACACCCATCTCTGTTTGGACGAGCCTTTGGTTCCCTCGTCGCTTCCTCTTCCTCCCTCACACTACGACCACCACCACACCATGGACTTACCACAATAATTGGGGGCACTGAACAACGTGACCAATTGTCTCTTTGCAAAAAATTCATACCCGTCTTCAACCACTTGGTGAGCACGACAAATTAAATCAAAATCATGTTTTTGTAAAAAGTTTGCAACAACGTCGGGGCCAAACGTATAGGACACACCACGGTCGTTTTGTCCCCATCCCACGATGTCATTGTCCGGGTCACTCCACAATAAATCACACAATAATCCTTGGTCTGGAATATCACAAGGTCTTTGTATTTGCGCCAATTGTTGTATGTCGACCAAATCCGGAGAGACACCACCATGAATGCACAAGATGCGTTCATCAATGACCGCCGAAAAGGGCAAGTAGTTGAACACTTTGTTGAAATCTTTCCACAACCGTGCGCTGTACCGACGGCGGCATTCGTCGAAAAAACCATAAATACGATTAATGCATGATACTTCATGGTTGCCCCGCAACATGAAAAAATTTTCAGGTTATTTCACTTTGTAAGCAAACAACAAACAAATGGTTTCTAAACTTTGTTTGCCACGTTCGACAAAATCACCCAAAAATAAATAATTCGCATCGGGTGGAAAACCACCATATTCAAACAAACGCAATAAATCGTAGTACTGTCCATGAACATCACCACATACTTTTAAGGGTGCTTCGAGTTCAAGAAGGCAGGGTTGAGATTTGAATATTTGCAGGGCACTTTCACACAAGAATTGAATTTCACGTTCTTCTAAATTGACTTGGTTTCCGGGACGTTTGCCACGGACGGAGAGCAGTTTATCAATGATCACATCGACGTCGGGTGAGGAAGCGGAAGAGGTATTGAATTTTCTTGACATGTTTAAAGTAAGAGCAGTAAAGTTTGTGGCGGAAAATATGAAAGGATCAAGATTTGCTCAACGGGGGAAGGGTGGGGGGATGAGTGGTGGGGGGGGGGAGGGGGGCGTTGGGGTACGATGTGAATCTAATCTAATCGGAATGGAGCAGTGGTGAACGTGGCGTGGGGCTCGTCGAAAACAATTCTTGTTGGTGGTCGTCCCTGTTCAAAAATTGTTGAAGTTGTGTGGTACCCATCTAGGGCTCAACACTTGACCACAGGACCCCTGCCCTCCCCAACTTAAATTTTGTTAGAATAATGGGAGAAAAAGAGCCGATATTTTGATCAAAGTTTATGAGTTTGAATGCACCAAGCAATCGTCCAGGGTGTTGCAAGATACAATTTTTTTTTTCTTCTCGTTGCGTTAGTACTCGTTGCGATACTATGCCCATTGTGGCGTTTTGGACTAAAATCTCGATTCTTGAAAATCCAGCCATCGCAAGCCACACACTGAAATCACGGTTGTTTGAATACAAAAAACATTTTTACGGATCGTACACACTCACAATACCTATCATGTCCAACCAGCATCGTGGACGAGGTGGCGGACGAACGGGTTCCAACAACAATCGACACAGAGGAGACCGAAGAGGAAACAACGCCAAAGTAAACAAGAATGAATCCCTGTACACTCAATATTCAGCATTCATGGAAGGCTGTGGCTTGAATAAAAAACAGATCATGAGTCGAATGAGAAAGGAAAACATCACATCGGACAAAATGACAACATTTGTCCAGACGTTGCATGATACACCTGCCCAAAGTGCCCCCAAAGAAAATACGGCGTGGGCGACGGTGCCGGACAAAAGAGCCAAGAAAAACATGAACATGCGGGACCAAAACCGTGGCATGTTTGGCCCACGAGGTGGCAATGCTACCCGGGGACGTGGCAACGTGCGGGGTGGAGATCGTAACCGTGGGCGGTCCGCCCCCGGTAGACCCAGCGGAGGTGATGATCGCAGCCGTGAACGCAACCGTGATCGTTTCAACAACGGTGGCGGCGGCGGTGGCGGCGGTGGTGGCGGTGGCCGTTCCACCTTTGACGCCAACGGAAGAGATCGTAACAATGGACCGCGTGTCAATGCCTCCAATGCTCCATATGCGTTTGCCAACCAAGAGAAAAAGGAAGAAAACAAAAGCGATGCAACCGTGGCCAAAGTGTCCCCTCCCGCACAAAAGGACACGACCAAAAAAGTGCAAAAAGTTTCCCCCGTGCCCAAGACCGGCAAGGACGGTGCAAAAAAAACCGCCGCTGCCTCTGCCGGAGGAAACCCATGGGCCAAGGGTGGTCAAAACAAAATCATTGCGCAGGTGAAGGACGCGGAAAAGAAAAAGGAAGAAGCCGCACGGCAAGCGGAACGCATTCGAGACGGTACCGTGGCCCGTGAACAGGCGGCGGCAAGATTGAAAGAAGCGAAATTATTGGAAGCCAAAAAACAAAGAGAATTGAAAAAAAAACAAGTGGAGGACAAGAAAAAGGCCGACAAAGCCGCCGCGGACGCGGTCAAAAGGGCGCAAGCCGATGCTAAAAAGAATGCCGCCAACAGCAGTGTGTCGGCCGCCCGAAAACAGGCCGCCGCCCGTCGGGCGGCGGCCGCCAACGCCAACAAGAATGCCGTGAACACCAGCAGCCCTGCCAAAGGCATCAACATGGGCAAGTGGGCGACCAATACCGCGCAAACCGATGAATTTAGTTTTGGTGCCTGGGGCGGGGATTCCAAAGACAAGAAACAAGGCGGTGCCATGGACGCTCGTGCTTTGGAAGCCTCGTTGGAAGCAAAAGCCGACAACGGCAAAGCCAAAGGAAACGTCAAAGCAGACGCCTTTAATCGTTTGAAAACCAATGCGGACAAATCGAAAACGGCACCGGCTGCCGACAACAACACACCGGCCCCTGCTCAAGAGGCGGTACCACCATCCCAACCCCAACAAGTTCCTCCCATGCAACAGCAACAACCTCAACAAGCACCACCACCCTACGGTTACAACAACCAACAAAACGGAGGCAACCAAGGCGGGTACAACAACAACGGACAGCGCAACAACGGTGGCCGCCAAGGTTACAACAACAACAACCGCAACAACAACCGCAACAACAAAAAGGGCAACAACAAGTACAACAACCGCAACAACAACAACAACAACAACATGAACATGATGGGCATGAATCAACCCATGCAAGGGTACCCCATGCAAAACCCGTACGGTTACCAAACTCAGTACGACAACAGTCAAATGATGGGTTACCCACCCTACATGAACATGCCCAACGTGAACAACGGCGGCATGCCCAACATGAACAGTGGAAACAACACGGCGGCGCCCCTGCCCGGCGACAACAGTGCTCAACCCAACAACACCGTGAACGGCGCTCCGCCAGTGTCCACCGCACCCATGTCCGCTCCACCGGGCAGGCCTGCGAAAACACCGGCGAACAGCACCACGAACGGGTCCAATCCCACTGCCACGGCGGCGCAAGGAGGATTGAACCAACCAAACACCACCAACAATGTGGTGCCGCAACAACCGTACAACGGCCAGCAACCACAGCAGTTCCAACAAAACATGCAAATGCAAATGAACCAGCAGCAATTGCCATACGGCTACCCACAATACAACCCGAACATGTACCCACAGCAATACATGGGTTACGGGCAACCGGGGTACGGCATGATGCCGCCACAACAAGCCTACGGCTACGGCGGAAACGACATGTACGCGCAACAACAAAAACAAAAAGGAAAACCCGTGCAAGGTGGAGCTCCGGTGGCCAACAATGGGCAGCAACCGCAAAACCCACAGTACCCAA
>Ga0115007_10002637_pt1 | contig 10956 bp, 10 predicted proteins | sample ArcOceMetagenome_2_FD_87166 | JGI IMG/M metagenome (GOLD analysis project Ga0115007, IMG submission 87166) | Marine eukaryotic phytoplankton communities from Arctic Ocean - Arctic Ocean ARC135M Metagenome | ecosystem: Environmental > Aquatic > Marine > Oceanic | place: Arctic Ocean | collected...
CCTACCTTCCAAATGCTTAAGCCCGCCAGTCTCAAACAGCTGCTCAACAAAGCTATTGCTTGATGTCAGCAACACTTGTGCATCAGCAACATGTAAGTTAAGCAGTAGCACCAGCGCGTCTTCTGATAAATGCTCAGCATCATCAATCGCAATTAGACACTTCTGGCCTGATGCTTTTATCGACTTTAACTGGTGATGAAAAATTTTTAACTGGTCAGCAAAACTGGCACCCTCTTGTTCATGCGAGGGAAATTGCTGCATCAGAAGCGACAAGAGCTGCTGTTCATTCAATCCAGCATCAGGACAGATAAAGCAACAACACAACGTACTGTCTTCTGTATCCGGCTTTAGCTGAGCCAGCAGCGTACTTTTACCTGTACCTTTATCGCCAGAAACCAGCAACAAAAAATCAGAAAAACGGATAAAATGCTTTAGCTTATCTAAAAGCTGAAGACGACTTGGCGGTTCAAAATATATATTTTTCTTCATTTTATCCGTTCGAAATCCATTAAACTAACGCCCAACCAATACTAACAACAGGTAGCAAGTTTCTTTCCAGCGCTTAATGTTTCCAACAAAATTGAGGCGGCAAAGTCTGATGTAACTACCGCCTTTCCAACATCTTTTAAGAGCACCAAACGAATACTGCCATCGATTACTTTTTTATCCACACCCATCAGCTCAATGAAGCGCTCAGGACTCATGGACTCTGGCGGATAGATAGGAAGGTTAGCCGCTTCAAGGATAGCTTTCACACGCTTCACATCAGCCGCCGAAATATTGCCTAGACGGTAAGACATATCTGCCGCCATCATGGTGCCAGCACCTACCGCTTCACCATGTAACCACTCACCATAACCTTGATCCGCTTCAATCGCGTGGCCAAAGGTATGACCTAAATTAAGCAAGGCACGAATACCCTCTTCGCGCTCATCCAAAGCAACAACCTCCGCTTTGATTTCACACGACCTAAAGATCGCCTGCTCAAGAAGATCTGATTGTAGCCCCATAAGGCCATCAATATGATCTTCCAAGTAGCACAAAAAAGCCTCGTCGTAGATCAGGCCATATTTGATCACTTCAGCCATACCGGCAGAAAGCTCAGGTTCCGGTAAGGTATTAAGTACATCAGTATCGATCACAACACACTGAGGCTGATGAAAGGCCCCAATCATATTCTTGCCCTTTGGATGATTAACACCCGTCTTCCCCCCGACAGAGGAGTCCACCTGCGATAGCAATGTGGTCGGCACTTGAATAAAATCGACTCCACGCTGATAACACGCAGCGGCAAACCCGGTCATATCGCCGATCACACCTCCACCGAGGGCAATCAACGTTGTCGTACGGTTATGGCGTTTATCCAGCAAAGCATTAAAGATGGTATTGATCTGTTCTAAATTTTTATACTGCTCACCATCCGGCAGAATCACCTCATCAACCTGAAACTTTTTATCTAGGGTGGCCTTAAGCCGTTCAAGATATAAGGGTGCGATGGTGTCATTAGTAACAATAAGAACTTGTTTACCTGAGATATAAGGCGTCATCAGCCCTCTATCTAATAATCCTTGGCCAATAAAAATAGGGTAGCTACGCTCCCCTAGGTCTACTTTCAACGTTTGCATACTACCTACTTAAACTACTCAACTTCGAGAGGGGACTTAGCCTTTAGCTGTCGAATGATCTCTGTAACGACGGTCTTAGGATGACGTTTATCGGTGACTACAACAATATCTGCGGTATCCAAGTATAAAGGGTGCCGAATAGACATTAACTCTTCCAGAACAACCCGTGGGTTTTCTGTTTGTAATAATGGCCGATTTTTGTCCCGAGATGTTCGGTCTAATTGCTGCTCAACCGATGTTTCTAAGTAGACCACCGTACCATTAGCTTGAAGCACCGACCGATTTTCAGGCCTTAAAACAGCACCGCCACCGGTAGATAAGACAACGTCCTTACGTAAAGAGAGCGCTTCAATCACACCCTCTTCTCGGTCTCTAAAACCCGCTTCCCCTTCAACATCGAAGATCCACGGAATATCCGCACCAGCGCGCTTCTCAATCTCGCGATCAGAATCCACAAACTCAAGCTTAAGTTCCTGGGACAACAAACGGCCTATGGTGCTTTTTCCAGCACCCATAGGCCCAACAAGAAATATATTCAAATCACACAACCATAACTACTGAGATAAGGAATTACGTACTAACTTCGGTGTAATGAAGATCAATAACTCCGTTTTCTCAGAAGTGCTCTCTTTGTTTCGGAATAGCGCACCCATAATTGGCAGATCACCCAACAGTGGGACTTTGTTAACACTATCGCTCGTTTCATTTTTAAACACGCCACCAAGCACAATGGTTTGCCCATCAGGCACAACCACGGTTGTTTGCAACTCATTATTATCAATACTCAGCTCACCGTTAGCCAAAACCTGACCGATAGAGTCTTGCTTAATAACAAGTTCCATTGCGATCCGGTCACCCGGGTTTATACGGGGCGTCACATCCAAACTAAGTACAACATCTTTAAATTCAATACTCACTTCACCGTCTTCAACGGTTTGATAAGGGATTTCAGAACCCGATTGAATCAATGCCTTCTTACCATTAGTTGTAAGAATTTTAGGCTGAGAAACAATTTCAGCTTTACCGTCCGCTTCTAATGCACTCAACTCTAAACCGATCAATGTACTTGCACCTGGCGCAAAGCCAATTGCAATCTGCCCTACATTGGTTGCTGTAGCACCAAGATCCACGTTCAAACCACTGGTCGGCGATGTACTGGAAAAATCAATTGAGCTCTGATCTTGGCTTACAATCCAGCCTTTACCGTTATCAACATCGTTATAACCAAAGCCCCATTTAATACCTAAGTCTTTCGTTACATTGGACGTAGCATTAACAAGGCGTGCCTCAATTAATACCTGCTCAACCTCGACGTCAAAGCGGTGCAATGTATCACGAATCTCCTGAATGGCATTAGTCGTCTCTCGAACCATTAGGACATTTGTTTCATCATCCGCCATGATAAAGCCGCGTTCAGAAACCAATTTTGCGCCCTGAATCGTTCCCATCATCTCGGATGCTTTGCGGTAATCGACCTGAATAAACTCAGTCCGTAATGGCGCAAGCTGCTCAACCTGCTGAGAGCTTTCAAGCTCCGCCTTCTCTCGCTGTGCTATTTCATCGGCAGGTGCAATTAGTAAAACATTACCGACCGTACGCTGATCAAGGCCTTCCGTTTTCAAAACGATATCAAGTGCCTGATCCCAAGGAACATTTTTAAGACGCAGGGTGATATTTCCGCCCACGCTATCGCTCACCACTAAGTTTAACTCAGCAACCTCTGCAATAATTTGTAAAACCGAGCGTAACTCAACATTCTGGAAATTAAGGTCTATCTGCTCACCCGTAAACTCAAACAACTCTTTCGCTCTTTCGTCTTTTTCAGCTTGGCTTAACGGTTTAAAATCGAGAATGAGCTGGTTGTCAGTTTGGTAAGCAAGGTATTCATAAGGCTCAGCACTGGGCTTAATCAATATACTGGTATTGCCACCGTTCGCCATCGAGTCGATAAACATGACCGGCGTCACAAAGTCCTGCACATCAACCCGCTGCTCCAACGCCCGAGAGAGATCCGCACCGACTAAGTTAACAACAACGTTATTACCTTCTTCCTGAATATCTACGCCTGCTTTATCATCAGACATCGTAATGGTTACTCGACCGGCTCCCCCTTCGATGCGTTCAAAATCCATACCTTGAACTTTCGAGCGAGTCTCTTCGAATGAAGTTTTAGCCCCTGCATCCGCTGATTTAGCGACTACATTATCTGATGTTTCCGATGTTGATACCGGTAGTCCAGCATTCTTACTCTGAACAACAACAAATAAACTATTACCTTCAGCGAAGGTGTTGTAACTAGAAGGCTCATAGAGATTAGCAACGATTCTCAAACGACCATCCGTTTGCGCGAAGCTGACACCATCCACTTGACCTGTTTTAACATCCAGTGAACGACTGGCTAAATCACTTTCAACACCCCATAGGTCCATTACTATGCGGGCGGGTTGGTTGATCATATAAGCTTGCGGAGAAGGAGGTGCTGAATCGAAATCAAAACGAAGTTCTATCTTCCCTCCCGGCAGGGCCACAAAATTAGCATTTTTCATCAAAACATCTGCTGCCGCCCACTCCGACAATAAAAGACTGACCAAAGCGATGCTCAACCAACGGAGGTTTTTATAAACACGTACTTTAATATCAGTCATCATGGGGACCCGAATTTTCACAATAATATCCCTTATTCCTGCTCAGCCAAGGCAAGGTTTCGTGATCGTTTCATCCAACCACCACGCCCATTCGTTACAATTTCAACTAACTCTATTTTACGTTCATCCAGCGAAACTATTTCGCCAAAATTCAAACCCATATGATTACCGATAGTAACCCGATGAATTTCTGAATTAGGATCACGAATTAAAGCCCATAATGTATTATCCGCTTTTTGATTAATCGTGCCGACCATATCCAATTGATCTACAGCAAACGATTCAAGATAATCCTTCTCCCTCGCCTCATCAGGCTTTATACCATTATCAGGTTGAGCGTTAGCCTCTTCATCCACATCAGCACTCTCTGAAAATGGAATCAGCGGAACAAACGGCTCCCTCATCGACGCACCTTTATAGACAAAACTATGGTACGGCTTAAATTCAGGGAGTGGTTCAATTGAGCCGGCAGGCTTTGCCTGAACGGCAGTGACAAATTCCTTTAAATCACTGTCATCTTCTACCCACTCAACACAGCCAGTGAGCAAAGAAAGTAATAATGACAAGATAATAATCCTACTATGATGCGTCATCCTTGCCCCCCTTATTTAGTTTCATCATAACGATAGGTCTTAGCACTAATCTGCATAGAGACCGTCGTTCCTGAGGGTTTTATTGTGTAATCATGTAAGGTTACGATACGTGGTAGCCCAGCAATACCACTTACAAACTGCCCAAGCTGATGATACGAACCTGAAACATTAATATTAATAGGTAGCTCAATGTAGAACTCTTTTTTCGACTCTGCGGCCAATTTTATCGACCCAATATCCAAACCACTATCCGTGCCTAGGTTGGTAATATCGTCTAAAAGTCCAGGTACCTCTTTTTCAGTCGGTAACTGCTTTTTCAGCTCAGTGAACTTATCTTCTACATCTTCCATCTGTTTTCTAAGTGCAGCAAGATTAGCGACCTGGAATGCTTTCTCCTCATACACCGCTTTTAAGCCGCTCTCTTTAGCAATCTCTTTTTTGAGAGCCACTTGCTTGTCTGTAATATAGAAATGCCACCCCGCAGCACCGATAGCAATCATCACCATCAGATAGCAGACTATTTTCACCCCAATCGGCCAATTTCCTGCGGCGTTGAAGTCCATATCATTAGGATCAAATCCTTTAAACGCATTCTGTAACGCACTCATTTGCCAGCCTCATCCGCTTTAGGTTTAGCAATAGGAACCGAAAGGTTAAATGTATTCAAACTATCCTTTCCTTTACCAACACCACTGAGGTTAGGTTCACCAAACCAGATTGAGGTATCCAAGTTTCTCATCAGAGTAGATACATCTAAATTATCTTGAGCCAAACCCGCTATAACCACATTGTTAGCCTTACGTGATAACGACGAGTAGTAGAGGCCATCAGGCATCACCCTCACCAGTTCATCAAAATTCCTTACAATAAGCGGCCTTGAACCCTGTAGCTCCTGAATCGCCGTCAAGCGTTCCAAAAGCTTTGCTCTTTTTTCCTTTAACTCTTTAATCGCAGCAAGGTCACGATCCAACTTTGCCGTTTCCGCTTTTAAGTAACCATTTCGATCATTTTGACGATCTTTCATCGCATCAAAATAGTAACCCACCGCAAACACGATAAGCCCCGCAAACAACGCGGTTCCTAACAGGTTCATCACGAAATTTTTCTTTCTCTCTTCTGCGCGCTCTTCACGCCAGGGTCTTAAATTGATAGTTGCCATCTGTCCCTAACCCTCAAATCCACGCATCGCCAGACCACAAGCCTTCACTAATGAAGGCGCATCCCGTTCAAGTCTAGATCGATTAACTCTCGAATTAATAGCCATTGAGTTGAAAGGGTTAGCCATTTTAGTCGCTATACCTAACTCTTCCGATAGCTGCTCTGCAAGCCCATCAATAGTTGCTGTACCGCCTGAAAGATAAAGCGCTGAAAGCTCACTATGTGCACCCGATGAATAGAAAAACTGTAATGAACGAGATACTTGCTGTGCTACCGTTCCCCTAAAAGGAAGGACCACCATCTCATTAATCTCTGGCGAGAGATCATTAAGGCGTAATGACTGTTCAACTTCTTCGATACTCATCCCATATTGCTGATGAATAGAGTTCGTCAAATCATTACCGCCAAAGGCTTGTTCTCGGCTATAAACAATCTCACCGCCCTTAAACACATTTAAGGTCAAGGTGGCAGCGCCAATATCAACAACACCAATTAAATAATCAGTGCTTCTTTGTTCGGAGGAGATAAGAGGAAAGGTACGCTCTACCGCGTAAGTATCAACATCGACCACTTGGCACTTCAAACCAGCACTGTTGATTGCGTCTTCTCGCTGTTCTACATCACTTTTACGGCAGGCAACAAGCAATACTCGATTCAAGTGATCGTTATTCTCAACAGGTCCTTGCACTTCAAAATCTAATGCGACCTCGTCTAAAGAATATGGAATGAACTGATCAGCCTCTACTTTTATCTGATCTTCCAATTCAAACTCAGAAAAGGCATTACTCATCTCTATACGTTTAGTGATGACAGCGGACGCCGGCACAGCAGCAATGGCAGACGACATTCGCCCCCCTGCAACCTTCATCGCTTTTTCGATGGTAGCAGCAACTTCACCTACATCCTGTATATTTCCATCAATAACAGCAGTAGGAGGCAAAGACACGACGGCATAAGCTTCCAACGAATAGCTTTGTCCATTTTTAGACAACGCAACCAGCTTAACCGAAGACGAGCCAATATCTAGCCCAACTAAGCTTCCCGATTTATTCCCCAATAAGCCAAACACAAATATATTCCCTAACTTAATACTGCGTTAATGTGTGTTTACTACTCTATTCCCTAACTCTAACCCGTATTAGAACAAATTAAAATTCAATATACGCTAGAGCAAAGTGGTAAGCTGCCTATATAATAGACCCTTACTAAAATCCTCAACTATCAGATTAGCATGTCACCTATGTTTTCGCTTTTCAAACTTTTGTTTAAATTAGGTATTTTTTGCTTCCTCATCGGCCTTATATCCGCTGCAGGCGCTTATTATTATTTTTCTCCACAATTACCTAATGTAGAGACATTACGGGATATACGTTTCCAAACCCCGCTGCGTATTTATTCCCAAGATCATAAGCTAATCGCTGAATTTGGCGAAAAGCGTCGAACACCTATCACCTTTGAGAATATACCCCCTCAATTTGTTCAAGCACTCACCGCCGCAGAAGATAGTCGCTTCTTTGATCACCACGGCATCGACATCAAAGGTCTTGTCCGCGCAGCCTTTCAGTTAGCTACCACCGGCCATATACAAAGTGGCGGTTCTACTATAACGATGCAGGTAGCAAAAAACTTTTTCTTAACCCGCGAACGTACATTTAGCCGTAAGTTCATGGAGATACTACTCGCACTCCGTATAGAGCAGGAACTCTCTAAAGAAGAGATATTCGAACTCTATATTAACAAAATCTATCTGGGGCACCGCTCATACGGTATTCAAGCAGCCGCTAATGTATATTACGGCACCGATATAAAAAACTTGAGCTTATCTCAACTCGCCATGATCGCTGGCTTGCCAAAGGCACCCTCCGCATACAATCCAATCACCAATTCAGATAGAGCGATTGAGCGCCGAAACTGGATACTCAAACGTATGCATTCACTCAGTTTCATTAACGATCAGCAACTAGAGAGCGCAAAAAACGAGCCGGTGAGCGCAAAATACCATACGAGCGATATTGAACTAAGAGCGTTCTATGTAGCAGAAATGGTCAGACAACAGCTCTACGAACAATACGGTGAAGCACTTTATACCGACGGTTATGTAGTATATACAACACTCAAGAGCAATCTTCAAACCACAGCAAACCATGCGGTTTCAAATGGCCTAATTGCTTACTCTGAAAGACATGGTTACTTAGGCGCAGAAGATAGCTGGGATATCACTGAACCACAGGCGACATTACAGAAACGTCTAAACGGTATTATTAGCTATGGCGTACTCAAACCTGCGCTCGTCCTAAACGTGTCCGAAAAAAGTGCTGAGCTACTACTAAAAGATAGGCAAACAATTACTTTAGCGTGGGAAGGCATGTCGTGGGCCAAACCCTATAAAAGCGTTAACCGCACAGGCCGAGCACCCAAAAAAGCGGCTGACGTTTTGAAAATAGGGGATTTAGTTAGAGTACGCGAAAAAGAGGGCACGTTTCACCTATCACAAGTTCCTAACGTGCAAGGCTCTCTCATAGCGCTCGACCCTAAAACAGGTGCAATCGTATCCCTTGTTGGCGGCTTCAACTTCACACATAATAAATTTAATCGCAGTACCCAAGCCGTTCGACAGCCAGGCTCTAACTTTAAACCGTTTATTTATGCTGCCGCATTAGATAAAGGCTACTCACCCGCCTCGCTTATAAATGATGCACCTATTGTTTTCCACGACACCTCCCTAGAGGGCAACTGGAGACCTGAAAACTCAAGCAGAAAATTTTACGGGCCTACCCGCCTTCGCAAAGCACTCTATAAATCACGTAACCTAGTATCAATCCGGTTACTCAGAGCGATAGGCATACCGGCAGCACAGGACTACCTCGAACTCGCCGGCTTTGATCGCAGCAAACTGCCCAACAACCTATCCCTCTCCCTAGGCAGCGCTGATGTCACCCCACTAAAACTGGCAGCGGGTTATGCCGCCTTTGCAAACGGAGGCTTTAAAGTTGAGCCGTTCTTCATCGAGCGTGTTGAAGACGCTTTTGGCGAAGTGCTTTTCACCGCTCAACCCAAAGCCGCATGCAACCCCTGTACAGAAACAGAAGGCGCAGAAAACATAGCCCCAAGAATATTTAACGAGCAAGTCGCCTTTTTGATCTATAACATTTTACAAGACGTGATTCGCAAGGGTACCGGCAGAAAAGCACTGGTACTCAACCGCAAAGACATTGCAGGAAAAACAGGCACGACCAACGATCAAAAAGACGCTTGGTTCTCTGGCTTCAACCAATCTATTGTTACAACAACATGGGTCGGATTTGACCAACCCAAGACACTGGGCAGACGAGAGTTTGGAGGAACCGCCGCACTGCCTATCTGGATAGATTTTATGCGCGAAGCACTGAAGGACACACCGGAGAATCCACCTAAGCCTCCTGCAGGCATTGTAAGTGTCAAAATAGATCCACAAAGCGGCAAGCTTGCGTACCCCGGCCAAAGCGATGCAATCTATGAGTTTTTCAGAAGAAAAAATGTACCTACAAACTATGCTGCACCAGCAGGCTCTGGTAAAAGCAACGTAACTGAAGAGTTATTCTAAAGCGGAAAAGCTTACTCCAGACACAAAAAAACCGGCCTAGGCCGGTTTTTTTATCATAACAACGCGCTTAAGAAAGCGGGTAGTTATCTGGTAGCGGTAAACGCGCAACGCCAGAATCAATCGCCGCCTGCGCCACAGCTGTAGATACAGCACCAAGCAGACGTGAATCAGTCGCCTTAGGAATAATATATTCCGGACCAAGCTCCAATGAATCTAATCCATAGGCATCTAACACATCCTGAGGAACAGGCTGTTTTGTCAGATCAACCAATGCACGAACCGCAGCGGCTTTCATCTCTTCATTAATCGCAGAAGCACGTACATCCAAAGCACCACGGAAAATGAATGGGAAGCCGATTACGTTGTTAACCTGGTTAGGATAATCAGAACGACCTGTCGCCATAATCACGTCATCGCGCGTTGCATGAGCAAGCTCTGGACGAATTTCAGGATCGGGGTTCGCACATGCAAACACAACTGGGTTTGCTGCCATTTTAGCTAACTGCTCAGCAGAAAGTAGGTTCGGACCTGATAGACCAACAAAAACATCAGCGCCATCAATTGCGTCATCCAGCGTACGCTTATCAGTTTCTGAAGCGAAGGCTGCTTTTTCTGGCGTTAGGTTTTCACGACCGGAATGGATAACACCCGTACGGTCAATCATAAAGATATTTTCAATCTTAGCGCCCATGCTTACAAGTAGCTTCATGCAAGCGTTTGCGGCAGCGCCCGCACCTAGGCAAACAATCTGAGCTTCCTCAAGCGTTTTGCCCGCAATTTCCAATGCTGTGATCATGCCTGCAGCCGTAACAATCGCTGTACCGTGCTGATCATCATGGAAAACGGGGATATTACAACGCTCAATAAGCGCACGCTCAATTTCAAAACACTCAGGTGCTTTAATATCTTCTAGGTTAATACCACCAAACGTTTCAGCGATGCGAGCAACCGTATCGATAAATGCCTGCGGGCTTTCTGCATCAACTTCAATATCAATTGAGTCTATACCAGCAAAACGTTTAAACAGTAATGATTTACCTTCCATTACAGGCTTAGACGCTAACGGACCTAGATCACCAAGACCTAAGATTGCTGAACCGTTTGTAATAAGCGCTACCAAGTTACCTTAAGCTGCGTAACGGTATGCGTTATCAGGGTCTTTCGCGATTTCACGAACCGGCTCAGCTACACCTGGGCTATATGCCAAAGAAAGATCAAGCTGAGACTCAGCTGGTGTAGACAGCTCAACGCTGATCTTACCTGGACGTGGAAACTCATGGTAATCAAGAGCTGCTTGTTTCATATCATCAGACATAGCTGCTGTTCCAATCTAGTTAAAATTTCGAACCCAG
>Ga0115007_10002638_pt1 | contig 10955 bp, 11 predicted proteins | sample ArcOceMetagenome_2_FD_87166 | JGI IMG/M metagenome (GOLD analysis project Ga0115007, IMG submission 87166) | Marine eukaryotic phytoplankton communities from Arctic Ocean - Arctic Ocean ARC135M Metagenome | ecosystem: Environmental > Aquatic > Marine > Oceanic | place: Arctic Ocean | collected...
CACCAGAAGGTAAGTAAAAGAGTATAGCAATAGAGCACCAGGCGATGCACACAGCAGAGTACATCAGAGTTGTTGGATTATTAGCGCGCTAGTCAACTACCTTGACTAAACTCAACTTTGACTAAATCAACCGCTGGAGGTGCAGTTAAATACCAGTTATGGGATAGCCTATAACAGGCCATAACAGTCCAACTGACACATCCTACAGCCTATTTTGTCCATCATACAAGCGTAGGATAGGGAGAGAGATAGCCTTTGGACTAAGAGTAGCAAATAACCAAATACCAGTACCAGCATGTCCTCACTTTTCACTCGAACATCATTGTAACTCTAGATTAACTTAACTAACTAACCAACTTATTAACCACTAGTATTTACTTCTAATAAGAGTACAGGTAGAGTACAGCAGAGCAGAGTACAGCAGAGCAGAGTACAGCAGATTAGATGGAGGGTGGAATGTTGAAACAACAGCTAGTGACAAAAATGTTAACAATATGGACAAATATCACATGGAACAAGGTCTGGAGGAAGGCGTAAGCAACATATGAACATCTATTGCACTCCATCTTGAAACAGCAACAAGTAATAACAGGGCTGGGAAGGTAAGAAACAGAGGAAGAAACAACAGCTAGTTGATACCAGTATGGTTTTGCATGTGAAGTGTAGGTAAATTGTGCGGGTACACCTCTGCTTTCTTCCTTGTAAAACTATGGTTGAAGCATTATCAATCAACATGAAAGCATGAAACAACAACAAAAGCATCAAGATGCACCAGAGGAATATACCCGTAATGAAACAATAGCAACAAAAAGAAACACAGCTTGTTGAAAGTTCAGGTTGACTTACTTGTAGTGCCAATACTGTTGGTGGGACCATAACCTCAAGAACTGTTTGCATACACTGTAAGGAATGCAAAAATAATTCTTGCTGTTTACATTTGACTGCACACATAATGAAACAACAACAGTGATGTTGATTGAAAGAAAAGAAAGAAGGTAAGGTGAAAATAGGAGCATGGGAAGGTCAGCTACAGAGAGCATGATGAAGAACGCATTATGGAATGCATACATCATGTAAAAAGAGCAACTCAGCAAAAAATCAAACCAGAAAGGTAAGCAACAGAACGTATGACATGGACCAAATGCACCACAAAACATGAAACACAAGCAAGTTGATTGTAAAAAAACAAGAACAAGAAGGAGGTCAACATAAGAGTACCGGAAGGTCAGCAACATAGCACGTGTAATACTGCACCACAAATCATGAAACAGCAGCAAAAATCAACAAACAGAGCACAAGGAATTTTTGCTAGAAAAACAAGAAGATGATCAATACATCACAGGAAGGTAAGCAACACAGAACACAAGGAATGCGCCACACACCAGGAAACAATAACAAGAAACGGCTGAAAGTGTGAATTTTGTGGGTTTTTGAGTTTAACAGATATATACCATCCTGTTGCAACACAATGATGTGTGCATAACACATAAACACATAAGCTAAGCATATTTGCTTTAGAGTGTGGATCCGAAACACTCTACTATACTATATACTATAGATGCTGATGGCATATAAGAAGACAGTATACTGTATTTGCTGCTGCTGGTATTACTAGCAGGACAGAACACCAGGCCATGGCAGGATCAAAAACAAAGCAAGGAAAGCAAGGAGGGATGGACACCTAACACTTGTTTATGTGGGGGGCTCCTTTGAAAATAACAGCTTTTTGCTAGCACTGCTGCTGCTACAACAGTAAATATACCTTACTCACCTGACAAATCCTTGGTGCACGCCATCAGTTGCTCCCCTGCTAAACTAATGCTGTTAGACCAATCTAATTACATATACCAACAGTGCTAAAAGTAATCCCAAGCTATTGGTTCAACCCCCAACATCCCTATCTCACGATGAAAAGATTTACTGCCCGTGTACTTCCTTTTTACTGTGGTTAAAAGCATCAAATATTGCACACCCATTATTTTTATCAACCTGATCAATTATTCCAGTAGTCAAGCATTTTTTGCAAGGACTGCACTCTTTTTACACACACACACACACTATCTACAAGTGTATACTGATAATAGTTCTATGAAGGTAAAAGCATCAAATTTAAGGAATCTGCCTGTAAACTTGAGCCACCTCGACACACTCCTTGTAATCTAGTTTAGCCTACAACAATCATATCATGCTATGCATTCCATCAGTAGAAAAGATAGACAGATAAACACACCAAAAGTTACATAATATTATGACAGCAGCATATCTTCAAGATTGTGCCACATTATATAGTGGCTGATGGTCAAATTGTTTTACAACTATGAGAACAAAAAAGTTTTTGCCAGGCTTGCTTCTGGAATAAATCTTCCTTCTTAACAATTGGAGGTACCGTAGGTACGAATCATATCCAAAATAGTTTAGATTAGAACAATACATTCAATGACTACAACGTTATAAATCTAAGTTTTTGCTTGTTCTTGACGAGAGAAAACTAGCAGCTCAGATTATCATTCTCGAGCATTCAAGAGTTTTACGCACTAAACAAATTAGATTATTAGCAACACAATGGAGGGAATAACGTAACTCCCCTTTTCCCTCTCTGCTAGTCTTGCGCTCTTGCCACAACAGTGAGGAGAATCTCGTCTTGCTGAACCGCAATCTTACCTGGACCGAATTGTGCCAGCAGCAACAGCGCTCCCGAGGTGGAGAGACCCAAAAAGAAGTAGTATCGGTGGAGGTTGTAGATCTGTAAAGGATCAAAGTCGCTTGGCGAGATGTCAGTTGGTAGTGAAACACGTGGCATTGACATATTGTCCTCGTCGTACTTCCAATCACCATCCTCGAGCCAGACGAAACGAAAGAAGGGGTGCTGGTAGCAGACAAAGCCGAGGTTGACGAGCGCAAGCAAGAAAGCGACAAGGCGTGATTTGAGGCCGGTGGCAATGAGAATGGAGCAGACCACGAGGCCAAGGAGCATAGCAGTGTTGACAATGAACATCGATAGCGACGAAACGTACACGGCAAGGTTGCTCGTCTCGTCGAGGGTAGATACCGAGAAGAAGAAAAGCCCTGCGTAGTACAGGTACATCGTAGGAAGCAATAGCCGACCAAGCAACTGTGTGTATTTGCCAGAGCCGTGTCTCGTCTGCTTGAAGACAAGATGCGCACGTAGCATGAGCAAACCACCAATGAGTGAGAGCGACTCAGCAACAAACTCGACATTGGAGAGCTGCCCATACAGCACTGGCTGAGTAATCGTCCAGCAGATGAGCGACTTGGTTGCGTAATCAGGCTGGAAGAGCATGATGAGGCAGAACACACCAAGAAACTGAGCTAGCAGACCGATGCCTAGCGCAACTGTTGCGACGAAGCCAACGAGCTTGGGCGATATCGATTCCAACAAATTCAGGCACCCCTGTTCGCTGATCTGATTGGTGTGTTCGGAGAAGTGTGTCACCGTATGAAAGGAGTCATCGAGGAAGGTTGCTACGAGCATCAGCCGCACAACAAACTCGAGGCGTGGTCCCCACACTCGCATCAGCATCTTGACATTCAATCGTTCATCGAGCCATAGTATTAGGCGCTGTAAGAGGCCCTCATCCGATTTCTTTGCACCGGATTTTTGTTTTAAATCGTCGTTTTCGGATATAAGAAGGTGCATCTCGATGTCGTCGCCGTTATCCGTACCCGACGCAACAGTGCCTGCCGCAGCGATGGCAACATGATTCTTCGGTACCGTATTGGACATTGTTGGATTCGATAAAGAAGAGTAAGTTGTAGATGATGGCGCGTTCTTCTTCGTTGCGGGTGTTGTTGTTGTTGTCGAATTTATGGATTCTTTGGTGTTGCACTTAACATAACGTTACCGTACGAGGATACGAAGAAGAATACCGGTACTTATGTTATATTTTTCGTTGCTGGTTTCGTCACAATACTTTTACTACCAATAAATGGATTCGTTGTTTCAGCTTGATTTGATTTGAGATGAATGATAATAATCTCTTCTGCTGATGTGCATTGATCGTAGGGTTAAGACCAAATTGAGCTGGTGCTTTCCACGCTGCTGTCGTACTGTTGCTGATGATATTGATGTGATGCGATGTTGCTTTACGTCCAAAGCTGTGATGTCGATAAACACATGATCAAAAGTAAAAATGGATCCAAGTATGCACTGTACGCTGTACGCGTCGTAATAGAAGAAATAAAAAACATCATATCAAAACAATTTGAAATTGTACACGCTATCTCCACGCTTTTCACACGCCAAGATTTGCCAACGAAGCACGTCTCAGATTTCTTTTTAACAGCTTCACATATTGAAGCCATGTTTTGGGTCTTTTTAGGGGGGGGGGGCATATCTCCCTCAAATCTCCCTCAAACAAAAAAGGAAATAAAAATAAATAATGGATTAACGTTACTGTAAACTGGATTTAACTGTGATATAATATACTAGTATAACAAACGCAGATTAAATAAGATACAGCGAGAAAAAGAAAAGGAAAAAGAATACGCAAACACCTATAAAGTCTATACCAGTATGATCATGAAAAAAGGAAAACAAAATCTAGGGGGAAACAATATAAGGACAGAACAGATGAAAGAGACAGATATAGAGACATATAGTCCTAATGTAATCTTACACAATATATATTGACAAAGTAATAGAAATAAAACTACAGCTCAAAGACAATAAAATCTAAAACGGATTAAGGCCCATTTTCCATTTTGTTTTTTCTATAACTATTTTTTTTAATGTTATTATTATTATTAGCTAGAATCGATAGATGATACATACAATACTTATACGATATTTGCTTTAGTTCATTATAAGCACATTTACCATGATGGTTAGATTCGATTAAAGGAGAGATATCTCAATTTTGTTTGCTTCTTGTAGTTCCGTCCGTTCTCTTTCTTCTTTTTAGATAACGGTGAGCAGACCGTTCATACCGGCACCGCGGTGGGGCTCGCAGTAAAAGTCGTAGCTACCTGGTTCGTCAAACTTCATGACGAAGGTATCACCCTCCTCGCCTAGCTGTTCGTCCATTGAGATTTTTTCCTGGTCCACGCCCTTCGGGATTGCATCCTCGTCGAAGACGACATTATGGGGACCACCCTTGTTGTTGATCCTGTGATGATATACATGTAATGACAAAGAAAATAGAATTAGTTGTAAGAGAGTAGGAGAAAGCATTAGTGAGTGAGGCAAGCGCAGTATTGGCACGCGTCTCGCGGTTTCCAACTAAAACTTACCATTTGACGGAGTCACCCTTGCAGACCTGAATCTTTTCTGGAACGAATTTGAGCCCTCCGGTATCGGTACCCATCAAGACCTCCTTCGTCTCGGCAGCGTACGCTGGCGAGCTAACGGCAGCGACAGACAATCCCGCTGCTAGACCAGCGGCCTTAGCCATCGCTGAGCGGCGGGTGCAGAAATTATCCGATACGACGACGGTGTTCATGTTGTTGTTAAATTCTTGCCAATCCAAAGTCATTGCTAGCGGGGCCTTGAGGTTACTCTTAAGGGAGGACATCATCGGCGTCACGCCAGTGGGACTGTTCCGTACGCGGCATTTGTGCCCAGTGGGGCATTTCGTGCCAGGAAGTAGCGGAAACAGCTTACGCTCGCCTCCCTCAACGACAACCTCGAGGTCAAAATGTTCCACCTCTCCCAAAACTTCGTCTTCTGTAGTCATTTTAGTGGTTTCATCTTCTTTAGAATCATGTTTGCGAAGTTGTAGAGGCATCGTCTTTGCCGTGACCTTGCCGCCGAGTAGTCCGATGAGAACGAAGGTTTGAAATTTGAAAATCATATTGGATGGTGTTCTGTGAATGTGATAATCAAATGATTAGTTTATGAAACTTGCTCGAGGGTAACTACTGTACGAGATTAAAAACCAGCAGTGATTGCGTTAGTGGGGAATTGAGTGACTACTTGTGCACTAACTATCGTACATGTACTGTTTGATGATGTTATGTTGTCAAGATGGCGATCTTGCCTTTCTAAAATCACGACGAACTTAGTACGGACTGTAGAAAGATCGACAGCAAGAAGAATTGCACATAATCTACGGTTAATGTACACGCTATTAAAGCGTCGACAACGACACATTCTGCACACACATTCAACACGCTATCATCTAAAATATGCTTCTTCTTTTTTCTCATCTCGTGCCAATCACACGTCAAAAGCGTGATCGTATATTAAATCAATCACACTTCATCTATTGCGAATTCATTCGTATCTGCATTTTACAATTCGTGGAATAATCGTGGAAGACATATTCTCAAAGCAACATTCATGCATCAATCACATACCTTTTACTGTACTACATGTTATACGTCGTACTGTACAAACATACGACGTATATCATCATACATTTTTTTTTTTAAATTATGACGACTGCTGTTCGACAAAACGAGGCGGTGCATTGTAACACGTAACACGTAAAGTCGTTCCGAAAAAAGAAAAAGAAAAAAACGTTGGTAACATCGCTGTCCTTGACGAACGATCGTCAATTCGCCATGTAAAAGTCGATAGGAGAAGTACAAAATAATAATAATAATAATAATAATAATAATAATAATAAAACTAATTATTGATCACCAGTACAATACAAGACAAAAACGACTATGCCTAAATTATTATTAAAGAGACTGTCCGTGTTTGTGTTTGTGTTTTTCGTCGTGCCGTCCATCACTATCAGTCACGATGGTGAGAATACCATCGTCGTCGATGCGTTAGGGTCGTCACTCACTACAAAAATCAATCACCCCACGATGACTCTAACGTCTAAAGACGAAAGCAATGATGATTTCTTCCTTAAACGACGAGACATATTGAAAATTTCAGCAGCAGCAGCAGCAGCTATAGGATCCGCTTTTGTGCTTGCACCTGCAAAAATAATAGCAACAGCAACGGCATCTACAGCGACGATGGCTACGGCTACAGCTACGGCAACTGCGATAATTATAGAAGAAGAAAACAATACGAAACTTCCGTTTCCTGGTAATCAAAAGAATATTGGTGTCTTATGGAGAACTATACGTGGGCAAGCAGCAGAAGCCACGCCCAGTACATTGAATAAACTTGTCCATTCAGAATTATTTGGTGGTGGTTCTGATAAAGTTACATCATGTAGTAGAAAAACAAGTGGATTAGTTTGCGTTTCAGAACGACACGATGACTTTGAACACCATCTTGTACAACTACATGTAATACAATCAATTCGAAAAGCATTAGATCAACGTCATCCTGTAGTAGTAGCAGCAGCCAAATCCAAATCCAATACTTCTACAAGAAGTGGATTTTTTAGTGCACCGGGGGCTGCTGGTTCGAAAACAACAACAACAACAACATCAAACACATATTCCTCAAAGGCATTTGCAATTGGTATGGAATGCTTCCAACGCAAGGATCAACCTTTTTTGGACAAATTTGTTCATTCTGGTGGTTCCAATCCATTCTCAATTGTAGATACAACGTATACAATAAATGATTTGAAACGTGATGTGAATTGGGTACGTTCGTACGTAACATTGTCTATTTTGATTTGAAGCCCATCTCTCCATCTCTCTCTCATTCTGCTTTTTTGAATACATCGTTCCGTTTTTATCTCTTTCGCTTCTATGCTGTACTGTACCCGTAGGATACTAATTGGGGATACGATATTTTACATATAGTTCCAATTTTAGATCAAGCACAAAAATATAAATTACGAATTTTAGGACTTTCTGCGGGTCAGGAGTTAGTCGATATTGTATCAGACTTTGGTTTAGCTTGTTTACCTAAAAAAGTCATTGCTGGTAGTGTAAACACAAAAAGCAAAGACCATTGGGAACGATTCAAACAAGCAACACAAGAAACCATAGAGAGTAAATCATATAATAAGTTCAATAATGCCAAAGGTGGAGTTGGATCGATTTGTGATGATGGTGGAATTGATTCTTATATTGAACGACTATATGAAGTCCAATGTTTCCGCGAAGAATATATGGCAGAAACAGTGGCATTACATATGGCAAAACAAGAACAACAACATAAGAATCCTGGTTGGGTTGTTATATTAGCAGGAGAACGACATATATTAGGCCGTGATGGTATACCGAATCGTGCATTACGTCGTATGGCCGCTTATGCTACTACTAGAGCTAAACGAAATGTAGCTAACACCAAGTGGACGAACAAGGATGACGGCGTGACTCATCGAGGTGTATTTACTTTTGTTCCAAAAAGTGTGTCATCTCCTGTTAGAGTTGATATGAAAGAAGCACCAGATCACAGATCAGCTGATTATGTATGGTTCACACAACGAGATCCGAATGCTACCTTTGATGCATCAGTAGTAAATGCAGCACCGACAAGAAAGGAACATCCTTACCATCACCATCACCATAATCTTGTCGTCACAAATTCATAAATGATAGTAGTTATAGTAGTATTGATACATATTGTTATAAATTTAAAGTCGTGATATTTCTACTACTGCTACTACTGTAGTACTATACTATACTACCAATACAAAAACATTAATTATTAACAATACTCGTATTATAGTCTATTTAATTTCAGCATTTTCCTTTGATGTATATTGACCATCATTCGATGTATTATAAATGCAAATGATGTCACTCCTGCTTGGGATTCTATTCTCATTTTACGAATATCCTTTTGACTGTACCAGAGAGCAGATTTATCTTTTGTAGTGAAAGTGCTCAATGTTGGATTTTTTTTAAAATGAGCGGAACGGAATCGAACAGTTTTTGTATTTTCTTTTTTATTCGACATTGTTTTGTTTTGCTCTTGAGGGAAACCGAGGATTTTGGGTGTGGTTGTTGTGAATATCATTGTTGGTTTGTATATTGAAAGACGATCTGTATATTTTTATCTTTTGTTTTTGTGTTTCTAATTGTTTGTGAGAAGATTACACCCCCGTTCGATCATGTTCACGATTGATTCATTCATTCGACACAGGTTCGTAAAGTGTCGCGTTGCTGATACTGATACTGTATCTTATTTAGCTGACAACACAAAGCGTATCGCGAGAACCGACAAATCTTGAGACGTGAATCGACTACTGCATCCGCCATAGATAAAATAGGATCTTTGAGTGCAGATAAATAACTTTCAAAGATAAATGGACGAAGTTGAAGGCAAGTAGATAATCTAACAACTACAATAATCAAATAAGAATGACGCAAAAATAAATGATATGGAATACTGTTATACCGTACTTAAAGTTGATGATGGTCATGATGATTTTCTATACATGATCTTGAACATCCGCCCAATGCTTTGTTAATCCACTATCATAAATTTCATCCTCTGAATCACCATCATGTACAAAGTCAGCGAAGTGACAAGACGCATTAGTCCCATCAAAGATATTAAAACTATACTTGCGTTGTTGTTGTTGTGGTGGTGGTGGTGTTGGGCTGGGTCTTTTTTCGATAGTCATTTCTTGGCTACTAAATAGGAAATTATTACTGATTCGTCTGTGTTCTGTAGTAGTATCATTGCTAGTGGTGTTGGTTGTTGATGACACAGTTTTCTTTTCAATGGAAAAGAAAAAATAAGACAACATAGCCCACAGTGCAAAAAGAGAGAAATTCAACTGCGCAAATGCAAAGAAGGAAAAGAATACATCGTTTTTGTCGGGTGCTGCCAAATGCAACACTGCTATACCGAGGAAAGGTAGTACGGTCCAGTACAGAGCGAATAAATAAATTACCTACACATAAATTGGGAAGCAGTAAAGAAAAAATTTACATAAGTATCATGCGACAATATATATGTTGACATGGAAAAAAACAAATTTACTTTTTGCATACACAATACATTCTCCTTACCGCCTGCTTTGTAAAGATCGCAACGTTCATAAATATCTTGTCCTGCCGGGGTTTGATCATGTAATATAATATTACCATAACAGTTGTAGGTAGTAACAATTCAAATATGTTTGGAAGCACCAAAAAAAACAATTCCATTCGTCTTAGTCCAAACAATGTTTGAGGTCCTCGTTCACAAGGAACATCATCTTGATAAATGCATCCCAAAGGAGCACTTCCTATGGAACAAAATCCATGAGATACAGCATTGAAAGATTGATGACTGAGAATGTACAACGCTGAACCAATGGGATATATATGAACTAACACGTGGATATATTTTTCTATCCAACCAATCTTATTTTCCTCGAAATTATTTAATATGCCAACAAAACTATAAACAGATAAACTGCAGTAGTAAAACAATGCCGTTGCGGTACACATATATAGAACGAAGCCTTGTAAAGTACACGTAGATATATTTCCTACATTCCCCATATCATTAATTTCACCGCTAGGAATAGCCGCCACCCCCCACATAGAAAATATACTATTCAACAGAAGATGTAACGACATGCCTGCAACAGATTAAAGAGGAAAACAAAAATAACAAGCTAATCAGAAACTACTGTAGATAGATGCAACCAATAAGAGAGCAGACGCCATCATTTTGATTTTGATTTGAAAAAAAAGCAGTCTTACCCAATACTAGACGGTGGACTAACCTACAGCGTCTTTTCCATGCCATCACCAGCGTGCACAATGAACAGATGCATGTAATTATACCTCCCACTCGTGGAACCCACGCAATTAACGTCTTTTGACTAGAAGTTAAAATAAATTCATCTGATGATTGTTGTACTATTATTACCTCTTCTGTCAATCTTTTGATTGATGAGTCGTGCAAGTAGTACAAGGAATCGTCGATGAGAGACTGGTTTGTCATAGCATGTTCGTTTTCGAGTACAATTATTGTTTCTACCGTGACAATATAATAAAGTATAGCAAAGTATCCAGTTGATGTAAAAAAATCTATACTTGACTTAGTAACTGTAACTGCTTAACATTTTATGTGGTGATTGATTCATTCATTTATTCGTCGGCTTTCCATATATATATATATAGATATA
>Ga0115007_10002639_pt1 | contig 10953 bp, 7 predicted proteins | sample ArcOceMetagenome_2_FD_87166 | JGI IMG/M metagenome (GOLD analysis project Ga0115007, IMG submission 87166) | Marine eukaryotic phytoplankton communities from Arctic Ocean - Arctic Ocean ARC135M Metagenome | ecosystem: Environmental > Aquatic > Marine > Oceanic | place: Arctic Ocean | collected...
GAACAGTGTTCACACCATAACTCTCCTCTTTCATTCTTGTAAGCATGGCAGTTGCGTTTGAGATGTTGATCACTACCACAGTAATGACATCTCCATTTAGTAAAAGTATTACCTCTTCCTTGTGTACTTCTTCCTCTTCCGCTTCTGCCTCTTCCTTGCCATCGTCCTCGACCTTGCCTTCCTCTTCCTTCATTACCTCTTCCTCCATTATTATTTCCTGTATTAGTAAATAGAATTACTTCTTTTGACGTTTCATCTGGTGCACAAGGAATGCAACTTGGAAAGGATTACCACCACCATTGTTGGTACACTACTCTTTGTCCATGCATATTATAGTGCAGTAGTAGTGTAGTGAATATTTTGTCTTTGTCTTTGTTTTTGCTAAATTTATAGATTTATTTCCGATTTTGTATCTACTAGTAGATATTTTTTGGTTCCATCTTTATTTTGTGACAAGAGAGATGTCTCTACTACTAGTACAGTAGTACAGTAGTACAGTAGTACTGTACAGTAGTACAGTACTGTATTATTCGTAAAAATAATAATGTCGACGTCCCCCGAATGTTTCAAAAAAAAATTAGTTGATGTCCCCTCCCCATACTCGGTTCAAAAATTGTTTTATTTGCTAACAAAAAAATAAATAATAATACTACACTAGAATACAATGAGATGTTTTGATTAATACACTTTTTAACACTTCTTTACGGAAGATAAAAGTTTGGAATAGTATTACTACTAAAAATTATGTGGTACATATGGATTGTCTTATTGATAGCGTATGGTGTATTGACATGGCGATCATTACTCGAGGCTTCAAGTCCAAGTGTTCCGTGTGAAGATTCATCGCTCAGCGGCAGAAAGAGCAATTGCTTCCATCCAGCGATACGTGTTGGTGATGAATTAACTATTCAGCTTGAACTCTACTTCCATGGTGATAGTGGCAATCGTCAACGCGGCGGTGGTAGATGGATTTCAATTGATACTTGTCGAATTGATGTCGTTATTCCCACAAGTGGACTACCCACACTTTTAACAGATAACAAGAAGGAGAACAACAATAGTAGTACTACTACGAATACTACTACTGCAAATACTACTACGAATACTACTACTGCAAATACTAATACGAATACTACTACTACATCTCTTCCCAAACAACAACAACAATGCGAAGTTGTGTTACCAGCTTTTGCACGACATCGATCGAAATTTGAATCTGAAGTCAAACCACTCAAAGCTCGATTCTTGATTCTTTATAATACACCAAACAAAGATGATGACGATGACGATGACGACGATACATGCGCGGACGACAGTAGTAGTAGTAATAGTAATAGTAATAGTTGTAGGAATAGAAATAGAAATAGAATGATACAACAAGTACCTATAGCAGCAATGACACCCTTTTTTCTTACTCGGATCAAGAAACGTGAACCTACATCACAAATGATGAGATTGTTATGGAATACGGAAGAATCAACAACAGTCGATACTGATACTGATGAAAATGGAAATTCGTTACCAACACAAGATTCTACTAGTAGTAGTGCATTGCAAAAGAATTCTACTACCAGAAACATCACAATTGACAACATCAAGATTAACAAAAACAGCAACAACGAAGACAACAATAACTACAATACGACAATGTGGATACCATACTTAAAATTTGGAAGGGCGCCTATTCGAATTCGATTTGTTACTGAAGATCGTGGTTACGCGTTCTTACAGCGCGCTGATGGTATAACTTTAAATGCCCTGAACCGTTCTTTCTATGCTCCCATGATGTATATCGATGAACTGTCGTTAGAACAGAGCGCGCAGATAGAATTGGCACCATTTGAAGATAACAAACCACCGATTAAGCTTCACATTAAATTCGGTTCGATTTCTCCTATGGTTGATACACTTAATCGACAAGTCCATTCCGCTTTTGAAATGATTGAATCAAACTTCCTTGGAGAAGGAGGAACCGAAATTGATGAAATTCGATATTTTTTACAAGATGAACGATTGTATCGTTTTGCATTGACAAATATTATATCATCTTTACATATGTGGTTTGATTATTTAGCATTTCGTGACGAGGTTAAATTTTATAAAGGACGACAGAATTTATCGGGTGTATCAACATCGACAGTCATTACAAGAATGATGTGTTCTCTTATTATTCTTTTATACTTAATTGATGGTGGAGGAACGAGTTGGGTTGTTTTGGTTAGTTTATTTTCATCGTTTGCCGTTGAGGTATGGAAAGTATTGAAAATCCTCCAACCGAGGTTTACGTTGACATATCCCTTTGTGACGATACGTCAAATTTCATCGAAACAGGAACATCAAACAGCAGAATATGATCGAATCGCATGTCGTAAACTTTCTATGGTACTTTATCCTTTGGTATTTGGTTGGTCTGTATACGCCCTAAAGCACTACGAATACAAATCAGTTTACAGTTGGTTTATATCTAACTTAGCCAATGCCGTTTACATGTTTGGATTTATATGCCTTTGTCCACAACTATATGTCAATTACCGAATGAAGAGTGTCGCACACTTGCCTTGGAAGGTCTTTATGTACAAGATATTTAGTACCTTCGTCGATGATGCATTCGCGTGGTTGATTGAAATGCCCCTTAAACATCGTTTGATGACATTACGTGACGATGTCGTATTTCTTATGTTTCTAGTACAAGTTTATTTATATCGAGTTGACAAGACTCGAAGCAACGAGTTCGGTTATTCCTACCAAGATGACGAGAGTGAAGAAGAAAAAGACAAATTAAAAGAAAAAGAAATCAACCATGATAACAGGGAAATGCAAAGTTTGCATTTCCATAGTGATAAAGAATCGACAAAAAATGCAACGTATGGTAATAATGAAAAACTCAAGGAAGAATAATTTACAAAGTTAAAAATATATACAAAACAAAATAAATTTTAAACAGCTGATATGTCCTAACACTCTGCATCCTTTACAAAATTAACTTTATAATTCTCTAATAATAGTCCAGAGATCCATCTTGATCAGGCAAAAGCTCTATTATTTACTTTTTAACAGATATCCAGTGGCTTTGGATAAATTTCTTGCCACGTTTTTAATAGCAGTTTTCCACGTGCGCGCTCCTGGCGAACCCATCCTGCGCCTTTTTGAGAGTAGAATCTTGAAAGTTGGACGAATCTTTGCATCTTTGCAGTCGAAGCCATTCGATTCACAATTTGTTATGTAGTTGCTGTAATAACGAACACCACAATTCGGAGAATCTAAAATGTGAGATGCGTAAGCAGAATATGAATCCATTATAAGAATGTCGCTTCATATTTAATCTGTTCGCATAGAAACAGATTCTTTGTTTGTGCACCGGTGAAGGTTCGCTCCTTCATACTTGAGTGTTGTAGTCATAAATTGCTACGATATTCGTTGCTTTCATTTTATTTTATCAATCATAATAATATACTTCTCTCTGGACGATAAAAAAGTACAACACAATGATGATAAAAGACGACGATCGTATTAGTTCCCATCATGTTAATCCGCAACATACCTCGACGTGTTCTGTGAAAGAAGACAAGATTGGTATGCCTTGTCAAGAACAACTACTAGTACCAGATTCGAACCTCGATAGATCATCAACACGTATACGTAGAACGAGAAATCATGTCGTCCCTCGCGAATCTTCTATACAAGAATCATTATGGAGTGACTATTCTTCGGACAGTTCAACATCAACATCATCATCAAGTACATCCTTTAGTAAAAGACGAAGACGACGCAGACGACAACTTCGATTACTTCAAGAAGAGAAATTCGTACTTCAGAAAGAGCAATTCGAAGTTCAACGTATGTTTCAGATCATGATTGAAATAAATAATTTTTCCTTGGAGGCGAATAACCGTGATGACAATAGTAATGACGACAACGTGAGTACTCTTAGCAGTCTATCTGGTTATGAGACTGATGATGATTAGTATAGTACATCAGATGATGGTGCAAGTACTGCTGTAGTAGAGTGCGACGAAATTATCGAAATAAAATAGTTGCGCACGGCGGTAGATCTTTGAATACAGAATGATAGAGAAAGGAGGCACAATTGGAAGGTCGTCTTCATATAAAGTATCAATCCATAGACAACATTTTAAAATTCTTGAAATAAATAGTACATAATAAATAATTCTGAAGACTTTTTCAACGTCTTGTAGCATCGAAATTTTACAGCTCTAATAAAAAGATAAATGCTAAGATTCATTTTCTGCCACCCCCATCTTGTGTGTTCATTGGAGTTGCTTGACTTGTATTCGTTCTAACACCAGCTTCAATATTGGATCAAGCAATGTTTTATGAAGTTGTTTCCCAAAAGGAACGATATACAATATAGTAATTCGTTTTGTTTTGACAATATACAGTATATTAGTATTTTTTTTAACATTTTATATTCTCTTGATGTATTTCTTCTATTCGTTGTTGTTTCTTACGTTTCATCCAAAGTTCTATCATACCCATACCGATCATTAACGGAACAGATATCATCATTCCACGAATAGGTTGTTTTTGATATAAAAATCCATTGATTGAACCCCCGGCTACTCCTCCAAATGCGTACGAAGATAATGTTAATCTTTGTTCATTGCCCTTTATACGTTCTCTTAAATATATATTAGCAAGTCTTTCAGCGCCAAAAAGACTAGTTCCGACCATTGCGCAGGAACCTGCCACCTTTAACGCAGTCGTTCTTCTTGGTAGACCCTTGAAAGCAGCATACGCCGCTCCACTAAGGAAACCAGAGAATGTTAAAAACCCTACGCGATTAGCAACCGAATCAACTTCGTCCATCGTTTTTGTAGCTTACGGTATGCAGATGAGATGCAAGAGAGAGTTACGTACAGATAGCTACGACTATTAATAATTATGTGCAGTTAGTTCATCGTTCATCGTCTTTCGTGCTTTCGTGTATTTTTCGTTAGCAATTTTCAAGTTTATTCAAATTCAGTCCAGTCCCGGGAGTCTTGCTGCGTACGCCATCCCGATCAAGTAAATCTCTGCACCATCGATTTAGGAAGGAGGAGGAGATTATCAATCATTCAAGAAAAAATACAAATTAAAAATGTGCAGTAGCTAATAATCCGTCGATTGATGATAATGAGAGAAGCACCTTATTTGAATCAAAGAAAAAACAACCACAAATCACTTGAGTACAGTAGTGACAAAAAAATAATACGAATATGCTTGTTCAGCTTTCACCATGGGAAACATCCCGCACATCCATTCGCGTTCCAAAGTCTTCTTCTACTCCTTCTCGACGACGAAAACGGGCTGGGTCGAAAGATGGCGACGATGAGGAGGCGACGGGGACTTGCCCTGCCTTCGCAGCTTCTATGATTACGATGGCATCGAAAAGAAGTTTATCAAAAATGAAATTGCACAATTCTGAATTTTCTGATTGTCTTCCTTTATTGACTCTTACAGCTGACCATCATATCACAGTAATGGGAAAGGACACCGTAGACGACGAGGAGTCGTCATCTTCCTATCGAGAATTTTCAAGTCTTCGTTATAATAGTAGACCAGGAGATGCGGGATCTTTTTTTGCGAAACCTGAAAATGGTAAACGTACTGCGAATGACTTACCCCGTATACCCGCTATTTTGGATACCAAAAATGATCGTGTGTACGCATTACAACACGGAAATAATCGTCTCGCTTGCTGGGATGCATGGAAGGGAAGTGGCCCAGACGAAAAGACGGCCATGAAGGTAGAACTCAAATATCCTGCACTTACTATGACCCTACTTCCTATGAATAAGGGTATAATTTATGGTAGTTGTCAAAATGGTACCATCTACGTTGCAAGGGTTGTAGGAGCATCAATTTCAGTGGAGTATCTACCAGCGAAACAACCCACTAAGAAGGGAGGGGCCGTTCATATCGGTACCTTCGCCGAAATAGATGTTGAACACGGACGGGCATCAGGAAAGAAACGCAAAATGTCGGACGCCGATGGAAATTCATCGGTGATTTTTTATCAAGTATTCTGTGACGGTGCATCTATAAAGATTGTACGAAACAATGTAACGCTTTCAATCTCTAATTCGGATTTGCTTATAAAAAATGGGAGTTTGGTACAGAATGTGGCGTCTATAAGCTTATTGAATGAAGGATTATCAGGTCAGTATTGTTTGACTGGGACAAAACTTCTTGTGTCATCCTTTGGTTCTGCTCCCAAAATATCAGTCGTTTACATAGTGGAAGCAACTACATCTTGCGAAGTAAACAACGACGTCCATGACACGTGTTTAGGAACTTTTTGTGCAGCCATTTCACTTGTATCTGGTGATATTTCTAACAGTCCTGTGAGACTATCATCTCAAGCGAAGCAGTTTGGGTTGATTACTGAAACGGTGTTGGCGGCTGCCTCAAATGAAATAATACACCTCTATGATTTAATTACTGGCTCAACGCTACAATCAATTTCTCTCAAACGCATTATTTGCGATACGAATGGAGAGTGGGTCCTACACACCAACGTCAAACTTGGAATTCTTGCTATTTTTTATCCAAAAAAAGATCACCTACACGTTGCATTTTCTACTGCTACCTTGGACGAAAGCAAAGGTTATCTGGGTTCAAAAAAGCTCAAATCGTCGTCAAAGCTTGCTTGTTCCTTACTGGCGTATTCAAAAGATGATACACAATCTGTTGCTAAGAAATTCGACATGATTTGTGATACAGGTATCTATAAAGATGGTGATGACTCCTTCGCATTGATTAGATTGGACGAGTCGGTGTCGACAGTTTTAACGGCGCTAGAGGAAACTCGACGGACGCTCACTTCTAGTGGTGGCGAATCATCCTCAGATGCATCCTTCCGAGATGCTTTTGATGCATCTGTGTCTAGTTTAAAGAATCGTATAGACAATTCTAAAGATGCGTCCACACGCAGTACACGCAGTATGTCAATGGACAGCAATCCTCAGGATCCATCAAATGAGACAGCTTCGTCTCCCAAAAAATCTGCTAAAAAGTTACGTAACGGGAAAAGCAACGGTGGATTCACTCCGTCGTCTTCTCACAAAAAAAATAAAGATGACGAAAAGCTACCTTCTTGCCTTCCCCAATCTTTCATCGATGGGACCGTCCAAATAGCCATGTCAGCTATCCTAACAGAAAATCAGGATGAAAAGAACCATGCTACCCTGAGTAAACTTGGCCGAGATGCTCGCTTCGTGTTGAAGTCTTTATTACGATCAAAGAGAGTTTCCGCGCGACTCCATTTTGAAGGCTCGTATGCTCTTCAGGAGACGGGAAAGAAGCATCCATTGGTTACAGCCTTGAAATGTATTCAGCACCCAGCTACCGAGAACCCTTTGTCCGCGTTGCAAATGATTCTTGAAATGATCACAAATTGCTCAGATATTTCTGAACGACAACTTGTAGTTATTTTAGACTACACGATACGATATGCAAAGACAGATGATATTGTTGCAATATGTAAAAAAAAAAGAATCAGATCTAATAGTACGGACCTTTCTGCCAAGGTAATTGAAGATGAAAATTCGGGACATAAGAAGAATGTTGTTCTTGCTGGAGTGATGTTAGTACTACAGATGGTCGTTGCCTACTCAGAATGCAACGAGACCATGCTTCGAGTTGCTCTGGCCGAAGAATTAAGTTCTTCAGGTGAGGCGATGGTTTTGGCTCGTTTGTTACCGACGTTATTGATGTCAGATCCGTACAGGAACCCATCTCGCGCCGAAAGCGGCGAACAACAGAATTTTGTGAAATCAGTATGTCAATGGATTGCAGCCTTGAGCGAAAGCTTTCTAGATGATCTAAGAGTGACTAGAATCACACCCAAAGAGACTTGTCTATCCTTTCTTCTCAACTCAGTTACAAAGGCAACTAAAAACTCAGAAGCCATTATGTCATTCAAGGATGGTATAGGTGTAGCTGAATTGATGAAGAAGAACGAGAAAACTAACGTAAGAAAGGACGTCATCGAAGCACCACAGATAGCTGACCTAATGGGATATTCCATCGATCGCATCGTTTTTTAATCAATATATAACGATTACGATTGTCAGCGTAGTGTAGAGGTTAACAGTAAATCGAAATATTATATAATAGCTACTATTAAATTAAGAAATCAATGTATGATTTGCAACTTAATATATATATATATATATCAATTGAAATTAAATTTGGTTTCCTCCGATCTATTGAAAAGAGAGGTGTCTAGTCTAGTGTTGTATATATTTATGTTCTTTTTAGTAGCTGATATATCTATAGAAGATACACTTGGATCCTTTAATAATGGGTGATAATGGACTGACCAATTCTATATCAACGTGTGATTTTTCAATTGTGAGGGAGGTGGGAAATAATTTAGTTCCTCGTCGATTTTTAATTCGCCACACGGATGAGTGCAAGAGAGAGAATATTTCAGTTTTTCGCCACGCAAAAGTGACCACTTTGTTGCTTTTTTCACGGATACACTATTAGTAGAGCAAACAAGCCACAATAAACCACGCGACCCCAATTCCGAATTTGAATAGGCCATTCACAAAAACTAAACAGACAAAGACCATTTATTGTTCTGCGTTCTGCCACTTGTTCCTTTGATTCAAAAAATTGATACAAACATTAATACAAAAGCACTAATCAATAAAGAAACTGATCAGCCACAGTTATAACATTCCCATACTACATTCATATTGTTAATTTCGTGGCTTATAAACGTTCTTTACCACGGAACACGGAACAATAAAACCTATACTTGTAAGAGAATTCACAAATACGAGAAAACAAAACGGGACATCATATTAATACACGACGTACTTTACGCTCATTACTATAAAAATAATCAACATCAACAGCAAAATTCGGAGATAGTCGCTGAACTGTAATTCCTTGGATAATCACAAAAACAGATAAACAAATAACAAATAATAATGGCGACTGATATATGTACAAGACGTTTGACGAAGGAGTTGAAATCACTTATGAAGGATCCAATTAAAAGTCCAACAATAACAGTATCACCAAATGAAAAGAATATTTTAGAGGTACATTATGTAATTGAAGGTTCAGAGAAGACACCATTCGCTGGTGGAATATATCATGGAAAACTTATATTTCCTAAAGATTATCCCTTAAAACCACCAAGTGTAATAATGATAACGAAAAATGGTAGATTTCAACCCAATCGACGATTGTGTTTATCTATGAGTGACTTTCATCCTGAAGTAAGTTATCTTTTGTTGTTGTTGTTTTATCTGTTATTGTCGTCATTATTATAATTCCTACTACAAGTTCCATTTTCATTTCATTTCATTCCAATCGTATTAATGTTTTCTCGGATGTTCACTCACTCAATCATTCACTTCAATGTTCTTGTTTTTATCTCAATCTTGTCCATGATCAAATGAATCAATTAAGAGCTGGAATCCCATGTGGAGCGTAAGCACAATTCTTACCGGCCTATATTCCTTCATGATTGAATCACAACCAACTCTTGGAAGTATTGAGAGTACAAAAAGTCAAAAGGAAAAATTTGCAAGACAAAGCCTTGATTACAATGTCCGTGATCCTACATTTTGTAAGTTATTTCCTGAATATGTTATATTACACAAAGAACGACTTGCTGCTAGACAGGCAGCATTAGGGATTTCTGGTGGTACAGATACATCTAATACCATGATTTCACAAGAATCAAGTGATCGATTATTGGGAGGAAATGATAGATTAGAAATTAATGGTTTATTCGCAACAGCCGCTGGATTGATTGCTGTTTTTTCTATCATCTTTGCTATGAGATTTTTGTGATGTGAAGGGGATTCTGTATTGAAAAACTGACATGCAAGGCAAGGCAAGACGAATCGAGTATCATCTAGAAATTTGATGAAACATGCATAAGAAAGAACGAGATAATAATTTTTTATGACGAATAGAAAGGCATATCGAGAAAACAACAAATATATAATATAATAGGGGAGAACCATATATTTGATTGCGTCAATGATCGATTCTTATTATTTATCTTCACGAATAATTTTTAATTCTTCTAAAAAAAACAATGAGAAATACATGATAAAATTAACTGTGAGTTTTCTACTTTTGTAGCTGTTCAATTGAACATGAAAAGTAGAGATAGTTCAATACTATACTCAGTATTGTTTTGTCATGAACGAATCATACAATCGGACCCTCACCATTGTTGCGCAAGTCCTAATTGAATGTACACCCAATGTGTTGCAGTAATAGTCATTGCTTATATTTGATCCACTGTTAGCAATCATATCAGCTAGGTTAAAGAATTCAATATTCATAGAAAGCGTGACATTAAAGAACTTCCATCAGCTTTCAGAGCATGTGTATAAGAATGGCAACAAATTTGAGGACACATATATTCTACCCTGTGTTTATAAAGACTCAACGTCATTTTCTTTCTTCAACCGACTCATCATCTACTAATGACATTGAGATTGATGATGAAACTGCAGAATTAAATAAAATAAATGAAGAAGTTAAAGCAATGATAATAAAGGCAACATCAAAGCAGAGGAAGAAGAAAAAGAAGAAAGCAGCCTCCATATTATCAAATACTTCGACCGTATCCGTCCCCACCATATCATCATCATTTACTGCCAATAATAATGAACAAGATATAGATATGATAGAAGATGCTGGTTGTATTGAAGTTTCTAATGCAATTGCAGCTGCCGCTAATGCCGCTACTGTTGCTGCTATTGAATCACATGGTTTAAAAAATAATAATAAAAAAATTAGTGGTACTGGTGATAATGATGATTCATCAGTTGATAGTAGTGATAGTGTAATTGATTTAGATGTTTTACTTAGTAGTAGTGGTAGAGGTTCTGCCGCTACTACTACTATTACTAGAAGTGGTTGTAATATTAATCAATTTACTACAAGTAATGCATCAGAGGAAGAAACTACTGA
>Ga0115007_10002641_pt1 | contig 10946 bp, 9 predicted proteins | sample ArcOceMetagenome_2_FD_87166 | JGI IMG/M metagenome (GOLD analysis project Ga0115007, IMG submission 87166) | Marine eukaryotic phytoplankton communities from Arctic Ocean - Arctic Ocean ARC135M Metagenome | ecosystem: Environmental > Aquatic > Marine > Oceanic | place: Arctic Ocean | collected...
CCCGTGCCGCCCACAATACCTACCTTAATCACAATAACCTCTCATCGGCATCGAAAAACTGTTATTTTATAATACCGCTATGCACGCCTAAACACTATTGGATGAGTTAAAAACAGGATGCGAAAAATCCGCGAGCTTTTGCAGAACTTTCGGGATCGGTTGGCACATTACGATGCCTTACCACAATTAGTTATTCTTGGCTTATTGTCCGGCATGCTCACCGGCTTTCTGATGGTACTGTTTCGCTTAGCTGTTGAGCTACCGCTGACTTATTGGCTAGGCCACCCCGACCGTTTTGAAAACTTGCCACAAAGCCGGCTCTTTTGGTGGCCGCTTAGCGGGAGCCTGATACTAATAGCCATTTACTATCGCTGGCCGCAACTAGCGCGCCAAGTAGGTATGGTAAATATGTTTGAACGCTTAGCGTACCACCAAGGTACTATTCCTGGGCGCAGTTTGATCATGCAGTTTGTTACAGCAACCACCGCATTAATCAGCGGCCATTCAGTCGGCCGAGAAGGCCCTGCAATATTCTTAGGCGCAGCTTGTAGTAGCTTACTCGGGCAGAGAATGCGATTGCCGAACAATTCGATCAGACTACTCATCGGCTGCGGCTCCGCAGCCGCTATTTCTGCTGCATTCAACACCCCATTAGCGGGCGTTATTTTTGCGATGGAAGTCGTTTTACTGGAATATACCCTGATAGGCTTTACACCCGTTATTGTTGCAGCGGTAGCAGCAGACCTAGTTATGCGCAGCACCTTAGGCTATGAAAACGCCTTTACCGTCCCTTCATTTGAAATAGGGACTCTTGCCGAAGTCCCTTGGATTATCGCGCTCGGAATCACAGTGGGGTTATGTAGCGCCTTTTTCAATCGGTTAATGATCAAGACAATCGCCTTCACACAATGGCCGGTTGCCGGACGTTTTTTACTGGCCGGTATACTCACTGGTATTGTTGCTACGTTTTATCCACAGGTAATGGGAGTTGGTTACGATACTATTTCGGAAAGTTTCCAAGGCAATATTGAATTTAAGCTCTTATGTGGATTACTCATTGCCAAATTGGTGCTAACTCCGGTAATCCTTGGCCTAGGCATCCCCGCAGGATTGATTGGCCCAACATTATTCATCGGAGCATTAATCGGCTCCGTATTTGGAGAGGTGGGTTCTTGGTTTACCGATGCCTCTATGTCTCACATCGGCCTGTACGCCATGCTAGGTATGGGTGCAATGATGGGAGCCGTGCTCAACGCACCGCTAGCTGCCTTGGTCGCCTTGCTGGAGCTCACAGGCAACCCAAATATCATCTTCCCTGGCATGATTACCATTGTCATTAGTAACCTTACGGTTCGATTTCTATTTCACATCCCTTCTATTTTTATATCATCCTTACAAGCACAAGGGTTGGATTACAGCCAAGAACCATTGGCTCAAGTGCTCTCACGTGCAGCGGTCGCAAGCCTTATGGACAGAGAGTTTATTGCCACCGAGCCTAAAACATTGCCAGAGACAGCATTGCAAGTTCTTGGCTTAAAACCCCGCTGGTTGCTATTAAAAAACCCGGGAGAAAAAGCACTCTCCGTCATGCTTCCCAAAAATCTTTCTGAGTACCTAACGCGTGAAGCCCCTACAGGACAGATCAATCTAGCTGAAATACCTGCAGAACGCTTCGATATCATCGAGGTTAGCTATCGAGCAACCTTATATGAAGCATTAAAGAAAATGGATGAGTTACATGTAAATGTAGTTTGTGTCGTTAGCAACCAAGGGGAAATCATGGGCATGCTGACCCGTTCAAAAATCGAATATTATTACACCCACAAACAAGCGCTATGATAAAAAGTAAACTGAAAGGCTTATATGCCATCACTGACAGAACCTTAATGCCTAACAATGAGCAAATGCTAGATAGTGTTATGCAAGCTATCAGCGGTGGAGCCAGTATCATTCAGTATCGTGATAAATCCACTGATCAGCAGGTACGTTTACATCAAGCTCAACAGCTAGTCGCTCTTTGCCATAAACATGATGTTCTCCTGCTCATCAATGATGATACGCAACTAGCGTTCGCAAGCGGAGCTGATGGCGTCCATCTTGGACAATCCGATGGAGCCATTACCAGCGCCCGTTCACTATTGGGTGACAAGGCAATTATTGGCATCACATGTCACGACCAATTAAGCCTAGCGGATATGGGCATCAAGGATGGTGCAGACTATATAGCATTTGGTGCTTTCTTTGCTTCACAAACCAAACCCAATGCCACTCCCGCCCCTCTGTCACTACTGCAGGATGCAAAACAAAGATTTAACTGCCCTATAGTGGCGATCGGCGGAATAACGGTGGATAATGCCCAGCAAATTATCGCGCAAGGGGCCGATATGATCGCCGTTATACACGCGTTGTTTGCTGCCCCCAACATCGAGAAGCAAGCTCAACATTTTAGTGCGCTATTTGCCTCCCACTCATAACAGCAAGGTATTTTATGTCTCGTTCTGACGATCTATTTAAAGCGGCCCAGCTACACATCCCCGGTGGTGTCAATTCACCTGTACGCGCATTCAAAGGCGTCGGAGGCACACCAATTTTTTTCAAAAAGGGTGAGGGTGCCTATTTATTTGATGAAGACGATCAGCGTTACATAGACTACGTCGGCTCATGGGGCCCAATGATCCTCGGTCACGCAAATCCAATCGTATTAGATGCTGTTCGCTCAGTATTAGATAATGGTCTTGGCTTTGGAGCACCGACAGCACTCGAAACAGAAATGGCTGATAAAGTTTGTGAGCTTATGCCATCTATCGAGTTAGTCCGTATGGTGAGCTCTGGTACAGAAGCGACCATGAGCGCAATTCGTCTTGCACGGGGTTATACTGGACGCGATAAAATTGTTAAATTTGAAGGGTGCTATCATGGTCATTCTGACTCGTTATTAGTCAAAGCAGGCTCTGGAGCGCTAACCTTAGGCGAGCCTAACTCACCGGGTGTTCCTGCTTCATTAGCAGAGCACACCATCACGCTGCAATTTAATGATTTAGGCAATGTACGCGAAGCCTTTGCTGAAATTGGCGATCAAATAGCCTGTATTATCGTCGAGCCTGTCGCAGGCAATATGAACTGCATTCCACCCAAGCCGGGATTTTTAGAAGGGTTACGAGAAGTCTGTGACCAATACGGTACGGTACTCATCTTTGATGAAGTCATGACAGGCTTTCGTGTAGCACTGGGCGGCGCTCAGGCATATTTCAATATCAAACCCGATCTAACCACGCTAGGCAAAGTCATCGGCGGCGGTCTACCGGTTGGCGCATTCGGCGGCAAACGGGAGATTATGGAGCATATCGCACCATTAGGGCCGGTTTACCAAGCAGGCACTCTCTCAGGCAACCCTCTATCCATGAGTGCTGGACTTGCGATGCTTAACGCGCTTTCGGCTGACTCATCGATTCATGAACAGTTAGACGCTAAAACGGAACTGCTCACGCAAGGCCTTGAAGCTAAAGCACTAAAGCATGGCGTTCCTTTTACCACCAGCATGGTCGGTGGCATGTTCGGCCTGTTTTTCACCGACCAGAAGCAAATCACGAGCTTTGCCGAGTCAACCGCCTGTGATGCTGCCAAATTTGCTGCTTTTTTCCAAGGCATGCTAAAAGAAGGTGTGTACCTCGCTCCCTCCGCTTACGAAGCCGGATTTATGTCCGCCGCAATCACGGAAGCCGATATTGACCGTACGCTGGAAGCGGCTGATAAGGTCTTTGCGACCCTCGCATGATGCTTGCCTTATCACACCTGATACTCGTTTTAGGTTGCGCAATATGTGCAGCCTTGCTCTTTCGCCAGCCGGAAAAGCTAAGTGATGCCAATAAAACTCGTGTCTTGCTAGTAATCCTAGGGACTGCTTTTATTGCGCTCGCCAGCGTCACCTCCTTGATTGTTTCCCCGAACAATCAAGACGGCGCCACGATGCTAAGACTCTTTAGTAATTTGAAAAACTTTGTTGGTCTTCCATTAATAGCCAGTATTTTACTGGCCTTCAGTCTCAATAAAGCCTTTTCGCGAGCAAGCTGGGGGCGCTGGGTACTGGTATTATTTGCTCTATTTGAACTACTAAGACGCAGCGGATTGGGTGAAACCTATGCCATCATTCTTGAAGTGGTGACAGCACTGGCTTTATGTTTAAGCTTTGTATTTGGAAAACGCACGCTGTCAATCGGCGAACATCAGGGTGTGAGACTACCAGGCATCTTCGGCGCGGTGTGCATCGGCTCATCAATTTGCTTACTCGGACCTTATGCAATTGAGCCCTTATCTGAATCAACTGTTTGGCATAATCTTAGCCTAGGTATCGGACTATCATTACTGGGTCTAGCGACCGGGCGCTGGATTAAAGGAAATCAACGCCTAGCGGTCAGTGCAGCGTAGACCTCTACAACATAAAAAACCGCTGAGTTGTGAGTTACAACCAGCGGTTTTTTTATGCCCTTATATGCGAAATCTACATTAATAACGTTTCGCAATAGCGGCCGCTTTATCTGCCCCTTCAACGTCACCCGAATCATTACGAATCGAAGCGATGAGCGTCCAGAGACGACGTAACTGACTGTTTTGCCCTTGAGCAATTGCCACACCCTTCAGAGCAACTTGCTCCGCTTGCAAAAACTCACCCAAACGTCGATGCGTGTCTGCCAGTGAGTAATACACTTCTGGATCTTTAGGGGCAATACGTTGCGCACGCTGTAAACTCGTTTGCGCCGCACGTAAATCACCGCCATTGGTTTGCTGCTTAGCTGAACTTAATAAAGCGACAATAGCCGGATTTTGCTGCACTTCAACAGAAGTCGGCGCAACAGGAACACTCGGTGCTATCTCAATTGATTCATCTCGTTGCGAGCGAACGATCTGAATCGGAGCAACCGGAGTGACCGAAACGCCAATAGAGGGATCAGCAGCCGTCACAACACTTGGGTTCTCATCAGGAATGGCAACCGTTGATCTATCTTCAATCGGTGTCTTATAAAGTCCTGATGTCGAACAACCCGCCAAGGTTAACAAAAGGCCTGCTGCCACGAATTTAGTAGTATTCATCTTCATTGTTATCCCTGCCTAAACCAACGCTGGAACCAGTCTAACGGTTCATTCTTGGGAGTATTCTGCAGGGGTTCTACCCCACAATCAACCCGATATTCTGGGCGCGTACCTTTTATGAAGGGAACCTGAATAGCACCTTCACATCGCTCATCGGATAAGTAGCCTGTTGCCTTATCTACCCATAGGTATTCAACGCCCTCAGGGGCGGGTGCAACAAAAGGCTCTGGGCGCTCAGCTTTCATATACGCTGTCCATGCGCGCAAAGCACCACCCGAACCGGTAAAAGGCAAAGGTTCGTTATCATCACGCCCTACCCATACGACCGCTAAACGGTTACCGGTAAAGCCGGCAAACCAGCTATCACGCTGATCATTGGACGTGCCTGTTTTACCTAGCACATTGGTATTCGATGGCAATTGACTATAGACATAACGCGCTGTCCCCTCGCGGGCGACTTCTTGCATTGCATACTGCAGCAAATGGATTTCATCACCGGGAATCGTTTGTTTCACCTGGTATGGATAACGAGAAAGCTCAACACTGTCTTTATCTGTCACCATGCGAATGGCCCGTAATGGCATTTGGAAACCGTTCGTAGCAATAGTTTGAAAATACTCAGCCACTTCAATGGGAGGTAAACCCTGCGCACCTAGCAACAATGAAGGGAACGGATCGAGGTGGCGTGTTACGCCTAATTTGTGCAGCGTATCAATTACTTTATCTACTCCAACATCTAAACCAATCTTAGCTGTGGATAAGTTATAAGAATTCGCTAGTGCCTTATGCATCGGGATAACACCGTGCGTTTTCTTATCAAAGTTTTGTGGCGACCAGACTGAACCATTTGGCATTTTTAGGTGGATTGCTTCATCCTCAACAGGAGTGACTAAGGTATACCCATTCTGTAGCGCGGTAAGATAAACCGACGGCTTTACTAGGGAACCGATTGGCCTGACAGAGTCAAGCGCTCGATTAAACCCTTGAAAACGCGTACTTCGTCCGCCCACGATAGCTAATACTTCGCCGGTCTGCGGATCCGTAACCACAGCACTGGTTTCTAGTTTATCGACACGCTTTCCATACTTCTTCTCTAACATGGCAAGCGTATCCGTTAATCCAGTCTCCAGTTTTGACTGCGTAATTGGGTTTAAGCTGGTAAATACACGTAAACCTTCTGAACTTAGATCTTCTTCGTGGTAGTTTTCTCGAAGTTGGCGTTTCACATAGTCTAGGTACGCAGGGTAAGCGCCTTTCAATAAACTTTTTTCTTTAACGACACCCAAAGGCATAGCGACAGCCGCCTGATACTCCTCATCCGCAATTTTACTCTGCTGATATAACTCGGCTAGTACTAAATTACGACGCGCCAATGCGCGTTCGGGGTGGCGACGAGGGTCATAATAAGAAGGACCTTTCACCAACCCAGCTAGCAAGGCCACTTGATGCAATTGCAGTTCGTGTATAGGCTGCGAAAAATAATACTGTGACCCTAGACCAAATCCGTGAATAGCCCGAGAGCCTGACTGACCCAAATACACTTCGTTTAGGTATGCCTGCAAGATCTCATCTTTGCTGTAATGTAAATCTAACAATACAGCCATGGGGATTTCCATAAGCTTACGGGCCAACGTACGGTCGGAAGTAAGATAAAAGTTTTTAATCAGCTGCTGAGTCAGCGTACTGCCGCCCTGAACAAAACGACCGGCTTTCATATTGACCCACATCGCCCGCATAATACCTCGCGGCGAAATACCAAAATGGTCGTAGTACCCCTTATCCTCAATGGCTATCAGCGATTCTGCCAAAAACGGTGGCGCATTTTCTAAGCGAATGAGGTCGCGATCTTCATTGTTCTGCGGATAAACGCCACCGACAAGAATAGGTTCTAGGCGCGCTAAATTAACGGCTTTACCGGCCCCGTCACGGATACGCGATAAGCTATTACCTTTAAAATCGATTAATAGTTCATGAGACGGCTCATCTCCATCAGGGAAACGAAAACCTCGTGTATAGAGACGGATACGACTGCTTCCAAATTCAGCTTGGCCTGCATGACTTACCTTTGTAACTGGCTGATAACCTAAACCTGATAATTCAATTTTCAAATCATCGATAGACAGCGGCAAACCCGGATACATTTCTAGTGGCCGAGCAAAAACTTTCGCTGGTAACGCCCAGCGTTTACCTTCAAACTGTTCTCTAATTTGAGCATCGAGATAGATAAGTCCGATGCCACCTAACACCATCATTAAAACAAGAATTTTTAAGAAGATTCCACGAACAGCACGCCAAATCCCTACTTTTTTCTTAGCCTTTCCTGCTTTCCCTGTTGAGGTCTTTTTGGCAGGTGTTCTCTTTTTACTCATCTGACCCGTATAATTCCTGTACTTAACTATCAAAGTTGAAGGTGTCATGCTGACCGTCTTACTCAAAGCCTTAGAAGACCCCGATAACTATCCTCACCCGGTAGACGCACCTATTCGAGTAATTGAAACACAAATCTCGTGGCTATTTTTAACCGGCGAATATGCATACAAACTTAAAAAACCAGTAAACTTTGGCTTTTTAGATTTCACCACATTGAAGCAACGGCAATATTATTGCGAGGAAGAGCTAAGGCTCAATCAACGCTTAGCGCCCGATATCTATGATACCTTAATCGGCTTCACAGGTTCGCCTGATAAACCAATTTTACAAGAAGTGTCGCAGCTTATTGATGACGAAGCGTTTGAATATGCGGTACGCATGAACCAATTCAACCCTGAACTTCGTCTTGATCTCATTCTTGATCGTGATCGTTTCGAGCCCGCATGGATTGATCTGCTCGCTGACCAAGTAGCTCACTTCCACAACCGCATTCCCCGAGTTGCACAAGATAGTCCGTGGGGCAGCACCGAAACCTTATGGAATCTCGCATCTGATAACTACCGCGAGATTAACAAAGACCTGCTCGACTCAGCGGATGTGCACTTACTGCAACAACTGTCGCAACGAGCAGCACAACAATTCCGTAAACTTATGCCTCGATTAGAGCGACGTAAGTTAGATGGCCACATCAGAGAGTGTCACGGTGATTTGCATTTAGGGAACATTACCCTATATCACGGTCAGCTTCGGCTGTTCGACTGCATCGAGTTCAATTTGCAATTCCGATGGATAGACACCATTTCTGACCTTGCGTTCCTACTAATGGATTTAGAAGCTAAAGGCCAATATCGATGGGCGAGCCGCTGCTTGAATAACTACCTCGAAATTACGGGTGATTATGAAGGCCTCACCGTCCTAAATTTTTATAAAGCCTTCCGTTCTATGGTGCGCGCCAAGGTCGCACTATTAGGGGAATACCCTGATACTCAAGCGTGCCGACGCTACTTGCAGCTAACCCAAAGCTATACCCACCAATCACAGCCCACACTTTTTTTAATGCATGGCGTATCGGGCAGCGGGAAAAGCTACTTAAGCAGCCAATTGATGGAGCGGACCGACTGCATACGCTTGCGCTCCGACGTAGAGCGTAAACGAATGTATAGAGAGCTAAGCCGACGCGGCGAGCGTCTAGACCTTTACGGCCAAGAAATGAATGCCCGCACCTTTCAACACTTACAAAATTTATCAGATGCATTACTAGACAGCGGTTATTCGGTTATCGTCGATGCGACTTTCATTCGAAAACGTACTAGACAAAGCTATATCAAAATGGCCGAAAAACGAGGATTCCCCGTGCGGATACTACGCTGCGAATGCGATCAAAAATTGATCGAAGCACGTCTTAAACGCCGAAAAGAACAAGGTAATGATCCTTCCGACGCCGATGTGGCGGTGATGTATGAGCAGCTTAAACATCTGCATAAACTCAGCGAAGAAGAGCAACTCATCACCATCACTACCAATACAGATGATGATGATGCAATCAACCAGCTTGTTAGCCAACTGATTGCCCAAAGCCTTATCGCCCCCTAGCTAATGAGTCCCATAAAGTACTTAGCTTGATCCCGACACATAGAATAAAGGCGCTTCGGCGTCTTTGCTTTTTTCGATATTGGCTTCAAACACATCAGACAACAACCCACACTGCATCACCTCAGCTGTTTTCCCTGTCCGCACAACCTTGCCTTTTTTTAATAGGGTAATGCGATCGGCAAAGCGAGCGGCGAGCGACAAATCATGCAACACCACAACCACAGCAAATCCACGATATGCCAGTTTTTTCAACTGATTCATCACGACATATTGATGAGACAGATCAATTGCTTTTAAAGGTTCATCAAGCACTAGCGCCTTAGTATCTGTATTCACTTGCATGAGCAATCGCGCCAAATGCACTCGCTGCTGCTCTCCTCCGGATAAGCGGGTGTAATCCTGATAGCGCAGCGCGGCCAAATCAAACGTTTCAAGGGCCTGATCTATTGTGCAGCCTGCGTGAAACTCACCGTCCGTTAAAGCAGACAGTAACGGATACGACCCCATAGAGATCACATCTTGCACACAAAAAGGAAAATCCAACCATTGCTCTTGCAACAGAACGGCCAACTGTATTGCCCGCTCGCCGGCGGATAGTTGATCAACCGACTTCCCCGCACACAAGACCTTCCCTTCGTTCAGCACCTGCAAGCCAGCCAGTGCCCGAACCAACGTAGATTTACCCGCCCCATTGGGGCCTAAGATCACATGCAGCTCTCCTGGCATTGCTGCAAAGGATACGTCTTGCAAGATAACTCGTTCCTGCTGACAAACGACTAGCTGCACCGCTTCTAAATGACTCACTTGATGCGTCATACCGTACGCCCTTTATGCCGCCAAATAATTAGCACCATGAAAAAAGGCCCGCCAATCAACGAGGTAATCAATCCAATGGGTAGCTCTGCGGGTACCATTAACGTACGCGATAGCACATCCGCTATGAGCAAGAATAAGCCGCCAGCCAGCAATGACATGGGTAGAACACGGCGGTTATCTACACCCACCAGCACCCGTACAATGTGCGGCACTACTAACCCCACAAAACCAATTAAACCCACACACGACACAACCGCTCCAACCAACAACGCCACACTAATAATTAATCGCCACTGTAATACCTGAACATTCACCCCCAGCAATAAGGCTTGTTCACTGCCCAGCAGCAACAAGTTCAGCGTGCGAGCACTACGGATAACCATCGGCAATAACAACACCCCAAGCAGCAGTAACAACGCAATGTGATACCAACTAGCTTGTTGTACATTCCCCATTAACCAAAAGGTTACTTGGCGTAATGTCATGGTATCCGACGCATACTTCAGCACCGCTATTCCCGCCGTTGCTGTGGCATTCACAGCTATGCCCATTAGCAACATGACGACAACAGATAAACCACGACCTCCTGATGACAAACGCATCACCATTATCGTCACCAACACACCACCGAGGAAAGCAGACAGAGGAAGTCCTAAAAACAAGGCAATGGGATCACTAATCAACGGCGCACCTACCACTTGCCAGAGGACAGCGGAAAAAGCAGCACCACCGGACACGCCGATCAGACCAGGATCCGCTAAGGGATTTCGAAATAACGACTGAACAACCGCACCCGATACAGATAAAAGCGCCCCAGAAAGCAAGACTAAAAACACTCGCGGCAACCGTAACTCCACCAAAATACGATGCATAACATCATCGGTGTTCCACCACGCTGAAAATGGGATCCAAACCGAACCCGCGTGCAAAGCCAACAGACTAGCGATGAATAGTAAGACTATTGCAAACCCCCACGGGTAAACAGATCGACCAAACGACAAGCTAACGCCCCTCTTCTAACGAGAATTTTACAGGTACTAGTACTTCAGCAGCCACTGTTTTACCCTGATGCTGGGCAG
>Ga0115007_10002642_pt1 | contig 10944 bp, 7 predicted proteins | sample ArcOceMetagenome_2_FD_87166 | JGI IMG/M metagenome (GOLD analysis project Ga0115007, IMG submission 87166) | Marine eukaryotic phytoplankton communities from Arctic Ocean - Arctic Ocean ARC135M Metagenome | ecosystem: Environmental > Aquatic > Marine > Oceanic | place: Arctic Ocean | collected...
CGCAAAGCCGGCCACGCAACGGCGTTAGTCGCGGCGATGGCTGAGAGTGGGTGAGAGCGCGGCGTCGCGAGAGTCGAAAAAAATGTGTCAAAAAATGCATTGCCAAAAACCAAGGGATTTTTCTTTTAAAAAAACAACATTCGTCCCACTTTCGATCGCCTCCAGTTTCGTCGTCGAAGTGACACGTCTTCCTTCAATCACAACGTCACGCGTTCGGCATGCTGACCGCCGCGAGCTGCGCGTTGGTGTGCTCCGCTCGACCGGCGTTTCGCGTGTCTCGCGTTTCCGCCTCCCGCGTCTCTCGCAGCATGGCTGCGAAAGCATCTGTCCAATCCGCCAGCACCACGGAAACCGCCGTGTTCGCGCTCGGGTGATTCTGGCACTATTCAGCTTACGTCGCAAAGCTGGATGGCGTGGTGTCGCAGCGGGTGGGGTACACTGGTGGTACCAAAGAGAACCCTACGTACGGCTCGGTGTGCGGGGGTGACGGGCACTCAGAGGCGGTTCTGATAGAGTTCGACCCTTCGCGGATTTCGTACGAAGCTCTTCTTGAAACGTTCTGGGCGGAACACAACCCGAGCGGATACAAGCCGAAACCGCAATACAAGAGCGCGATTTGGGCGCAAGACGCGCAACAGGAGCTCGCGGCGAGGAAATCGAAAAAAACAATCGAGGATAAGTACAACAAAACCCTGCACACCGATATCGAAGCACCATCCAAGTGGTGGGACGCCGAGGAGTACCACCAGGATTACATCGCGAAGCAAACGGGCCGGGGATGGTGATGGAGTAGTCGTTTTTAATAATCGCGCTCACGTCGGGTTTCGATTGAAAGCAATGAAGGCGACTGGCGCAAAGGAACGGCCGACGCCACTCCGTGCCAGTCTGCCAGAACCTCTTTCGTCGACACCTTTTTTTCGCGAGCGACGGTAAATTGTAATAGAGTATTAGAACTGTTGAAGCGGACAACGCGTCGCGTATACTAGTCTATAATCGACTCACGCGCCCTCTCCATTTTTTTTCGCAAGCGGTCGAAGCAGCAACTCCCGCGTCAGCGGGGTTTGTTTCTCCCCCCCGTCGCTTTCTTTTTTCTCCGCCACCCCCGGAAACAAGCTGCTCTCCTTGCCCTTCCCGAACCCTACGAACTTTAGCGAATCGTCAAACGCCTGCACCACCGCGAACGGCCCGTTGTGCCCCGGCTCGGCGACGATTGGCGATTCCATCACCACGTAGTGCGTTCCAAACTCGGACGTGAACACGCCGCCGTCGTGCTGGTGTCCCGAAATCACCGCGGCGACCACGTCCCTCACTTCCTCCCGCTCCAGGATGTCGAGCAAGTCCTGGTAGTTCCACAGCAAGGTTCGGCCTGACAGCTTCGCGGTGGACTCGGGGTGCGCTTACGATAGGAAAAACGAGCCGTGTCAGTCTTTCGTGATGTGAGGGAGTAATTACGGGCGGGCAATCGGCGAAACGCGGAGGCGGCATTTGGGAAACGCGCAAGCAAGACGTACCCAGCAGGTGCGAAAACAGCACCACGCGTTCGTTTTTACGCGCCGCTTCGTCGATTTCCGTTTTTACCCACCGTAGCTGTGCTTCCCCCAAGCCCCCGTTGAACGGCACCCACCGAGATTCCAAACCTGTCAGGTTCTTGAAGTAAGGGAAAGTTCCGGACATGCGTTCCGTGACCAAAACGTCCGGGTTTTCGGCGACGAACTTTTTACAGTTTTCGTTTTTTTCGCAAAGAAGCGCCAGCGCGTGTTCGTCTAAACCCTCCTCCCGTCCGTTCCTGTAAATGGAGACGTCATACGAATCAAGCACTATGACTTTCCACCCAGCCGCGGGTGCGAAGGAGTAGTGGAAGTCCCCGAACTCGTTGGCGCACTTGAACGGAAGCGGGTTACCCGCCGGCGCCCGGACGCCGTTTCGCAACTCCTCGCGCGTGAAGTTGTACAGCTCGTGGTTCCCAACCGTGAAGTGCCAGTTTTTGCACGCGCAGTTTTTAAGCACGGACATCACCTCGCCGAGCTGGTCAAGCGCCTCACGTTTCGGCCGGAACTCGTCGTTCGCGAAATCAAACGCGCACTGGTGGTCGATGATGTCGCCGTTGTGCAGCGCGAAATCAAGGTCGTGTTCGTTGAAGTACGTCACCGCATCCTTCGCCACGACCAGGGAGTTCCTATAACGACGCCACTGCGTTCCCGTGAAGTTGGGTTTGTCGTCCACATCAGCGTACTGGATATCAGCCAGCAAGCCGAAGGTAAACGCTGGAGCCTCCGTTCCGGATTGCGACGACCGGGTGGCCATCGTGTCAACCCGGGCGTGGTCGCGACCACGCGGGTCCGTGAACGAAAACGCGCGATTTGTGATCGGGAAGGGCACACCACGCGAAACCGATCGACGCGCTGCGGTGGGGAGCGCGGGGCCCGTGCGACGGGTCACAAAACTCGTGCTCGCGCCGCACACCTGAAACGCGAACGCACGACTCATGCGGCGTGCGCGCGCGCGACTTTGTGTCCGGGACCGGCCGGTGACGACGACACACCCGGTAAATGTGAGAAGCCGGCAATTGTCCATGACGAAAATCCGACGGAAAAGGACGTGCCCTTTCGCCAGAGAACGCCTGCGCAATGAAACTCTCTTCTATCTCGTGCTACATCCATCCAAAAAACTACCCCTACCGCACACCGCTGTTGGCCATCCGTGTCACCACGCGTTCGATCGCCGCCAGTTCTTCCAACCTCGCGCGTTCCGTTGCGCGCGCCAGCTCCACCCGGGCGTCGACTAAACAATTCAAAAGCTCTTTGTGCACGTCCTCCGCCGCTTCCAACTGCGACGCGCTCAAGTCCTCGACGCCGATGCCTAGCAAGTTCTTAAGCTTCACTTTCAGCCCAGACGCGGTGGGGTGGGTTTTGTCAAGACGAGCTTTCGCTTCGTGTTCCCAGGAAACCACCGTGGAGGAAGAAGGTTGGGAAACAGTCGGGAGTTTCCGCGCCGCCGGTTCGGAAACTTTTACCGTTTCTGCACTTTTCACAGGCGCCGCCTTGAACGCCTTTTCCGTCGCCACGAAAGCCCACGACTTTGTTTGGCTTGAAGGCGCGGGGGCGGGGGCGGGGGTACTGGTGGTAGACAACGACTCGCATACCGCCGAAACCGAGGTCGTATCGGAACCCGATCGTGAAGTCTCGACCTTCTCAGGTTTTGGTGGCGCCGCGAGAACCGCCGCGGCGGGTTCCTCATTTTTTTCTGTTTCCGTAACCGTCTCGTGCGCCGCAAACGCAGCCGCCCACCTGGGCGCCACCGCCAACGCCACGTCCTCCTCATCCGCATCACCACGTTCCACATGCCCTGAAGCCACGTCGGTTTTAACCCTAAACCCTTTCTTCTTCTTCTTCTTCTTCGAGAGTTTAGGGTTTGAGGTTGAGGGTTTGGTTGAGCTTTTGTTATCGCTCTCCTCCTCCGCGAGACTCGCCGCCACCGCCGCCGCGCGTTCCTCCGCGACGCGCATCGCCAACTGCAACGCTTTTCCCGTCTCCGCGTGCCCTTCGCGCTCCGCCTCCGCCGCCGGTACCTCTCCTTTTGCGTTTCTCGCGAACGGGCTCGCCCCGGCTTCAAGCAAAACCTCAACGCACCCAACAGAAGAAACACACGCGGCGTAGTGCAACGCGGTCCGGCCGAACCGGTTAGCGCGCTCCACGTCTGGGTGCGTTTCGTTTGTTTCGTTTTTTTTCGCGAGCACCAGCCGGACGCACTTTGTTTCCCCGCTCGATGCGGCGTAGTGAAGCGCGGTGGAGCGCTCTTCGTTCGCCGACTCGACCATGGCGCCGGCATCCAACAGACACGACGCGGCTTCCGAGTGTCCGCGCGCCAGCGCGTGCATCAAAGGCGTGTCTCTTTGCTTGTTACGCACGTCCACGTGCCACGCGGACGTGCGCTTTTCGGGTGCAGGAACGAGCGCCAGCAGCACGGCGACATTACCGAGTGCCGCCGCGATGTGAAGCGCGGTGTTTTCGGTGTTTGGCGAGCGCACCACGCCGAGGTCAACGCACGCATCACGCGCGCGTATAACCTCCGCGACATCTCCGCGCTTCACCGCAGCTATCAGGGGGTGGTCCATGTCGCCCGGCGCCCCGAGGCGTCGCGCGGAATGCTCGAGCGAGCCTCGACACCAGTTTTTATTGGCCAACTTTGGGCAACTTTGGGCGCACTTGAAAACTTGTTGGACAGGCCGACCTCTCATTTCAAATGCGGCAGCACAAGCCCCCCCCGAAAGAGGTTTCGGGGCCACCGCGAGGTACTCCTTCTTCTAAAAAAGACGACCCCGGCGACGATGTCGAGTCGCAGTGGTCCACGAAGCGCGCGTCGCTCGCGGCAGAACGGCGCTCTGCGCGTTTCGCGTCCCTGGAACAACGACTGAAAGATTTGAGCGTGGGCACCCAAAATGCGGACGAGCGCGCGGGACGACGTTTACGCGCGCTGCTCGTGGCGTTGAAACTCGCGACGGCTGGGGATGGCGAGACGGACTGTGGGGATGATGACGTGATGGACGTGATGGGTGTTTCCGAGACCACAGTCGCGACGCGAGACGAGTCAAAACCGCGCCCGTTCGGGGGAAAAATCCGAGGCTCAGACCCGTACGCGTCGTCCTCGTCTGATGACGAATCCACCGATACAGACGAAGACGGTCTATTGTCTTTCGACAAAGGCGTGAAAACTCTTCTCGGCGCCTCCACGCTTAGCGCACTGCGGGCCGAGTCAATCCACGCCGCGCTGGGCAGAACAAGAGCAGAGCTTGAGGAGGACCGCGTGGACCGGCAAGTCGCGGCGCGCGCCGTGGCCGACGCGCTGGCGGCGACCAAAGAGGCGGCGTCTTTGGAGTCGGAAACGAAACGCCTTCGCGACGCGCTGGCCGTGGCTCTTCGCGAAAACACTGACGCAAAGGCAAGGGCTGTTTCCCTTGAACAGGAAGCGCAGAGCCTTCGATTCGCGCTGCGGGGCGGCGGTACCAAAAACCAGAGCCTCGCCGAGGAGGAACGGCGTTTGAACCTTGAGACACGGGAGGAGTGCGCCCGGGCGTGGGCGCGGGCGGCGGCGGCGGAACAATCATTGGTAGCCGCCACCACGAGCGCACGGCGATTGGAACGGGAAAGGGATGCTCTTGAGCGAGGTAAAGATGCGTGTGAAGATCGACGAGGACGGGCGGAGAGGGACGCGCAAAAGTCCGTCGCGGAACTGCGACGGGTAAGCGCGGATTTGGAATCCGCCACGAGACGGTTGGAGGCGAGAAACGCAAAAACCTGTTCGTTGGAAAAACGAAACACGGAACAAGAACGCGAGCTCACAGAGCTCCGCACGCTTCTCGACGCGCAGCGACAAGACATAGCCACCGCGATGCGTATTGTAGGAGAAGTCGACGCGAGTAGCCGATAGAAATTATTTCCAAAAGTATCGATCGATAGTAACAAGTCGTTTGTTCCCACCAGTACAAACTTTGTACGTTCATCACGCCGCCTTGGCCGCCGCCTCTTCTTTTTTCTGTTTCTGCGCCGCGATCGTGTACAGGAACGTCCCGAAAATAGCCACCGCGGCGCTGATTCCGCCGAGGGGAGAGATTGGGTTTTTGAACACCGCGACGGACGCCAGGATGATCACCACTCGCTTCACCGTGTTCGCCACGGAGTGCGACAACGGCGAGAGCTCACCGAGAGCCTGGTACGACGTTTGGTTGTACAGGTGGTAGAACATGGAGCCGGCGATGAGGTACGCGATGAATCCGGCTTGTAAGCCGAACAGCGTGATTCCCTTCTGCGCCATCAGCGCGGGGGCGTTTGCGAACGCCGCGGGCATCAACGCCCCCTCCGCGATGAGGGACATGGGGAGCTGCATGATGCCGGACACGATGGCGATACCTCCGTACAGGTTGATTCCGGATAAACCGGTTTCTTCCTGCAAATCCTTGCTCGTCACGCCGCGCAGCGCGCTCGCGATGTTGCTCGTCATGGCGCACGCGAACGCCGCCATCGAGAAGTTCAGCTCGCTTGTGGAACCCACGGCGACGCCCCCAACGATGGGAATAAGCGTAAGCCACACGAGCTTGGAGTACTTCCTGCCGAAAAACAGCGACAGGAGAATCACCGAGCACGCGGGCTCACCCGCTTTGACGACTTGCATGAACGACACGCTGCCGACGTTGTACGCGGCGCACGCGCTGACGTGCGCCACGAGGTGCAGCGCGCTGGTGGGAATCAGGGCTTTGAACATCTTCTTGGTGAACCCGCCAACCGGGGGCTTGAAGATCTTCAGCTTCCACATGATGCACATGAACACCGCGCCTACTGCGATTTGGATCCAAGACAGCACCCACGGGTACGGGAACACGGAGAGCGTTTTTTTGTTCATGATGGCGAAAACCGCGTTGAGGAAATACCAGCCGAAGATGTACCCCGCGACGCGCATGGTCTTGCCGGCATCCTTGGGGTCATCGCCCGAAGAAACGGCTTCCACAACAGCCGCAGCGCGAGTCACGATACCCCTCGGGTGCGTAGTGACAGGCGTTCTGGACGCCAAAGAAGTGCCCAGAAGCACCGGACCTCCCGAGGCACGAAACGCGATCGAGGCGGCGCCCGTGTTTGCGGAAACCTTTTGGGGGTTTGCGCCAACCGCACAAGGGGTGACCCCGGCGTGGCATCGCGTTTGCGAGGACCGAACGGACGCAGTCCTGGTGAAAGGAACGACCCGGACAGAGGAAACGATGGCGGCCATGACGAGCGCAAGAACGTCAGTGCGGCGCGGCTTCGTGCGCGCGACGGACTCTCAGCTGTCAGCAACGAGCCATCCGATATCAAACGGGATAAAATGCACCAGTAGATCTTTCCAAGGCGTTCGGTGTTGGACCAGCCGATGAACCGACGAAATCGACCGGTGGGAAACGCGTTTGATTGGTCTCAAAATATCTTTAAAAAACAGGAGTCACTTAAAATACAGTCATCCAAGGCCACGGCGGCACGCCTAGCTCGAGATCCCTTTTGCAGTTTGGCCAACTTCCTCACCGGAGTTCATCCACGAGCTCGGTTAAACGCGCGTTTTCGTCGGTCTCGGGTACGCCATTCGCCACCGCCCACTCCAGTAGGTCACCGCTCGCAGCGATTAGCGTGGACCGGTCCCACGGACACCCGTTCGCTCTCAACCACTTCAGTACCTCCAGGTGGTCCCCCTCCGCCGCCCCAGCGCACGTTTCCTCGTCCCACGGGCACCCGTTCGCGCGCGCCCAACGCAGCAGCTCCAGGTGCCCGCCCTCCGCCGCCTCCGCGCACGTCCAGCCGTTCCACGGACAGCGGTGTTCGCGTAACCATTTCAGCACCTCCAGCTGCCCTTCCTTTCCTGCTCCCGAACACGTGTACTCGCTCCATGGACAGCCGTTTTCGCGCACCCACTGAAGCACCCGCAGGTGTCCGCCCTCCGCCGCCCGCACGCACGTGGATTCGTTCCACGCGCAGCCGTTTTCGCGCGCCCACTGCAGTACCTCGAGCTGCCCTGTCTCCGCCGCAGCCGCACACGTATACGCATCCCACGGGCAGCTGTGTTCGCGTGCCCACTGCAGCACATGGAGATGCCCTCCGCGCGCCGCGGCTTCGCACGTTTCCTTGTCCAACGGGCAGCCGTGAGCGTACGCCCAACGCACAAGCTCGAGGCGCCCGCCCCTCGCCGCGTGCCTGCACGTCCAACCGTCCCACGGGCAGCCGTTTTCGCGCAACCACCGTAGCACCTCGAGTTGTCCACCATCCGCCGCAGCCGCACACGTATACGCATTCCAAGGGCATCCGTTCGCGCGCGCCCACTGCAGTATCTCGAGGTGGCCGCCCTTCGCCGCCATGTGGCACGTGTTTACGTCACACGGACACCCGTTCGCGCGCGCCCACTGCAGCACCTCGAGGTGCCCACCACGCGCCGCATCGGTGCACGTCATCGCGTCCCAAACGCATCCGTTCGCACGCACCCACTGTAGCACCTCGAGGTGTCCGCCCAACCCCGCGTTCATGCACGTGTCCACGCTCCACGGGCATCCGTTCTCGCGCGCCCATTGCAGCACCTCGAGAGCACCAGCGCGCGCCGCGACCTGACAAATTGCATCCCTCGCAGGACCTCGCAGCAGACGCTTCAGCGCGCTGTAGCACTTGAGCCGTACGGCATCACGAGTACTGAGCTCATTCAGCAAAAGCCCCGTCGCCGCCACCGCGTCACGCATCCCACGACTCACCACTCGAAGCCGCGCCAGGTCCGCGGGGTCCGGCATTTTGGCAACCCCGAACACGTGCGTCACGACGACGTCGTTGAGAAGGCCCGGGATGGCTTCGCGCGCGGGAGTTTTCGCGCGCAGGACATCACCGTCGTGACGATCCCTTTTGCGCGTGCGCGTTGTCATACCGTGCGCCGCCTCGGATGCCATCGCGCACGATGTCGCGCGAGCGAAGTGGACGGTGGCGGTGAAAGCGTCGACGGGAAGGAAGAAAAAAAAGGCCACCTCGCCGAAACCCGCCGCACACACTACGCACAGCCCACGAGCACACACGCGGGTGGTTTCAAACGATGCCATTTTGCCACGCGGCAAGAAAAATTCCATTCTGGCGCCAAAACAGCCCAACAGCCAAAATGGCCGGGCAACGAATCGGCGGTGACATTCGCCGGGGCCGGGACGCGGCGCGCGCCGTGACCATGGAGGTCTACGCGGTGACGCGTGAATTCTCCGAGTGGGGCAAGGGTTTTTACAACCGCCTGCCCGCGGCGGTGCGGAACTCCCTGAGGAGCTCGGGTATCTGCCACTTCTTGGTCGTGGTAAAAGATGAGGACGGGAGGCTACGCTCATTCGACTTTGGCCCCCTCGGAGGGGACGTCGCCGGTCTTCCCGGGCTCGGCTCCGGGCTCGGCTCCGGGCTCGACTCCGTGCTCGAAAGACGCGACTCGATGGATATGAGTTCCATCGCGCGCGACCTCCCACTCATGCGCAGGTCCAAGTCTGACTCCGCGCTTCTGGACACGGCGGCGCGATCGACGGGTGATGAGGAACGAAGTTTTGCGGCCGCGGGCGCGCTGCAACTCGCGTTCCCGGCGTCGTGCGCGGGAAGTTCAGACGACGACGTGTCACCGTGCGAAATCGACACCTCGCGGTGTGCGACGCCCTCGCCCTCGCCCTCGCCGAAAGGCCGGTTCCACCGCGTGGCTTCCACCTCCGTCATCGCTTCCGCGACCGCGCCTCCAAAGTCGCGTTGGTCGAGGCTGCAGCGCCGGGCGCGGAAAACAGCAACGGAGGGTGAGATTCGCGAGACGGTGCTTGACGCGCTTCCCGAAGGCGCGCATTACGTCGGCGAGACCAACTTGTCCTTGGACGAAATCAGAGACTTCAACGAAGACCGGTGTTTGCAGTACCTGCTTCACGACAATGATTGCCGGCATTACGTCAACGATTTGTGTTCGCACCTGGTTCCCTTAACTGCCGGGCAACTAAAAAACAAAGGCGGCGTCGCGTCGCGGGTGAGCTGGCAAAGCGCGTGGCAACGCGTGAAACAGGGAAGGCCGCACGAAGCCCTGGTCGTGTTGCCGTTGCAAGCGTTTGCGGATCTAAACAACCAAAGCGCGGTGCAGCGCATTAAACACGCGGCGAGCGCTTCCTTCGCGTTTGGGCTGGGCATGAGGGTGGTGCCGTTTCTGGCGCCCACGCTTGGTTTACAGTCGTCCGTCGCGGCCGCGTTTGGAACCTTCGCGCGAGCGGCGCCTACCAGGAGGCTAGTCACCACCGCGGCTGGTGCGGTCGCGAGCGTCTCCGCGGAAACCCCGGTGGTGCGGGAAGCGATTGTGTTTGGGCACGCCGCGATGGGGAGCGCGATTGACGTGACGCGAGGCGTAGCGAAAGGGACGGGTCAATTTTTGCAGTTCGCGGCGAACGGCATGGGCTTGGGAGGAGGTGGCGGCGGGTCAGTGGCGAGTGCGACGGCGACGGCGACAAATGGTGCGTTTGCGGGTGGTTCCGCGTTTGCGCGCGGCGCGAAGGCTGGTGAGTTTGTTGCCAACGCGGGGGCTTCAATAGCGGCGGGCGCGACAGTGGGCGCCGCGGTCGCGTCGAAGCGCTCTGCGGACCACGCTTGGCCTGTGGAGCGCACGTTGGAGGTGGCAGGCCCACATGATTCGACAGTCGTGGACCGCTGCGCGAAAACGTCCGAAAACTTGTCGGAAAACGTGATCGCCGGACGAGACGTGCGATCCGGACGCGTACCAGCCTTCGTCGGGCGAGTGGGTCGCGCCGCGGTGAACGGGTGGCGACGCGTGGTTTCGCCCGGCGGTGCTAACGGGGGGCGCGGGGTCAACCGAAAGACGCGCGCTGCCGGTACGCACGCGCATCTGGGTGACGCAAGTCTTGAAGGCGCCGCTGGTGTGCCCCCCCCGTCCCCGAAAAGAAAACACGGAAGAGGGTTTCCGCGCGGGTTGCGGTTCGACGAGAGGAACGACCGAGAAGCCAAAGCGCGGAGGTTCGACGTGCGCCGCGTTTTCAGGAAATCGCCCTCCTCGGAAAACTTAGCCTTGCAAGCTGCTGGGACGTCATCGACTCACAGGTGACGTACGTTCTTTTTGAGTTTAATATAAAAAAACAGTTTTCTCACGGGGTTTAGGGTTTAGGGTGTAGGGTTTAGGGCTTAGGGTTTAGACCCGCGGTCCCGTGTCTAAACTTCGTTTACCGCAAAGTTCACCTTCGGGTGGTCGGCGTTGCCCCGAGTTCGCGTTCTTAAGGGAACTTAAGGGAAATTGCGTCTCGTTTTGGTAAGGTTTTGTGCTTCGTGTGTTTTGCGATGTTGGGGCGTTTTTTGGCGTTTCGGCAGGGAGCAGTTTTCACGGGAGAATGCGCCCGAAATGATGGAACTTTAGGAAAATTTGTGAAGTTGGAAAAATGGGCGAAAA
>Ga0115007_10002644_pt1 | contig 10939 bp, 10 predicted proteins | sample ArcOceMetagenome_2_FD_87166 | JGI IMG/M metagenome (GOLD analysis project Ga0115007, IMG submission 87166) | Marine eukaryotic phytoplankton communities from Arctic Ocean - Arctic Ocean ARC135M Metagenome | ecosystem: Environmental > Aquatic > Marine > Oceanic | place: Arctic Ocean | collected...
CACACACAGCACACCTTCTACAGGTATACCCGGTACCGGGTACAGTACAAATAAATATAAATAAAAATTCCTTTAATTTATACAATTACTACACTACCACCTGAGTCACCTATTTTGGCCATATCTTGGTGTTCATCCCTTATACTTATTTATACTTATAACACTTACATGTATACGTGTGTACCACACCGGGTACTTGAATCTTGGAAAAAAATACATAAAAAAATAATACGGTAAACACATTTGCAATTTCTTTTCCCCCTGTTTCTTCCCGTCCAACCACACAATACTCTCTTGTATTACTCTCCTCACTTTTTTAACACACCTGCTTGCGACAAAATCGTTATTGTCACACTCAAAATACCACTGACAATCCCCCAAGTAAACATGAAAGCTAAAAACCAATTTTTGCGTGACGTAAACATTGCAACAAGAGTTTCTTTAAACGTAGCGGGTGGTTCATGTGTCGTATCAAACACTCGTGGTACTAACATGCGTTGCATGTCGTTTCTTTCCGCCCGCACCCGTAACGCAACCAACATCATTGGTGGAAAGATATACACCAAACAAGAACCAAAAATTCCACCCTTGTACGCCAAGACCACTTCAATTTTTGTAAAGATCACACCAATTGTCCCACAAGCACCCAATATACCAATGGCAATGGATACAAACAGACTGGTGGGGGCGTTGTCCGTGTTGTATTTGTTTTCCCAGAACAACGCAAACAACGCCGACCGCAAGGAATGCAAGACCAAAGGCAAGGTAAAAATAACAACCACTGCCAATGCGATACGAGCCCCGATCGCCAATGTGTACGACGGTGCATAATTTTCCAAAATGTTTCCTTTGGTCATTCGGCCAAAGGTTAAATAACCCGTCACCGCGACAACGCCGTACAAGAGTAAGCTGAACGTCATCGCACCACCGCTTACCAAGGCAATTTTTTTAATGGATCTGTTTTTTAATTCTTGGTAAAACCTTCCTGCATTGTAATGGGCAGTGAACGCCACATTGACAATAGGTACCGCTTCCCAAAACGAAACAGGAAACGCAAAGTAAGTAATGTCTTGCCGAAGTGGTGGGTCGGCATGAATTTCACTGGGAAGCAGTGCACCTTTGCCTAAACTGGACGCATAAAAATAGACGGTACATGTCAAGACCGCCGCATAGAAAGAAGCCAAACAACTGATCGCCGACGTGAATTTCAGCCCGTCTAATTTTCTCAACAGGGACAAAGGAAAAAAGAACAACAGAGTGCACAGCAAGACAATGAAGGCTCTTGAACCGGTTTCATCGTTCACGTTGTACAAGATTGTATTGTTGGCAAAATATTCAAACACCCCGGTATGTGCACCCACAAGAAAATCACCACAGAGCACCACAAAGGAAATGGTGCTTCCCAACGTGTAACAAGCCACCACCGCTTGAAGGGCATACCCAAACTTGTTGCCCAGCGCAAGTCGTCCCATCTTTAAATAGGAGAATTCACCGGCCAAATCACAACACATTGAAATGATGACAAACGATGCTGCGTTCATACAAGCGCAGAAAATCAGGAGAAGAACACCGGACGTCAAAGAAGCTTGGCGCAAGCACCAAGGCATGGAGAACAGACCTGCGCCGAGAATGTTGTTGATCAGATTCAAAATGGATGGGAATACTTTAGCAGCACCACCGACCTCATCGCTGGACGATTCTTTGGGTGGTTCGTCGTCGTCTTCGTGCGTGTTGTTTTGTGGGTAATCCATGAAGGTGGTCATTTTTGGGGGACTCGGTTAGCTGCTGCTACTGCGGCCCCGCTAATTTTCAAGAGGATTTTATTTCAACACTTTGGTAGACACGCACGGTACAGAAATCATTTAACATGTACGGTACAGCACAGGCCTGCAAACGAGGGAGTAATTTCTCCCTACTGCAAACGACCTTAAACTAAACTGAATTTTTTAACCGAGCAAAGACAATACGAATGCACGACTGTATTCGTCCACTTTTTCTTTCACCATCAGCATAAAAGCCGATTGAGAGACGGACTTTGTCAGTGATGGCATCAACCCTTGAAACAAACCTGCCATGCCATCTTTATGATACAACAGCCAAAGCACCTTGAAAATATTAGCACCACCACCACCACCACCACCACCCGACGCCACCATCACTTTAGCACGACTGAATGGAAAAGTGGCAACGGTAGCAATTGCTTTACTAAAGGCACCCAACCAAAACGATTCCATCAACGTCAAATACAACGTTGTTGCAACCACCAATTTGGAGGACGACCTTTTCTTGTTGTACAACCACCACGATTTAATTTGGTCAAAGAGTGTATTTTGTATGGCTGGATTCAGACTGGTGATGAAATTCAAACGCCAACCTTTGTAAAAACCTTCCATGCCTTCTTGTTGATATATGTCTGCAATGATTTGAGGAATGGAGCGATCGTTTTTGTCTTTCATTGCTTGCACCGCTATAATTTCCAACGGGTTGGAGGGCAACGTGTTGATGACGGCGGAGAGGTAACCCACCAACAAGTTGGCCCAAAAGCCCAAACGACCATTGTTGGGGCGAATGGCACGCGTGAGAAAGGAATAGAAATAATAGAACGTGAATCTTGATGCTCCCTGCTGCAATCCTTTGGCTGGAAATCTAGAATACACATTGAGCAGACCTTCGCGTCGAATCAATTCCACAAGCAAGGTGAATTGATGTTGAGTGAATGTTGTTTTGCTGGCCATCATTCTAGTTTTGACCACGTCCACTGGGAACACAACGATTGACCCGACGAATTGGCCCGTGGCGCCGGAGAAGGCAGACGCAAGATCTGACACGAAGCCGGACATGGTGGTGATGTTTGCTGGTTGTTCCAATGAAGGCTACCTTCGTCTCTCCTGTATCATGGCTGACATCCAGTTAGCGGGGTCTAGATGGTGCACTTTTTCTGAAGACTCAAAACTGCAATCATCACCCGCGACGACTCCCCCACGACCTGTCAAAGAGACAGAGAACCCCGGACACCACTGCACCAGTGGTGGATTTTGCTTCGTACGATGAACGAAGAGAAGCAGCCGCGGCCGCCGCCAAATATCAAAAAACAGGTGTCCATGCGTCCGACGGCCTCAACCTTAAAAAGGGTGTGACCCCACTCACCAACAACGTCGGTGTGTTGGGTGGTTTTGGTGGTGGTGCTGGTTTTGCCGATGCCATGAACAAATTATTGGGTTCGGCAACCAAAGCTTCTTCCTCCTCCTCCTCCTCCTCTTCCTCTTCCAAATCTAACTCTAAATCCACATCCACATCCAAATCCAATCAATCTTCCGTCATCATGTCGAAACGTAAAACACCCAATATGAGACAGATTGAAGAGGACAGAAACGAAACACGTACAGAAAAGAAATCAAGACAAGAAAGAGCGGCCATGGATCAAATCAAACGAAGTCAACCCACCATAGAAGCCTATCGGTATGAAAAAGAACTGAAAAAAATTGCGACACGAGGCGTCGTAGCATTGTTTAACGCTGTCAGTGAAGCACAAAAACCAGCAGAGGATGACAACAGCGGTGTTGTTGCCAAAGACATGGACAAAAGTGATTTTTTAGACATGCTTCAAAAGAAATCCAGTCCTGGTACTGGTGGTAGTACCAGCAGCAGCACAGGAGCCGCAGAAAATACCACACCCTCTTATTTGCGTGACGACTACATGACGGGTGCCAGCATGAAACATTGGGATCAAGAAGACGAGGAAGAATCAGATGAGGCTGCTAGTGCTGCTAGTGCAAACGAAGACTCGGATTCGGGTGATTCAGATTAGAAAGAAAAAAAAGGCATGGTGTGTTTGTAAAGTACAGTAAATAGTGATTGTAAAAAGAGGATGAACCTTTTGCATGTTGGCTAAAATAACCCATCCCAGATCTCGAGATCCCAGCCGATTTGTTGAGTATTTTGACATGTACTGAACGACACACGACACACGCGTGCGCGTTTTAAAAACCAGGTATAGTTGTGTAACGAATGTACCCCACCACTGCTGTACTCCTTGCTAACACTACAGCGCGCGTGGCGTCTCCACACGTTATTCGGATCCACGTCACGGCCCATCTTCTTGTTCTTTTTTGCGGGTCATGTCCTCCGCCGACCTCTGTCGCAACGCATAATCGCCGTAGTAATCCGAATAATAAGTGCTGTAGTACCCCGTGTAATATTCAGCATAATACATTTGACTGGGTGCGTAATTGCAATACTGGCAGTACGTTTTGTGGTGGTAACAATAATAACAATAATAATCTTGCATGGGTGAATGTGTCAGCGTGTGTACCAAGGCAGGAACCACGGAATGAGGAATCGATCGGGACAACATGTGGTTTAAATCTTTGGCCAATAATCTTGCGGTATGTTCGGGTATCAATGTATCCAAATGGGATGTCATATGATTGGTTGATTTCTGTGTGATTTTTTCCATCAATGGTTTTTCTAATCGTTGGGTCAATATTTTGGTCAATGACAATTGAAACAATTGAGTGGTTGAACTGGTCACGGAAGTGACCACTGTTTCTTTCAACGGCGGTACCAATGTTTCTGTCAATCTGGATTTCAATCCTCGGGACAACAAGCCTGTAATTTGTTCCGTCAGGGATTGATCCACTTGACCGGCACTGGTGCCTTCCATGACACCAGTGGTTGAATCGGCCATGTCACCTGCTGCCAATTGCGCGAAATCTTTGGCAATGTCTTTCATGGGAATCATCAGCACACCACCCAATTCGGGCACCCCAATTTTGGCGAGCGAGGTCATTGCATGCGCCATGTCTTGTTCGCCATCGACAAACAATTCCGCCGCTGTTTCAGCCAACGATGTCAAACCCTCGCTGTGCACCGTTGGTTTTTTGATTGTTTGGGTGGAATGCTTGGGTTTGTGTCGACGGGGCATTGCGACGCAGGTGTCTTGGTCGGTGGGAAGAAAACCAACCCTTTTGGACAAACGATTTGCCTTGTTGATCAATGTTTGTCGAACTTTGGTGTACTGGACGGCCGCACGGCAAGCCTTTTGTACCGTTGTTTTGGCCGTGGTAGGGGTAGTGGGGGTGGCCATCGTGGTGGGGGTCGCTGTGTTGCTTCTGTTGGTAGACAAGGGCACGTCTCCAACAAAATCATTCATTACCATGGATGTGTTGGTGAGTTGATTCAATGGATGTACAAATCGAATGTTACAGTTGGACAACTCCGTCAACGACATGGTCTGCGTCAGGGAAGAGGAAGACTGGGTGCCGTTTTGGACGGCCACGACCGTTTGTATGGCTTTCAATGGGAACAGCAGGACGTGTTCGTTGGGTTTGTGCGCGTGGTGCAAGGCCGTACGTACTAGTAAATTGGCCAAGGGGTCGATCGTGTCTGTGTTGGTTTCTTTGTTGTGCCACATCGGTAAAAGACGGCGTGGGAAAGTACCGTGGTGTGTGTTGGACGGGTCGGGGGACGAGTTGGGGGACCGTGTGACTGGCGTCGATTCGTACAATTGGTAACGACCACCGTTGGTGTGGTCGTTGCAGATCAATTGAGTCAGGCCATGCAAGGAAGTGGAGTCGGGTGGGGTAATTGTAATTTTTGGATGATTGGGAAAAGTAATGCGTATTATTGCGGCTGTGATTGTCGCGACGTGCAGGGACGGTTGTTTGCGTACTGTGACATGAAATTGTTCCACCGTGCCGTAAGGCCGTTGGGGAGGTGGTGGTGGTGACGTGGCTTGGGAGATAAACAGAGCAAGCAGCACGATGAAGTTGATCATGACTCAGTTTTGAGGAGAGGTCAAAAAAATAAAGAAAATCGCCATCCTTGTAACAATCCTGGGACAAAATTTGCCATTTCCATCTCTCATAGTTTCAACCGTTTTAAGTACCTGGTACCCTGTATTATTTGAATAGAAAATCATTTTGTTTGTTCAAAATTTCGAATTGTATTTATCGTGTTTGTAATTCACTTTAACAAAAATGACAAAATGTGAAATAGTGAAGAAAGTGCGGTTGCAGGAGAGAAGAGATCGAAGAATTCACTTTTAACTTCGCGCTGGCTGCTGCTTCATCTGAGATCTATTTTTGGCTACCTGGTATAACCCGTTGCCTCTCCTTGTCCATTATCCTTTCGCAGTTGCCCCTCTCCTTCCATTTGCATTTTCTTGCCCAGCTCCATTGCTCCGTTCCCTTGATCCCTTGTCTCTCCCACACACGATTCCTCAAAACATACATCAGCGTCACATCGTCACCCATTTTCCTGATCAAATTTCCAACAACAAAAACAAAAAAACAATCGGCGCACATCGCAACATGTCTTCCTTTTCACCCACCGCCAACGCTGGAAGAAACGCGTTGAATAGATTTTCACCCATTGGTTCACAACTCAATCATGGTAGATCCCAAACTTCCACTCGTGTCATGGGTGCACCCTTTTACGGTAAAATAGATCAATGCTCCACGAAAAAAAGAATTTCCCCCACCAATGTTCCCTCCTCCACTCTTCCCTCCACGTCATCCCCTTCAAACGTTCGTCCTACCAACCTGTCCTTTGGTGGTCTGCAAATGCCTTCGTCCACGGACCAAGACCCATTGATGGCGGCGACCATGAGGGTAGTTGTCGATCCGAAATTGTACCAACATGTACAACATCCGATCGCCTACCCAATGAGAACATCACAAAAAGATAGAGTCTTTGCGACAAATTGGGACGAAATGATTTCTCAAGAACCACACCGAGCACGGCACAATCATGTGAAAGAAGGCGTGCAATTGGACAGTAACGTCCTGTTTCATCCCGCGCAACAACAGCAGATGCTGCAGCAACAACAACAACGACAAAACCATTCTTACGAATGGGAGGGTCCACAAGACGCCTCGTTAGACCCGGGTTTATGGAGAGGCAACGAGGACGTACAAGACGACGATGACGTTGCCTTGGAACGGGAAGATTCGTTTTCAAATTGTTACGTGCAAAGCAACATGAGGGCGACGGAAGCACAAAAAGAAAGAAGAAAAAGACATCAAGAACAATTGAGTCGAAGAAAAAAAATTGTGAAAGAATTGTCAAGAGAAAATTCACCTTTGAAACAATCAACCGGACCCATTATTATTAAACACGACGAAGCAGCGGGCGATCGACTTCATCCCAGCGAAGAAGGAAACATGATATGGTCCTGTGATTCCTCGGGTGGTGGGGTTGGTTTTAGAGAAAAGCCCAAATTTGATCCAGAAAGTGGGTGGATAGATGACCCATCGGCGGCACCAAGGAGTAAACTGGATGTAAGAAAAAAATGTGATAAAAACACCGGTACGTTTCGTTCCAAAAAATGGGGTGCCGGTGGTGGGGGTAAATTTGAGCCCGTGGGTAGCGTGATGCACCATGGCAACGATGCCGCCAGTTCAGGAGCACCCACGTGGATGACGGCCAATCGTGAAAAAAGAGTCCCAACTACATTGATTCATCACAAAGATCGTTGCGTAAGTTGTAATTTTTTTTTTTTTTGATGGGCCTGTGTTTTGACTTTGATCTTTAACATATGTTTCTCTCTTTTTTTCATTGTTCATTTTTCTTTGTCGACTTTGTTCAGAAACAATTTGAACTTCGTGAATTTCCATTGAAAGCCGTGTCGTTTACTGGTATCGATGGTGTTAATTTAACAACTTTAAACATTAGCAATGATTTACCGATGTGGATGATCAACCATCGTGAAGAAGAATACCCAACAACGGTCGTTCAAAGAAAAGAAAAACAATGGAGTCCCTACAATCAAAGGGCGAAAATGAGAGCCGCGGAAGATATAAAAAAGCACCATAAATTAACCACTTCCGGTGATTCACCAAGTTGGATGACGGAACAAAACAAAAGAATTGCACCACAGTACATTCATGAACCACCACCCAATGGATCGGGCATATATGGTGAAAGAACCTTTTACAACCGAAAAGCGTACCGAGCCAATCGAAAAATGCCTCAACCCCACCATTCCGATATTAAAATGAATTCGTTGAAATATACAAAAGCAAAGCAAGTTATTCCGATCAAATCTCAATTGAATCAAAGAGTGGACGGTTGCGTAGCATTGGATGCCCAAGGTGTTACTGCTTCGACCTGAGAAGAGAAAGGTTGTTGAGATGTGTGAGGCAATAGACGTAATACACGACGACGGTCCCTGTACCGTCTCAAGAATGAGGGAGCAATTATTGGCTGTTGTTGGACAGCTGTATTAACCTGTTGAACGAGGAATCATTACTCCTTCTTTTTTATTTCATTTTCTTCCTCCAAGATCGCGGAGACTCATTCGAATTGCCCCCTTTTTTGACGCCTGGCAGACAGTTCGTCTCTGGTTGTTCGTCTCTGGTTACTGTGGAAGTGCAACTACATTTTCCAGTCGTCCCACTCGGTGGTCCGTTTTGAGATACAAAAGAGCAACCCTAGTACCTACCTGAACCAATCGTCTTTTCTTTACCATGGGTTGCAAACTTTGTAAATCGACAGAAACATTGACCGACACTTCGGACAACAAGGCCACTCCTGCTTCAAACCATGCCAACGACCCCTCTCTGCCACACACCCACGATCGACACAATACCGATGTCTCTTTAAGGGGTTCCAGTGAACTGCACCACAAAAGTTGGCGAATGCGGGGCCAATCCATTGGACCTTTTGTCGTCAACACAAACGATGGTGGCATAGATGATCATGTGACGGTGTTGGACGGCGATGATTTACTGGTGACACCAAAAAGTTCACCGTTGCTGTTGGAACGCTGTCCGGTCCTGTTTCACGAAAGCGAAGAGAAAGGACAACGGCAAAACGAAGACGACGAAGAGGTGGAGGGAGAAGATTCGGGTCCTGAAAGTGTTGCCAGTGGTGGTTCACGAACTACTTTGGGTTCCATTGGATCCCTGGTATCTACTGATTCGTCTTCCAACGACACCTCCACTCCTGTTGAAATGAGTGATGAATGGAGTTCCGCGAAAAGTGGGCCCGGTGCACTTTGTCTTAAAAACAGCAGTTCAAGAAGAGCAGCTTTTCAAGTCAGGTACATTGATGGACAAACCAACCAAGCCAATCAAACCCAACGATCTTCCTTGATGAAAGATGTGTTGGCTACCCCTGACGGTGGTATTTTGGAAGCAGGGGCGAGCATGGACGTAGAAGTTTTATTGGCGGCACATGGTCTGCGACAAGGTGAAGAAGCAGAATTGACCGTGCGTGACGATCGTCTTTTGATTACAGCATTGTGGTTTGACGACAATGTTGATTTGGAGGCATTGAGCGTGACCGAATTGGAGGCCGCGTTGTCTAAGTTGGGGAAGGAGAAATTGGGCAGTTCGAAACGGTACCGTGTGCGTATTGCGTTGTCCGAAATGGTACTGGTGCCCTTGGAGGAAGAAACAAGAGGGGCGAACAGTGTCGGAGGTGTGGGGGGTGTGGGGGGTTCTTCTGGCACGATGCCCTTTGGTGTGTTGGAAGCGGGCCACAACAGGGACCATCCTTCCGATGCGGCCGATGCGGCCGATGCGGCCGATGCGGCCGATGCGGCCAGTGCGACCTCTTCGTCTTCGAACAACGAGCACGAAACGTCGACCGTGGTCAGTTCCCAATCACAACTGTCGGTGGCGACCTCTTCCGTGCTCATTGGTGGGACCGCTAAACTTCGCGACAAATCCAAACACCACGGCATTTCCAGAATTGCCAATCGAAGAAAAACGGCCATGTTGTCCGCTCGAGGTTTAAACATGAACACTGCCTTGAACAGTTTTTCTTCCACCTCCTCTTTGAGCGGTGGCTCACGGCCCACGGGTATCGTGGCACGTGCGTCTCGAATTTTCAGTCGTCCCTCGTTTCAACAACAATTGGCGAAACGATTCAGTAGTTTCAGTCGTCAATCGATGATGGCGGATTTACGCGGCAGTGGGGGGAGTGGGGGGAGTGGGGGGAGTGGTGGTAGCAGGGGCAGTAGGGGTAGCGGCATGGGCAGTGGAATGAGCAATGGGAGTAACGGTGGTGTGGGTGGTTTGGAATATGTGTATGAAGAGGAAGAGGAAGAAGACTTGGAAGATGAAGAAGAGGACAACAATAGAGATTTCTACTCGACTGCAATGGACGATTCCGTTCAAAAATTGAAGGGATTTGATAGTTTTTTAAGATTGAACGAAGTGGAAACGGTGGTCGTGGAAGGAGTGGAAGGAGTGGAAGGAGTGGAAGGAGAACAGGACACCCGCAATTATAGACACGATGGTGGGGACAGTAGCAGCATGACAACGGTGGATTCACTGGACCTGTGCACTCGAGTCGCACAATCTTTGCGTGGCACAACCCATTTGAGGAGAGCCGTCGAGGGCAATGCGTCACCGTTTACTTCCTCCACTGCTCCTGGTGCTGCTGCTCCTGGTCCTGCTGCTCCTGCCGCTGTTGCCTGTTGGACCCACCATTGTGTGCTTCGTACCTCGGCCAGTGGTGCCAATGTGTCTTCTTCGTCGACGGTGGCATGCAATGAAAACGTGGTGAGGGAATGCTTGTGGATGTTGGAAGACCACCATCAAGGATCCAACAGCAATGAACCTTGGTTGGAGGGATGGAAAAAAATAAGAGGACGTTCCGTTGTGGCAAGGCGGACGAGGGGCAGCCGCCGTGGTGGTGCAGTGTTCAAGGGTTTGCGTTGGAGAAGGGCGTACGATGTTTTAAAAACGATTGACGAACCGGTGCACCGCACCACCACCACCACCACCAAGACCCTCAACAACAGCGGCGGCGGCGGCGGCGGTGGTGGCGGCAGCACTTTGTCCCAACAGGACACGGCCCATTATTTGTCGAAAAAGATTGCTTTGTTGACCGCGCCCGACCACGACTACCGTTCGTCGTCCACGTTGGCCATGCGTGTTCAAGCGGGCAATGTGTCGCCGGGTCCCTTGGCACTTGGAATGACGGGGGC
>Ga0115007_10002645_pt1 | contig 10932 bp, 11 predicted proteins | sample ArcOceMetagenome_2_FD_87166 | JGI IMG/M metagenome (GOLD analysis project Ga0115007, IMG submission 87166) | Marine eukaryotic phytoplankton communities from Arctic Ocean - Arctic Ocean ARC135M Metagenome | ecosystem: Environmental > Aquatic > Marine > Oceanic | place: Arctic Ocean | collected...
TGGTTTAGAGAGGCAACTGGTTTAGAGAGGCAACTGGTTAAAAAAGGCAACTGGTTTAGAAAGACAATTGGCTGAGAAAGGTTAAGTTGCCTTCTCTCAGTGATCGTTAAGGTCGCCTTCACTAAAAATATCATCATAGCTTGCTGATCCAGCAATGCGCTGTTCTTCATTCGCCCAGCCAATAAAATCATTGTTTTTACAGCGCACAGAGCAAAACGGTCGATCGGGAAATTCCTTTGTCCATTGAATGCTTGTTTTGCAGCTTGGGCAGTCTACGTAAAGTGTTGGTTTTTCTATCTCTTGAGTCATTTTTCCTTTGCCTTCTTACTTGTTTATATTATTCAAGTTCATATAGGTAGGTTAGCGAGCTCTTGATATTGTGAGTGCAGCGCTAGTATCTGTTGTTCAAGTTCAACAAGGGTGCCAGTGTTCTCTATTTTATCATTAGCGAGTAATTGTTTGTCTTCTCGAGACATTTGCGCTGCAATAATAGCATCCACTTGTTCTTTAGTATTATGGTCGCGAGCCATTGTTCGCTCAATTTGTAATGATTGCGGTATATCGATTAGTAATAAGCGATCAACTAATTTATGTTGATTCGTTTCCATTAGTAATGGTGATTCAAGTATGCGGTAGCCGGCTTCACTCTCACTTTTATTCTTGTTCAAGTGTTCCATAATACGTTGGCGAATCAACGGATGAGTCAGATTTTCTAGCCACTGCTTAGCGGTGTGGCTTGATTCCGCATCGGAAAATATTTTCTTTCGCAGAGCTGCTCTATCGAGGCTGCCATCATCGAGTAATATCGTTTGGCCAAAGTGCTTGGCAATGGCTTTAAGCGCTTCGCTTCCGGGTTCGACGATTTCTCTAGCGACGTTATCAGCATTCACAACCGTTACGCCAAGTTTGGCAAATATTGTCGCCGCGGCAGATTTCCCGCTACCTATTCCACCTGTTAGCCCCACCACAAACATACCACAATCTCTTTTCGTTATTGTCGACCGGTTCATTGTATATGAAGGTGATAGTAGCTGCCAAAAAGCATTTTGGTCATAGTGATCTAAACTGTGGTCGATGTATAAACGGTTGCTGAAAGGTTACTGAGTCGGCATTTTTTAATTGCGGCTCTAAATGGTGACTTGTATGAATCTTGTGATTCTATTAACCTCCGCTTCCACAAAATGTCATAGCAGCGAGGGTGTGACACAGGATCCGAATGTTGATGATCAAATATCGGCACTCGGTTAGGGATAGGCTAGTAAAGGACTTTGCCATGTTTATTGATGAACGAACACGTACGTTACAAAAGCATCTTCTGGATGTGCTCTACGAACAAACTAATAGTAATGGCGGCACTGTGCACAGTGAAGAGGTTACTCGCTTTAGAGATAACCCTTACGGCGCAGAATTCTCTAATTTTTTCTATTGTCGAGAGCTAAAGCTTAAATCGTGGTACCCGCAGTTAATGCAGCCAACGCGAGATCAAAAATTTGATTTATGGCAGGCGCTTCAGCTTCGCTGCAGTTATGCAGATGTGGACGAACCACAAATATGGGGTGCTGCAACCGATATCTACAGTCTCGTGAGTCATTTACGTATGTCTGAGCGAGATTCCATTTAGGTACTCACGCAATAGTTGAATTCGATTGATTCTGATTGTTTTTTACCTCAGCTTGCTCATTTCTCCATCTCTCCACCTCTAGTTTTTCGCTTTTAGCCCACATACCTTGTACTAAGCAAGGCATGTGGGCTTTTCTCGTTTTGATGCATAGTATTTAAACCACTCATTATTTAAACCGCTTATCATAGGCATCTTGAACGTCCGCTATTCATTACTGGCGGTTTATCGATATCAAGCGTATTGGGTTCAGTGGTAACTAGCTGTTCTGTTAGAGCTTCGGTTAGAGGTCCTATTAGGGGAATAATGACAGTCGATGCCTAGAAGCCTTGGCGATCATTCTGGCGCAGTTTAGACTGGTGTTTACTCGCATTATGCCTTTTGTATCGCCAGAGGCTAGGTGCCAACCCTATTAATAGCATGACGGAGTGTATTGGATGGATTTTATTGGTAGTCATATCCTGTCCATAGATCAGTTTGAGCGTGTAGATATTGACCGCATATTTGATGTTGCTCGAATGATGGAGCCCTATGCTAAACGTCACCGTGTGACGAAAGTGCTTGATGGTGCCATTCTCGGCAATATGTTCTTTGAGCCCAGTACGCGAACGCGTGTTAGCTTTGGTTGTGCGTTTAACCTGCTGGGTGGTGAGGTAAGAGAAACAACGGGTTTTGAAAACTCGGCCTTGGCTAAAGGTGAATCTTTGTACGATACCGCTAGAGTATTGAGCGGCTACAGTGATGTTATTGCCATGCGCCATCCTGCAGAAGGCTCCGTTAGTGAGTTCGCCTCAGCCAGTCGTGTACCGGTTATTAATGGTGGCGATGGTGCCAATGAGCATCCCACACAAGCTTTACTCGATTTATACACCATCGAAAAAGAATTAATTGGTAAAGGGCGGGGCATTGATGGCCTGCGTATCGGTATGATTGGTGACCTCAAGCATGGTCGAACCGTCCATTCTCTTGCCAAACTATTATCTCGTTACAAAAATATTGAATTGCATTTAGTGTCACCTGAAGCGTTACAAATGCCAGAAGCGCTCGTCGAAGTGCTTCGCGAAGCTAATCACCGCGTCATTATTTCTGATAACCTTGAGTCGAGTATTTCACATGTCGATATTGTCTATTCGACGCGTATTCAAGAAGAGCGTTTTGGAACTAAAGAAGAAGCTGATTTATACCGAGGCAAATTCCGTTTAAATCAAAGTGTTTATACCCAGCACTGTGAACCTAATACCGTCATTATGCATCCCTTACCGCGTGACTCTAGAGTCGAAGCCAATGAGCTCGATAGCGATTTAAATGAAAACCCTAATCTCGCTATTTTCCGCCAGACAGATAACGGCATTGTGCTTCGGATGTCACTATTTGCATTAGTGTTAGATGTCGTTGATAAAGTGGATGACAGCGCGCAAGCCGTGCGCTGGTATACCGGTAGCCGATTTCAGTAAGCGCTGATGATGCTGATCATAAATAATAAAGCTGCACGTCAATTACAGGCAATCTATTTTGGATAAGCCTTCAAATAGCGATAAAACTATTGCAGCCCCTAGTTTATTAAACTCTAGCGCAGTCGTGGGCGTCATGACCATGCTTTCGCGTGTTATGGGCTTGGTGAGAGATGTCGTGATAGCCCGGCTAATAGGCGCGGGTGGTTATGCCGATGCCTTTTTTGTTGCGTTTAAAATCCCCCAATTTCTTCGGCGCCTGTTTGCTGAAGGCGCTTTTGCACAGGCTTTTGTACCTGTTTTATCGGAGTATCGTCAGCGCTATGAAGCTGAAGGTAATGCCGCAGCCATTAAGGGCTTAATTAATGCCGTATGCGGAGTGCTCGGTGGTACCTTGTTTATGTTGGTGGGGTTAGTCGTCTTGGCTGCGCCAGTCGTTACCGCTATTTTTGCACCAGGCTTTATTGACCAGCCCGAAAAATTTGCTTTAACGCAGCAAATGTTACGTATCACCTTTCCTTATTTATTATTGATTTCATTAACCGGTTTTGCCGGTGCTATTCTTAATAGTTATGATCGCTTTGTGGTGCCCGCTTTTACACCCGTGTTACTCAATTTATCATTAATTGGTTTTGCCTTATTTGCTACGCCATTTTTCTCACAGCCGGTTTATGCCTTAGCATGGGCAGTGTTATTTGCTGGCGTTTTACAGTGGTTATTTCAACTGCCATTTTTGGCGCAGATTGATCGCATGCCTAAACCCAAATGGGACCTTAAGCATGAAGGTGTAAAAAAGATTTTAATATTAATGGTGCCTGCCATTTTTGGTGTTTCAGTGAGCCAAATTAATTTATTGCTCGATACTGTACTGGCTTCATTTTTACCCACGGGCAGTGTGTCTTGGTTGTATTATTCTGACCGTTTAGCTGAGCTGCCATTAGGCGTATTTGGCATTGCCATTGCCACAGTTATATTACCGGGCTTATCTCGATTACAACTACAGAACTTACAAACTGAAGACGCAGAAGCTAACGATAGATCTGCAGCGCTTTTTAGAGCCACTTTAAATTGGGCTTTACGCTGTATTACCTTTGTCGCTATTCCCGCAACGGCGGCATTAGTCGTCTTAGCTGCGCCCATTCTTTTCACCTTGTTCCAATATCAGGCAATGACCGCCGCAGATGTCGCAATGTCGACTTACAGTTTGCGCGCCTATGCTCTAGGCCTAATGGCCTTTATGGCCATTAAAGTGCTGGCTACTGGGTTTTATGCGCAACAAGACATGAAAACCCCTGTGCGTATTGGCATTATCGCCATGGTCTCCAATATGGTGTTAAACCTGATATTTGTATTGATTCTGCATCATTATTGGCAGTTAGGTCACGTTGGCTTGGCATTAGCCACCTCGCTATCGGCTGCGCTTAATGCTTGGTTGCTGTTTCGGGGATTATCGGCCAATCAGCTACTTTCTGATAACGCTTCGGGTAAGGGTCGGTTGTTGACGGCTGACTACTGGCATTTATTGTTGCGGGTGTTAGCAGGCGTAGTAGCAATGATTGGGGTTCTTCTTTGGCTTCTTCCTGAGCTGTCCTCATGGGCTGCGGCGAGTTGGTTATCGCGCTGCTATGAATTATCGCTGCTGTGTATTGCCGGTTTAGCCACCTATCTTATTGTCTTATGGGTTTTAGGCGTAAGGATGCAGCAGTTCAAATCACCTTAGGCGGCTTAAAAGCGCTATAAGACGGTAGTTTTCCTGCTCTAGAACCGCGATTTTCCACGCCGACTAAGTATATAATCTCAAGTTAATCTAATATTTCTCTTATTTGCATTGTTACCGTAGTGGTCTGTTTATAGGGCTACCGTGAGTGAGTAGTGCAAATACGTTTGGAGCGGTGAGTGGAGCTGGTTCGCGGCATACACAATTTAAAAGGTCAGCACGGTCACGCTAGCTCCGGCAAAGCGGGGTCTGTGTTAACGATCGGTGCTTTTGATGGTTTGCACTGTGGGCATCGCTCTGTGCTCAACCATTTACGTATGCGTGCAAAAGAAGCCGGTTTACCTTCGGTGGTTGTTACCTTAGAGCCGCTGCCAAGAGAGTACTTTGCGCCGCTAGATGCACCGCCAAGATTAATGAGTTTTAGAGAAAAGTGCGAAGGTTTTGCCGCGCTAGGTATTGATAGAGTCATCTTAGTTCGCTTTGATGATCGTATGCGCAATATGGAAGCGACGGATTTTATTGAGCAGGTATTCGTTAATGGCCTTAATGCCAAGCATATTGTCGTCGGTGATGATTTACGTTTTGGGCGTGATGGAGCCGGTGATTTTGAACTGTTAAACACTTTAGCGCGTAAACATGATTTTACTGTTGAAGATACAACAACGCTAGAGCTCGAAGGGCATCGTATTTCGAGCTCACGTATCCGCCAGCTACTCGAAGCGGGTGATTTTGGCGAAGCAGAAGAGTTACTGGGCCGGCCATACAGTATTTCAGGTAAGGTGGTTTACGGTAAGCAATTAGGCCGTGTATTAAAAGTGCCAACCGCCAATGTTGAACTGCATCGTCTGCGGGCAGCAATGTCAGGCGTTTATGCGGTTGAAGTCAATATTCAAGGTAGCGACGCCAATGCCAATCAATGGTTGCCGGGTGTTGCTAATGTGGGTTGTCGACCGACAGTTAATGCATCGATTAAAGCGATTCTTGAAGTCCATTTATTGGATTTTGATGCTGATTTATATGGTCGACGTATTGATGTTAGGTTTCGTAAAAAAGTGCGTGAAGAACAAAAATTTGATTCGATCGATTTGCTTAAGCAGCAAATTCATCGAGATGTTAATACCGCGAGAGACTATTTTTTCCGTTAAGTTTTTTCGCTAAGATTTTTCGTTAGATTTTTTAAATACAGGTTTGATTAATATCCCTATGAGTGAAGACAAGAAAAATCAGTACAAGCAAACATTAAATTTGCCGAAAACGGCATTTGCGATGAAAGCGAACCTAGCCCAGCGTGAACCACAGCGTTTAAAAGCCTGGGATAAAGCCGATGTGTACGGACAAATTCGCAAAAAATTTGCTGGCCGAGAAACGTTTATTTTGCATGATGGCCCTCCTTATGCAAATGGCGAAATTCATCTTGGTCACTCGGTGAATAAAATATTAAAAGATATCATTATTAAATCGAAAACCTTGCAAGGCTTTGATGCGCCTTATGTGCCAGGTTGGGATTGTCATGGTTTGCCGATTGAGCACAAGGTAGAAACCAAAGTAGGTAAGGCCGGCGTTAAGGTTGACTACAAAACGTTTCGACAAAAATGTCGTGAGTATGCAACGCGACAAGTCGATGGTCAGCGTAAAGGCTTTGTCCGTTTAGGTGTTTTAGGCGATTGGCAAAATCCTTACCTAACCATGAATTTTAAAACCGAAGCCGACATTGTTCGTTCGTTAGGAAAGATTATTGATAACGGGCATTTAGTACGCGGCTTTAAGCCAGTGTATTGGAGTGTTGTTGGTGGCTCAGCACTTGCTGAAGCTGAAGTTGAATACCAAGATAAAAATTCATTTTCTATTGATGTCGCTTTTGCGATAGAAAACCAACAAAGCTTTGCCGATAGCATTGGCGGACTTGAAGGTGAAGGTGATATTAGTGTGGTTATTTGGACAACCACACCATGGACACTGCCAGCAAACCAAGCAGTCTCCGTGCATGCAGAATTAGATTATGTGGTTGTTGAGTGTGTAGTGGGCGAGGGCGCTAAGCAGCGCTTAGTGCTGGCTGACGCGCTACATGAATCGGCACTTCAACGCTATGACGTTAATGAATTTAAAATTGTTGGCCGCTTTAAAGGTGAAGCAATAGAAAACGTTTCGCTGTGCCATCCATTTTACGACAGAACAGTGCCGGTTATTTTAGGTGAGCATGTAACAACTGAAGCGGGAACAGGTTGTGTTCATACCGCTCCTGATCACGGCGTTGAAGATTTTGTTGTTTCGAAAAAATACGGTATTGAAACGATTAACCTTGTCGGTGATAACGGCGTTTATAACGAAAACACTGAGCTTTTTGCGGGTCAGCATGTTTATAAAGTTGATGAGCCTATTATTGAAGTATTAAAAGAGCATCAGCGTTTGTTAGCGGTAGAAAAGATTCGTCATAGCTACCCGCATTGCTGGCGCACCAAGACACCATTAATTTACCGCGCAACACCGCAGTGGTTTATTGGTATGGAGCAGCATGGCTTATTAGATTCAGTAAAAGCAGCTGTCGAAGGCGTGCAATGGGTACCTGATTGGGGGCGCGCACGTATTGATGGCATGTTAGCGAGTAGTCCTGATTGGTGTATTTCACGTCAGCGCACATGGGGCGTGCCGATTACTTTATTTGTTCATAAAGTCACACAAGAATTGCATCCCAATACCGTTTCCTTAATTGAGCAAGTTGCAAAACGTATTGAAGTTGACGGCATAGATGTTTGGTTTGATCTCGACGCGACTGAATTGCTGGGTGATGAAGCTGATGACTACACAAAAGTGACTGACACACTCGACGTTTGGTTTGATTCAGGTGTAACGCATTATTCAGTATTAAAAAGTACGCCAGGATTAAGCTTTCCTGCCGATTTATATCTCGAAGGGTCTGATCAACATCGCGGTTGGTTCCAATCATCGTTAAAGACCTCGATAGCAATGAATGGCACTGCACCGTATAAAGCGGTTCTCACACATGGTTTTGTCGTCGATGCTGACGGTAAAAAAATGTCTAAGTCATTAGGTAATATTGTTGCTCCGCAAGAAGTTATGAATGAGCTGGGTGCAGACGTGCTTAGATTATGGGTAGCAGCGACAGACTTTAGTAGTGAGATGAGTGTTTCTAGTGAAATATTAAAGCGCGTATCCGATTCGTATCGTCGTATTCGTAATACTGCCCGCTTCTTATTATCTAACTTAGAAGGCTTTGATCCAAAGACCGATTTACTCCCTAACGATCAACTATTGTTGCTTGATCGCTGGGCGATTACTCGCGCGGCAGAGCTGCAAGAAGAAATTTTAACGGCTTACAACGAGTATCAGCTGCATACTATTTATCAAAAGCTGCATAATTTTTGCGTTGTTGATCTAGGCAGTATTTATCTCGATATTATTAAAGATAGACAGTACACCACTCAGGCAGACAGCGTGGCTAGACGTTCAGCGCAAACGGCGATGTATCATATCATTGAAGCCTTTACGCGTTGGATTGCTCCTATATTAAGTTTTACTGCCGACGAGCTTAACGAGCACATTCCCGGTGAACGCAGTGATAATATTTTTATCGAAGAAGTGTATACCGGCTTAGGTAATTTGTTAGATGAGTCGAAAGGCGAAGTCGCGCTAATGCAAACGCTATGTGAAGTAAAAGTAGCGGTAAATAAAGCAATAGAAGGCGAACGCTCTAATGGCACTGTCGGCGCATCACTTGAAGCCGAAGTTATTATTTATGCTGAGCAATCATTAGCTACACAACTGTTAGCGATTAAAGATGAATTGCGCTTTGTGTTAATGGCTTCTGCTGTCACCGTAGTAAGTGATCAAGCAGCGCCAGACAATGCCATTGCGACTGAATTAGACGCAATGAAATTAGTCATAAACAAAAGTGAGCATGAGAAATGTGCGCGCTGCTGGCATCATCGTGAAGACGTTGGCGCTGTAGAAGTGCATCCTGAACTTTGTCAGCGCTGTGTTGATAATGTTGATGGCGACGGCGAAGAAAGGTTATACGCTTAATGAGTAACTCAACAAGCCATTCATTACGTTGGGCGTGGTATGCGCTGGCGGCAGTTATTATTGTGCTAGACCAATTAAGTAAGTATTGGGTGCAGGTAAGTTTTTTTGAATTTGAAAGAATTAATTTGCTACCGATTTTAGATTTTACTTTAGTCTATAACAAAGGAGCCGCATGGAGCTTTTTAAGTGATGCCGGTGGCTGGCAGCGTTGGTTGTTTACAGGCATTTCCTCGGTGGTCAGTATCGTTTTGGTTGTCTGGATTCATCGCCTAGTAGCCGTCCAAAAATTATTACTGATTGCGCTCACATTAATTCTTGCCGGTGCGGTGGGTAACTTAATTGATAGAGTGTTACTCGGTAAAGTCGTCGACTTTGTGCTGTTTTATTATGATGGTCATTATTTTCCTGCGTTTAATGTAGCAGATAGTGCCATTACTATAGGTGCAATCTTTATGTTGGCGGATGTTTTCTGGGGTCCGTCAGAGGATGACTTGAAAGCGGATGCTAACGATACAGCACAGAATAACGATACAGCAAATAACAAAGTAAAAGGCGATTCAAATGACAGCTAACTCAATCGCAATAAAAGAAAATACCCGTGTCACTTTAAATTTTTCTTTAAAGTTAGCGTCGGGTGATGTCATTGATTCTAATTTCGATAAGCCCCCCGTGAGCTTTACGGTTGGTGATGGCAACTTGCTAGAAGGTTTTGAACAATCTTTGTTTGGCATGGTTGCGGGCCAAAAAAGTAGCTGCGTAATTGCCGCTGAGTTTGCTTTTGGTATTGGTAATCCAGATAACATACAGCGCTTTCGTCGTCATGAAATTGAGCCAATGCTAAAAGAGAGTGATGCAGCGCTTGAGCCAGGTTTGGTGTTAAGTTTTGCCGATGCCGCGAAAGGTGAGTTAGCCGGTGTTGTTGATTCGGTAGAAACAGAGGCCGTATTCGTGAACTTTAATCATCCTCTTGCCGACAAAGATATTACTTTTGATGTTCATATTGTAGAGGTGGTTCCAGCGTGAGTGATTCCATTATTGCCACATCAGCCAGTTTGGTACTAGCGAACCCACGCGGTTTTTGCGCGGGCGTTGACCGTGCTATTGATATTGTTAACCGTGCTTTAGAAGTATTTGGTGCGCCCATTTATGTACGTCATGAAGTGGTTCACAATAAATTTGTGGTTGAAGATTTACGCGAGCGCGGTGCGATTTTTGTCGACGAGCTATCAGAAGTCCCCGATGATGTTATCGTTATTTTTAGTGCGCATGGTGTTTCACAAGCTGTGCGTAAAGAAGCCGAGCAACGCAGTTTAAAAGTATTTGATGCTACTTGTCCGTTAGTCACCAAAGTTCATATGGAAGTAGTGCGCCATAGTCGAGAAGGGCAAGAGTGTATTCTAATTGGTCATCATGGCCATCCAGAAGTTGAAGGCACTATGGGCCAATATGATAATCAAAACGGCGGTGATATTTATTTAGTTGAAACTGAAGACGACGTTGCCAAGCTGGTTATCCGTAATCCAGAAGCCTTGTTTTATGTGACTCAAACTACACTTTCAATGGATGACACCGCAAGAGTAATCGATGCTTTAAGAGGGCGTTTTCCGGCCATTGAAGGGCCAAAGAAAGATGATATCTGTTATGCCACGCAAAACCGCCAAGATGCCGTCCGCACGCTGGCTGCTGACTGTGACCTATTGTTAGTAGTGGGCTCGCCGAACAGCTCTAACTCTAATCGTTTACGAGAGCTCGCTGAGCGTATTGGTACTGAGGCCTACCTTATTGACAGTGAAGACGATATTCAGCTGCAATGGCTGGAGGGTAAAGCTGCAGTGGGTATTACTGCGGGCGCTTCAGCACCTGAGGTGTTAGTCCAAAAAGTGGTTGATTATTTGCAGTCACTGGGCGCCACATTACCGCAAGAGCAGGTAGGTACCCCCGAAAACATCACCTTTTCAATGCCCAAAGAGCTGCGTCTTCCTGTCAATTGAGAGCAGGGCAAAAACCGTTTAAATACAGTTTTTGCCGTGTTCATCGCATTTTTTAAAATCCTTTTTACGTTTATCAGTAGAAGTCTACCGTTAGCGCCTCTGCCGCTGGCTTAA
>Ga0115007_10002647_pt1 | contig 10931 bp, 2 predicted proteins | sample ArcOceMetagenome_2_FD_87166 | JGI IMG/M metagenome (GOLD analysis project Ga0115007, IMG submission 87166) | Marine eukaryotic phytoplankton communities from Arctic Ocean - Arctic Ocean ARC135M Metagenome | ecosystem: Environmental > Aquatic > Marine > Oceanic | place: Arctic Ocean | collected...
CAATAAGTCCCCCCATAACATCCAGTCGAAGTGCCAACCAGTACGACGCTAGCTGCACGAGAACATAAGAGGCATTCATATTGTCAAAGGATCCCTTGCACTTATTGAAAAATCCTTTCTGCACACCGTAAGCACGAATTGACGATGTTCCCGACAACGTTTGTGAGAAATCAGCAAAGATCGGTGAGTTTGCTACACTGGTAATACGTTGAAGTTCAGTTGAAGTTTTACGAAACCACCGTTGGACAAGAAAATACCCATAACTGAGAGGAATTAGTGGAACGATGAAAGTTCCCTTTGTGGCAATAAGAATTGCACCTAATGCACCCAAAACTTGAAATGTAGTGTTGATGCCCTGCGAAACGGTTTGAGTCAGTTCAAGATCGATCTTGTCCATGTCGGCAGCAAAACGATTCAACACACGACCAATCGGTGTCACATCAAAAAAGGCTACAGGTGCCTTGAGTACAGCATTTGTAAGTCCATCGTGTAATTGTTGGGAAGCCTTCAATCGATGCATCGCCAAAAAGATACCACGTAATCCCAAACCAAGCACAGAAAGGATTCCAAAAAGACCAAATATTCCAACATAGTAGGAAGTTTGTTGTTTTGTAAATGGTGTTCCGTTTTCTTCAGCAGCTTGCATCCTATCAGCCCATAACGCGAGCCAAAATGTAGACATAATTTCAAACGTTCGACCAACACCTTGAATAACGATCGTTAGAATAGCAATGCACCAACCTCCAGCTCTCATATAACGGATATAGGCATCGGAATCAATATTTCCTTCCTCACGTTCTTCGTCATTGACGAGATTCGCCCCAGCTTTCTTCTGTGCCACTTTATCTTCGACTTTTTCTGACATCTTTTTCTCGTCGTCATCCATGATCTTGTCAGCGCCGTTCTCTACTTCACCTTCGGGTTCTTGCGCCTTAATTTTGGAAACATCTACCGCACCGGCAAAGTCGACGCCTTGGTCGAGTAGGTCTTGGTAGGAACCTTGGTGTTTGATGGTACCACGGTCCATTACTATAACACTATCGCATCGAGAGAGTACGTGGACGTGATGTGTCACGAGGACACGCGTCTTTCCTTTACTGATTTCTCCCTCAATAGCATGGGTGAATAAATGCTCTCCAACATGAGAATCCACAGCCGATAACGGATCGTCCAATAATAGAAGACGGGTATCAGGTGAGTACATAGCTCTTGCTAGAGATACACGAGCCTTTTGGCCACCGGAAAGATTGATACCGCGTTCTCCTATAAAATGGAAGAAAGAGAGAGAGAGAGCAAGAATATGAATAAATAGTGAGCGACGAAGTATGAGAGAGTTTGTCTACCAATGAAAGCAATAGCAAGGGTAAACAACAACAAAGTAAAATACATAAAAAATGAAATAAATAAAATAAAATAAACGTACCAATTTCTGTTTGATCACCTGCTGGTAAAACAGCAATATCATCCGTCAATGCACATACGGATAGTACTTCATTGTATCGTTTTTCAATATATTCACGTCCAAATAAAATATTTCCACGTAATGTATCATTGATCACCCATGGTGATTGTGTACAGTAGGAAGCAAATCCGTCCATCTCCTTTTCTTCCTCACCATTACGTGGTACATATACCTTACTATCATTAATACTTTCCATTTCACCTAATATTGCTGATAACAAACTTGATTTACCAGAACCGACAGAACCAACCACTGCAACTAAACTACCTGATTTGATATGAGTAGTAATATTCCGTAATGTAATAGTAGGAGTTTTAACAGAACTACCACTTTCATTTGTATAAACAGATGATGCATCATCAGCACTTGATACAACACTACTAGCATTATCACTACCAACCGCTCCTCCTCCTGCTTCATTTTCGGTATTAATAGTCGCTTCTGACTTACGACGGCTCATACTTGATTTACGACTTGCTCTACGTTCTTTTCGTTCTAATTTTTCTTTCTTCTTAGATCGTTCTTCTTCTTGAATTGGTTTAATAGCCGGTCCATCAGGATCAATCCATCCAAAGGAACCATCTAATATAGAAATACTACCCGACTGTCCATATGATGTAGTATCATCATCAATATCACCATCGATCGATTTAGATTGTGTTGGTGGTGGTCCATCAACAACATATTGATTCAATTCTGGTAATGCTAAATAACGTTCCAATCGATGTAAACTAATTCGGGATTGGATATACTGTAATAATCCCATTGGCATAAATGCAAATGGGAATCTCATTAAATTAAATAATGCAACTGTTGTAAATGCAGTTGCGGCTGTTAATGGCTGGTCTTGAATGTTAACATATGTTACAAAAACAAATATTGGTTGTACAATTGGTGTACTTAATAAAATAATACTAAATCCAACAGCAACAGTATATGACATTTTTGTTAATGCATCCATTTCTTTTGCACGCACCCTCGAAACTTCTTTACCGAATGGACGTTCCCATGCATAAAATTTAATAATTCGTATACCTGTTAAAATTTCATTCATCATTTTAACTCTTGAATCAGAATGTTTTAATACTTTACGACGCATTTTACCAACAACACTAAATACCCACATGTTGATAGGCATTAAAAAAAACATATAAGCGACACCAACCCACATCGCGTTACCAACTTGTTGATAAATTAATGCTAATGCAATAATGATTTGTAGTGGTGCAATAATAGTAAAACCAGCAAATTGTAAAAACCTTTGTAATTGCATTGTATCATTTGACATCATATTAACAACCTGCCCAGTTGATGTCATAGCACGTCCTGCAGCTGATACTGTTAATGCTTTTCTGTATAGCATTGTTGATACAGCAGTTCGTACAAATACACCACAATGTGCCATAATAGCATTATGTCTTGTTTGCAACAGTGATACAATAAATGGTATTAATCCTAAACCAAAAACTTCTACCCATGGTGGTGCCATACCATTATATTTTGGAAAATCTGGATTAGTTTCAATTTCTTCTTTATTGAAATTATAATATTCAAAATATTGCACCATATCATTTAATATTAATACAGGAACAAATGCTAATAATGATGATATAATTTGATATATTAATGCTAATATGATATGTCTTGTACCAAAACTATATATCAATGATAATGCAATTGATGGTTCTTTTAATTCAATTTCCTTCTTTTTCTTTTTTGATGTTTTTTTCTTATTTGCTGCTGCTTGCGATGATACTGCTGCTGCTGCTGCTGCTGCAGCCGTAGACGATGTCTCAGATAAAGATAATCGTTCTTGTTCTTCTAATTCATGTTCAAGTTGTTTTTGCTTATCAATTTCAATTAATAATGGTTCATTTTTTAATTTACAAAGAACAACTTGTTTATCCCATGCATCTTTTGCCATAGTATAGGAACGTTCAGCACGATCTTGTGATGATGGTATACCAACATCATTAGAATCTAATATTTTACGTGAACCTAAATCTAATAATGGATTCATATATGACATCCACCATAATTCATAACAATTTGCATTATCTTCTAATGATTTTGTATGCACACCTAAATCTTTTCCACTATATGGTATAATACCACCACCTCTCCACCATGGAAAATTCTTTGGTCGTATTATATCAACAACATTATTATCAATTTGATCAGCAGCATTAACATTAACATTAACATCAGCATCATAGCTGCTTATCTCCTCCTCTGATGAATTTTCCTTTGTTGCTTTATCTACTACTACTTCACCATCAGATGTTGACGATGACGACTTTGAAGCAGTGCATAAATCAACGTCATCCATTTTCTCGTTTTCGGCGGTATTCTTAGTCGACATTGTTTCTTGGCACATGCTCTAAACTTAAAACAAAGAAAACAATCAATTACGATAGCTTCTTCTTCTTCTTCTTCTTCTTCTTTCTATCGATCGATCGATATCGTTGTGCCTTGATTTGTGGAAAATAAAATGCCGAAAAACGCGATCTACTTTTTCCCCTTTTTATTTATATATTTATTCTTGTTTCGTTCAAACAACAATGGCGTTTCAATTTTCACCGAACCGAAGCAAACCCAAGTTTTCTTTTTCAATCTTATCAAAAAAAAAACTAATGAGTACTACTGTACTAGTATTCTTGGAGCTGTGTGACTACTGTACTACTAGTATTCTCTTGTGTGATTACTATTCTGATTGTTATTCTATTACGGTAATACCCTTACGGTCAGCAATGAGTGAGTGAGTGAGTCAATCAATGTGTTCAATTTTCATTCGTTCGCTCGTGCGACTAGGTGTTACTGTACGTGAGTGATGTGATCTAATACACAGGTATCAATGCTTCGGTAATTTCGGCGTGTTAAAAAATAAATTAAATTCGAGACCTTCGACTGACTGACTCGTATTAGTGTATTGAGAATTAGTGGTAGCAAGCGCTATTTAAGTTAGAGGATTGATGTGTCAGAAATCTATTATTAATTAAAATCTCTGACAAATATATGCGTGACGATGATGATAGAATTGAGTGAGGATGTTGAATCGAATCAATCTCTAAGCGAATCAAACGCGTTAATTTCAAGTCAGGGACACGTGTTAATGACTCACTTTTGTTAATGGGCAAAAGCAAAAATGAGTGATTGAGACATACAGTCCCACCAACAATAATTTATCTATTAGTTGAGATAACCCTAACACAGTAGAATAGGACTTGCTGGTACTTGGTCGGTACTACTTAGAAATATATGTCGGAAACAACTATCTGCCCAATGACTGCACTGACCACTACAATAACACCATTCTATGGATCTGTCTGATGCTATGCTGATGATAGATAACAATGAGCTTTTGAAGCTTTTGATTGCGAATTTTTCTGTAATTATTTTCTTCCACATAACACATTGTGCTAGAAACAGTGTAAAAATATAGATCATATCAAAGTTGTTGGTGGTGGTGAGGTTGTCTGTGCTGCTGCTATAGTGTAGTATAGTATAGTATAGCATTTTGCTGGTTTCACTTCAAGATTTCTTGGTAAATCACCATCCTTCCTCCAACCAAGAAAGTGCTCATAGGCAACAGAGGCCTCCTACTAACTGTGTATTTAGTATGGTGGTTTATAGTGGTAATGTATAAATATTAGTATTCTTTGTATGTAACAGTAACTGCCAAAATAATTTTCTCACCAGGAGAGTATCCAACAGCACAGCAGTAGCGTAAATTTATTTGAATAATTGAAAATTGTGGTGATCTGTGAAATGTTTGAATGAAGAATGTGAGATTGGTCATTCATTCATTCCAACCATGGTCCGATGGTAAACAGTACAGTTGCAGTTATGTCTTCTACCAACCAAGCAAGTGCATGATGCATTATTTATATATATTAATTCAAGATGTTGAAAAGGGAACTAAAGACGAAAAAGAGGACTAAAACCGTTACAGTTGATTGGTAAACTGCTAGCTACTAAGATGAGCAATCACCCAGTTGCTGGCGGCCGACTGCCTTGCCGACTTGAGACTGGCATGGGATATCAATCTTGTAGCATATTATTATGTCTAGAACAGCTAATAAGAGTCACCAGACTATTTGGAGGCTCATAAGCGCACTCTTTTTACTACACTACTCTCTAGTTAAAAACAGCGCTATTCAAGCTTATTACTAAGAAGTAGTAATAAACCTTAGGCATTTGAATGTTTGGCCACCCGAATCTAAAAATCGCTAAAGATTCTTTTGATAAATGATGTTGTCAATATTTTTGATTTTGGGCGTTAGAAATAAATTTCCATGCGTTGAGAAACTACATTGTGTGTATGTAACTGTAAAAAAAATATCATTGTTTAAATCTTTAGAAAAGCGATTACTTTCTCTTTTCTTTTCTATTCTGATTTTAACAGAAGCACATACAACGCTTTGGACACGTCTCTCCCTTCATTGCTCAAGACACAAGACTTGTAATTTCCAGTTACAATCAAAAGAAGTTGACCATTTACATTGTATTGTTCCAATTTAGAAATCGAATCGAATGCATCAATCATACCGTATCATCTACTATTGCTAGTATACTAGCAACCGTCATTACAAAATGAGAAATAAAGATAGAATAAGATCGAGGATGAAGCAACAAAGGGATAACCTAAAAGATTATTACTTAGCGACAGCTGCTGCTGCTGCATCCACAACGAAAGTAACAACAGATAATAATTTTGAAGCAAAGAGATCGAGGATGAGACAACAAAGGGATAGCCTAAAAGATTATTATTTAGCGACGGCGGCTGTATCCACCACGAAAGTAAGAACAAGTTCATCAAATAATAATTTCGAAACAAAGAAGAATGAAAAAATGGTAGTCGCAGCTGCAGAAGTAGCACCAGCAGCAGCAGCAGCAGCAGCAGCAGCACCTCCTACCACATTCGCCCAGGAGGTGTCAAGGTTTTGGTGTACGGCTTTCGGCGACACCGAATCAGCATCGTATGGTTGGTGTTCTTCCAATAGTACAATTTGTTCCGGTTGTCCTACGAAAGACGATAGTAGTAGCGATAATCGAAATCCAGATGATCGAAATCCGACAACAAAGAAGAAAAGTAGTAGTGACTTCGGCGGCAGACGTGATGATTCCCGAAATCTATACACAACAAGGACATCATCCCAAAAAAGGATCGAGGATGCGAATTCTCTTCTTACAAGAAACGAATCATCACAGAAAATAACGAGTCATCCAGCTTCACCACCACGTCGTAACAATATAAATAGCAGGAATTGGGAAAAAGAAAGCGTTAACTCAACTTTAGCTCTTGCTGACGAAAGTTTGATCGGTGACGAAAGTACGATTGAATCCAGCAATAAATTTAACAGTTCTAATCAACGTAGCAGCAATCGTATTGAATCACCACCACCACCCCTGAATAGGAATACAAGAACACCACTACCAAGGCTTCAATCGTTACGCGAAGATTCATCACTGGTTGAACCAACAACAAGTAAAAATAATGATAACGATGATGTTAATCATTTTTTGCAATATATTGAAAGTGTAAATAATGATATCAAACGGAAGGAAGAGATTAAGATCGCAAATATTCTTTCTCATGATTGTGTAAATTTTAATAGTCGAGATGATTGTAACTCAACGATACAAACCAATGGCGCTAGTACAATTCTTACGTTTGATGAAGCGAATCATTATCATCGACATCAAAAAAGTCCTCGTTTTATCAACTGCTGTGGGGCGTCAGATGCATTACCGGGATTGCTAGGCGTTGAGGAGGAGGAGGAAGAAATAGGAGGAGGCAATAATAATGCCAGTACTGACCCCATGGCAGCATATGAGAGTTTCGATGACGCATTATCAACGGCAGTATTGAAACCAGTTGTTGATTATGTCAAAATAACACCAATTAAAACGACGACGAAAAGAGATTTCGTAGAAAACGATATTACTGACGATAATGATTTGACCTTACCGTCATCGCCTTCAAATCATCATATGGTTGACAATGCCGGTAGGGAAAATAGCAATGGCGCTGCTCAATGTATTGGTGGTGGTGATTATGATGATATAAATTCGAGGCATCACGTTACTGCAAGTGCAGGTAGCACGAATAGTCGTCTCTCCAAACAGAGTGACGGTAGCATAAATAGTCGTCACTCTGTTGTAGGATCATTAATACTCGACAAGCTACGAAAATACTTACCATACGATTTCCAGTTGAAATATTCCATGACGAGACATGGATCCGACCTTCAAACCGTCCTCGAAAAGACGGAATCGTGCATTTACACAACGCTTCTCGTTGTCGAGACAACAGATGGCGAAACCTTCGGTACGTAGTACCCGTACTTTTCTAGTAGATCCTACTTCAACAATCAGAACTATTGGCATGCCGTTTCTTGCATACACCATGGAGTTTCTAACTTTATATTTTGACTGTCTTTTTTGTTCTGTTTTGTTTGATTTCTACAATTTTACATAATATTACTGGTAATAAAAGGCGTATTCACAGCGAAACCCTGGAATGTAACGCGAAAGTTTCACAGTGGTCCAGAAAGTTTTTTGTGGCGGCTCGGATCGACGACGGGCGACTACGCAGACGACTTCGAACTTTATCCATTTGCGGGGAAAAGTCCAGACGTTCATTTTTGCAACATGGATAGAGTCGCGGCTGCGGTAAAAATGATCAGCCGTCAAGGTGGCGTTGAAAGTGCTTCGAGCAGCAAGTCGTCACACCTTGAACTAACCGAATGGGGATTTGGATTGTCCTTTCAATGGGATCTCCGACTAGGCACCAGTACCGCTTCGAAAAAGTTCAACAGTCCATCACTTTCCGAAAAACAACGATTTGTTGTTAAGAACATTGAGTTTTATACCATAGCACCGTGATAAAAAAGAATACTTTGTGAGACTGAATTATTGCTATTTACGTTTTATGATGAAACGATAAGCGATATATTCCCTAAGAATCTTCCAGTGTCTCTGTTTGAAACATATGGTTCCATTGTTATTAGAAGGGATTGAATGTCGGGACAAGCTTGTGTCAATGAAAGGACATGCCAATACCAATTACAAACAAGCCCCCCTTTTTACCATTGAAATGAAACGAGTATGCCCATATTACGACGATGCATGGATGGGACCATCGATTGGGAAACTTCGTCGTAGGGTGTATTTGAGTCAATTTACCCGATTATCGATTCGATTCCGATCACACACACTACTACAATTGTAGTAACATTTTCCTTGAATCAATCATCATCTAATCGGTTTCTTAAGAATGCGTGATGTAATAGGAAATGGTCAGCAGAATCATACCAGGAAACCATAATTATCTGAGTAATACAACAATGAAGTTAATAGGAAACACATTTAATACATATATTTTGTTACTGTAATATTCAATAGCTTTGGAGACTTACAAAAACTAATTTCATGGTCATCTGGAAGATCAAAGATATATAATTATAATTGCTATGCTCTGAATTTGTGCAATACCTGGACTGCAGCTGTTTGGTAAGAGGAGATCATAAAGTGTCATCATTAGTGGGGAATATCGAAGAACGCATTCACGTTGAAAAGAAGAAAATAATAATGAAACCTATGGAATGTAATGCTAATAAGTGTATTTTGATAAAATCATAATCTGAATTGAACTCCCCGCCCCTAAATGAATGCAATATGATAAACCTTGATATATATAATGAGAAGGCAATATTGTCAATAATTATTGCCAAAATGTATCTCGTCTATATCAGCTGTTGATTGAGGGTTCGTCAATGGCAGTGGTCGCATTAGTCAGCTGCTGATCAAGATGCTCTTTGCTGTAAGCACCTACTGGTTTCTGTTGTTTTGGTTGCTTTTGATTCTGCTGCGGTTGCAGTTCTTCTTCTAAATAACGTCTTAAGTTTCGAGACGCAGATATAATACTGCTTTTCGTCCAAAATTGTACCCCTATACCCAAAGACTTGCGATAAGGTTGTACTTCAATGTTCCAAATTAGCTGTGTCGGTTTATTAATATTTTCTCTTGCGAATCGTACTTTTGCGCGATGGTAATGTACAGGATACGTCAATAGGTTTGGGTTGTTGACTTTGTAGATAGCTTCCGCCATCTCCTCTTTGTTGTTGTCAGTATTATTGGAATCATTACTATACCCTACTGAGATCATTTCTTCTTCTAAACCGGATGGTACAATCCAGCGTTTTTTATTATTTTGTAATAAGACAGGTGGTACGAATAACGTAGGGAAACCACCTCCACCACGACACCAATAATAATCATGCCATTTCTCCATAGCCTCACGGGGACTTATGCCAATCGGCATCGATTCGATGTGTTCTATAAAAATTGGATTCGTTGACGTATCTAAGTATGCCAATAGATTTTGTGAAGCAGTTTTGAGTTGGAATTGTGACCAATATGCCCAGAAGTTTTCCTTCAGTGTACGTGTGTTCTGCTGTGTGTTGTTGTAACTATTATTGTCTCGAAGTTCTTGTTCCACAACTTGGAATTGTACCGTCCATGTCATTTGCGTCTGTTGTGTTACCGCCAAATCATCAACCGAAGATGACGATAAAGATGATGATGGATCAGAATTTGGCAATAATAAAGTTTCGATGAATTCAACCGTTCCTCCATGAGAATCTTTCAAAAAATCTTGACAAAACATCCCTCTTTGTGTAGTACGATATGATATTTTATCACGACGTAGGATAACTACTTTGTCGTCATCACCATCGCCATCATTCTCCTCGATTGTTGTGGTGACATCCAATGATGACGATGGCGGTGTTGTTTTTGTGGAACTACTTGTCATTGAAACTATTTCTTGTTTCATTCCAAATGGTATCATCAATTTCCTTACACGGGGAACACGACCACTACCGTCATCGTTATCAATATAGTTATCATCACCTCTTTCTGATTTCCTACTAGTTGTACTATATCGTATATTATCATCATTCTTATCAGCAGTTATTATAATTCCTGCACCTTTCATCCAACAGAAATCTAACCAACCATATTTAGCACGTTCTACTGTAATTCCAGATGGAAATGTCGTTTTGACTTGAACCTCGATTGTAGATGCAGATGCAGATTGCGAATCATCAATACTTGTAGGAGTAGAATCAGCAGAACCAAGCATAGCAGCAACAGCTGCAGCATCATTGTACGCATCTATAATATCATGGACTTCCTCATTATTTCTCTCATTATTATTGGGCGTCGTTATTGTGGCACTCGTGGTGACAGCAGTATCAGTATCAGGTCTTATTGTATTTGCTTCTTCAACTGCGATGATTTCCTCATTGTTGATGTTGTTGTTTCCGCTAAGACTATCTAGATACGACGAAGCGAACGAGAAAGAAGAACCACCAGTAGTAGCAACATTATCACGTTGGTTGTTATTATCGCCGTCGTTTATTGCACTGTTTTTATTATTATTGAAGGCTGAAAATTCCAAAGA
>Ga0115007_10002648_pt1 | contig 10928 bp, 5 predicted proteins | sample ArcOceMetagenome_2_FD_87166 | JGI IMG/M metagenome (GOLD analysis project Ga0115007, IMG submission 87166) | Marine eukaryotic phytoplankton communities from Arctic Ocean - Arctic Ocean ARC135M Metagenome | ecosystem: Environmental > Aquatic > Marine > Oceanic | place: Arctic Ocean | collected...
CACCAAAAGTACTACCGGTTATGTCATTTGGATTTACGGGTCAGTTGTGTACTGCGAAAGCAGAAAACAAAGCAGAAAACAACAAACAACGGGCTACAACGTTGTCAACAGGAAGAAACATCCACGGGAAACACAGATGTCAACTCTGATATACTGAACATTATCTGGAACAATATTTTGAAAACACAAATGAAACCGTCAAGATGTCTCATGTTTGATGCCATAAAATGCAAAGTGCACTCAATTCACGATAAAAAACAACCATTGCGAACACGAAGCGATGCAATAGCATTCATGCAAGAAACCAGGAAATCAGCGAGAATAAAGCAGAGCACAACTTGGGTAGACCTACGGTACGACACCATCACAATGGGAGGCGCAGACGTACAAAAACCCATTGGATGCCCGTGTTACGACAAGAGATACCAGAGTACCAAGGGCATTAAATCGCATGCGACGAAATGTACACCAGTGGAGAGAAACACCATGCAGCATGGGTACAAGAAGCATCGAAGAAAAAGAAACACAAAATAAAAATAAAAAAAATAGACGTTGAAGAGAATTCAAAGCATACAGAGCATAACCCAGACCGGCAGATCTTGATCCGCCCGGAACATGGACCACGTGTGCACGACGATGAAATCGACCAACGTCTACCGCTTGCAAGAGAGAAAATACAAAGCAAGAACGGCAGTGCGCCAACACTTGTCCCAACAATGGACAATACGACAACAAAGGCAAAGAAAAGCACTGGAAAGAACAAAAAAGAGAAAAAGCCCATCGACGACGACAATGAAACAGCAACAAACCGACGATGGCAAAAGAAAAAGAACAGTCCTGGAACGCAGTGGACCGACCCCTGAAACAGAGAAACATAAGAAGAAAAAGAAAAAACAAAAAGACAGGGCGGCAGAGACAAAACACTGACAAAAGAACCAAGCAAACGAAGAAAAAGAAAAAGAAACGATCAAGCGCCGCAGGGGTACGGAGGTCAACGACAAATGTTCACGATGAACGTACACGAATTAAATCCGGCGCTGCCTTGACGTGGATACGAAACGCAAAAAAAACAAGTAAAAGAAAAAACGTACGAAGTGTTCAATTATTTACCATTAATTCCATGACGAACGGTGAAGAATGTTACAACACAACGGCAGCCACAGTGATCGTACACGATCGAGACAGTACCTAAAGCTCCGAACAGCCGAACAGCCAAGCAACATCAATTGAAACATCGATGGTCACACAATTACAACGGTACAGTACAACGGTGAAGCTATCTGGTACCACCCACCGGCCACAATATGGAGATTAAAAATGGTAGATAATCAAAACCCACATCGATGGTCAAACGAAAAATAATAGGTATATGACCTACGATCAATGTCAACGACAAATGTTCCCGATGAATAAATACAACAATGAAATGTGTTAATACACACGACGTGTAATCGTACAAATACAACATACGCATCTACATCACACGCACCGCTACCACGCATACCATTGACATAAATTCCTGCAAATATTTCTGCTTTATCATCTTTGAATACAATCAATGCAACCCCCCCCATACATTCAGGCCAGGAGGAGAGTAATAAATTGTCCCTTCTTATATGGGAACACGCTACCCCCACTCGTGGGATTAAACGGTAGCTCCATGAAGCAGCAACCTGAAAGGCAATAGTGTGTCCAAGGTCTCGAAAGCAAGACACATCACAAACACGTTGATCTACTAAAACAGGAAACACATCACAAACACGTTGATCTACTAAAAAACAGTAAAAAAATTGAAAACAACGAAAACAATGAAAAACAAAAAACAAAATTGAAAAATGAGAACAATGAAAAACCAAAACAAAATCGAAAACAATGAAAACAATGAAAAACAAAAGACAAAAACAAAAAAAAACTGAAACTCAAGTAAAAGGCAAAAGGGTGAACGTGTGACTGACAATAACAGTACCATAACTACCAGTGATGAAATCCAAACAGTACAACAATTGAAAATGAAAGTGAAACAGTGAAACAGTGAAACAGTGAAGAAATGGAATCATCAGTCTTGGTATTAAAAAAAAACATGACTCGATATCAGTTGTGGTTGTTCCAGCCGAAGTTGCACAACTGTCAGCCGCAACCAATGTTGCAGCTACTGTAAAATCTGTTGACAAAGAAGACAAAGATCAAATGACACGGGGGCCACGCGGTCCTTTAAAAATGCCTGCCCTCCGACCATCGCCGCCATCAACTCACGCATCGTCCTCAACATCGGTTGCGGCCTCAAGATCGACGTTTCCCGTTGCTAAACGGCACTTTGTTGATACCGAACTAGGACGAAACAAGACAGGTAAACGACACGGCAGTATATTTGACCGTGCATTGCCGCCAGCACTTGAAATGCGAGATCAAGAAATCAAAAAATTAAAGAAATATTACCAACATTTTGTTGCAGATGCCCTAAATTACAACGATCACACAACTCATGACGACAGCATTGCATGGTCAAATACACTGCCGTGTCGTTTACCTATCTTGTTTCGTCCTAGTTCGGTATCAGCAAAGGGAAACGTTGATCTTGAGGTCACTTCAAAATTACTCTTTGTTTTGTACGCAAGTTTGTTTGAAGAACTGAATCGAGTACGACTCGGCAAGAAAACGGACCCAAACAGAATCCAGTTGATTGGGGAGGCAGCACGATGTGGTAAAAACGAATTCATTCGCCTTCAAAAACATGCGTTGAAAGAAGCCGGTATTAAATCGTCCGGTGTAAATGGTAATATCTTTGATATGCCGCTACGGGAGATTGGTCGTGTTCTGTGGTCTCGGAGCCGTAAGGTTGCAAAAGTTGAAACACGAAGTGACATGTGGTTTTACAACATACAAAGAAAAGACGATGAAATGATGCAAATGATGCTTGAACAATTTCAAGGGCGAGCCGGTACATTTCTAACTACACCATTGGGTTTTGCTTTACGTGTCGGATCTTATCATTGTTGCCGCGAATTGGTGAAACATCGGGTTTCTTCGCCAACCGCCGTTTGTTCGTATCTAAATTTGGATGAAAATTGGAAAGATAGGGATATCGTAGAAGACGACAGTAGTACTACTGTTTCGCAATTTGAGTCCATTCGGGATGGATTGTTTTATCCCCCTCAATACATTCACACTCAACATCAGTATGGGTTGAGTGCGTACGAAATCGTCATTGTATCGAAAGATCGGGCCAGAGACAGCAACACGGTTCAATTATTTGAGAAGATATTAGCGATCTTCCGACAAAATCCACAAGTCCAACTGAACAATCGAACATCGGCTTGCAACCGAACAATGAGATTTCGAAATGGAATACCTGAATTAGTAATTGTGTTAATGTTAATCGCAGTCATCGCGTATCGATACAGTTCTTTATGGGGTGGTGTTTCAACACAACAATTTGCCAGTCATTTTGTCGATAAATTTACCGGCAACACTTTTTCAGAAGATCATCAAGATTTTTTTGATATCAGCAACGTCAATGATTATTATGATTGGTTAAAAGGACCGTTCATTGGCGAGTTGTACGGCCAACGTTCCACTTTGCATTCGTCGCATTTATCTTTGGAGGGTGGCACAACTTTGATTGCTGGTCCAGTTCGACTGAGACAACTTCGTTTGAAACAGCAATCGTGCGACAATTCTTTGGGACTCGATGCTATGGTTTTGGGCGATGGCCAATGTTTGGTCGAAAGTTCCAACGACATCAACCGTTGGAGCCGCACTTCTTTTGGCCCAAACAATATGTTCAAATGGGAAGATCAAGCTGCCAACATATCCATGACACCCAGTTGGCTTGGTCTTTTGCAAGAAAATTACTTGGGTTCTGCGCCTTCTTCTTCCGGCGATACAAAAAAGACAAAAAAAGAAAAACAATTAGCAGCTTGTTCTTCCAAACTTTGTCAATGGAGAAATGGTTTGCAATTGCATGGACACCGCGATTTCAAAAAGGTACTGTCCACTCTCAACTCGACTTTTAATTATTTTTCTTTTTTAAACTAATCGTTGTTTTTTTTTTTTGCATTTGGATTTCTGTAATCTCACCAAATCAACATATCAACAGGTGTATCCCGTTTCCGGTGGTTTTACACAGTCGTTGCCGTTGCCGCTTCCCAAATCAGACGCCTCGGTAAATCATCAGAATGCATCTGCCATGGCCACTTCAATAGTGGATTTATTACAATCCAACCACTGGATTGATGTACGTCGAGGAACACGCGTCATTTTTATTAACGTCAATTTATACAATCCTTCTCTTGATCTGGTTTTGGCCTTACGATTGAATACGGAGTTCTTTTCGTCGGGAGGGGTTGCCACTTCGATAGACACTACCATCATCAATGTCTCTTCGTCCAAAATTACAGATGCGTTTTCAGTGGTGGTGAAAGTTTTATTGATTTGTTTGTTCTTGTGGCGCACGATTACAGAAATCAATGATTTAAGTTGGGGTCAAGCCTATGGATTGGCAAAAGTCATTGAAGAAGATGATTTTGGTGTATACTTAACCGAACTCACCAGTCGACGACCCACACAAATGGTGTCTGAAATAATTATAAAAAGACAATTGTTTACGTTTTTGAAGGACAGTGTGCAAAAAAGACAAAGAAAATGGCAACGCAGTCGACGCAAACTGTGGAAGAAATGTTGTTGTTTTTGTGGAAACAATCGATTCAACAAAAATCTTTCCGACCGAAGTATTGAGAACAATTCGGAAATAAAAAAAAGTAGCAGCCTCCAAGAAATTGATGTATTTGAAGAATACAGGAATTATGACGTAGATGGTGAATTAGAAGCAATGGAAGCAATGGAAGCAATGGAAGAGAACAAAGAACTCGGGTATGTGTCCAAGAAATGTTTAAAATTGCTCAGTTCCGTGCTTTCAAGTGCGATTGCATGGATTTGTTGTGGTTGTTGTTGTGGGTACGCTGGTGGTTATAAAACACTGAAGTTTCTGGTGGAAACCAGACAACAACGGCAAAAATGTTGCACGTGTTGTAACAACAGGATCATGCATTCGGTCAATGTTAGGGTTGCAGTCAACAATCAAGGCAACGGCAGTACGTCTGGTGAGAGTGAAAGCGGTACGTCTAGTGTCGATGGCACTCGAGCCACCTTGTTTTCGGTTTTGTTTGCGGACAACAATAATGTTTCAAACAGCCGTTTGCCCACCCTGACGTTGTCCCTATGGTGTGTTTCACTGATGAAAGCCAAATATTTTAGAAATTGGTGGAACTTTTACGAAATTGCGATGATCGTTGGGTTTTGGTTGTGGGTTGGCGCTGAAGCACAATTTATCCAAATTGTGAATCTCGCCAAAAAAAATATAGCAAATGCCATCAATATTGCTGCACGTGCACCCGAGATGGTCCCATTCGTGCATCTAGATCATGTCGCGTGGCACTCGACGTGGGCCCATGACTTGATGGGGGCCTTGTTCATTGGCGTGAGTATACACTCGTTAAAAATGCTTTCTCAAGTGCCATTTGGTGTTGGCACAAAAGTGACTGCCATCACCAGCATCTTTGTGCACAGTGAAATTGTGCCCTTCTATCTCGTCCTCGCGATCCTTCTGGTTTCTTTTACGTTTGGTTTTTTTTTTGCGTACGGTGATGAGATTGGTGATTTCAATGATCCTTCGCCATCTTTCAAACATTTGTTCGCCATGACGCTTTTGGGCGCTGAGTTGCCGGGTTCAGAAGAGATGGAAGGCAGTAATATTGAATTTTTTTTTATTGCCACCACCATCATCATCTTGTTAATGGTAGTGATTATGATGAACGTCTTCATTGCTGTTGTTTCGGAGGTGTATGCCAAAGCTCAGGAAGAATCGAAAGCCACGTTTGACGCGTCACTGGAATATCACATTGCGTCCACAATGCATCCCAAATCTGCAACACAAGCCGAGATTACATTGATGACCCACCATTGGAATGATGTATTGAGAAGAGAAACGGAGGAAGTGAACGATGACAATGAGCCATCAACACAAGCCGATGTCAAGTACATTTTGGATTTATTACTTCGGACTCACGGCACATTAGAAAATGTCACAAATCCGATGTTTGGAAATGCAGTTTGTGTTGGACGAACAATAACAAGGGAAGAAGACGAAAACGGTGATGACATTCCGGAAGTTGGTGGACGTATTATTGGTGATGGATTTTTCAACCACAAAACAGACCATTCGCAGGATCGACGGCACACGTATATTCATCGAAAAATGACACATGTGCATTAGCAACATGTAGTACACACACACTGATGTGCAGTACATGTCAGTTGTAAGTCTAATAACAACTACTAGCTACTAGTATCAAGTATCTTTCTAGTAGTTCTACATACATGTAGTATTAGTATCTAGTATTGGGTTCAAAATAAATAAATCAGTTGACCATTTTTGGCCCAACAATAAAAATAATTTATGTTTCTTCCATGGTTGTAAAAATTTTGTTGCTCTTTGCATGCAACTCGTAATTTTCGTTCTTAAGGTGTTCACCGGCGCCGTCACACTGTTGTTTCAACTCGTTGTGCACTGAAGTAGTACGTAGTACAGGTTGGTGTGAAAATTCCACAAGATAGATGGAAAACGTATACCTACACAAAACAAACGTGTACGTTTTATATTTACACGTGACACTAGCGTCTCGTAATTTCTCGCTACGTGACACCTTTTGCATTTACCACATCTTCCTTGCAAACTGATGTACACACATTTGAATACACCCAAAGTACACTACTTCCCCCCTTCTTCTTCGGCCAACTGCCGTTTTCTTTTTTCCAGTGCTTTCGCCATCCACGATATCGCCAATTGCAAATCTGGTACTATTTCCGGCACTTGCACCGCGGCACTGCTTTTATCCTTTTTTTTCTTTTTCTTTTTCTTCTTTTTCTTTTTACCACCCCCACTTTTTCTGTAAATTTGACTAAAAAGATTGGCGGGTAAACTGCAACTGATTACAAATTGCGACACGTGGGAAATGTTTTTGGCATTGCCTTCCCATCCCGAAATCAAACCCCGTCCACCATCGGTACCAATGCAATTGTAGTCAAAATTGATGGCGTTCAATGTTTTGCAGATCACCAATGCTTTCCCAAATGCCTGCAATTCAGACACATGGGACCCATTGATGCCAATGTTGGCAATGTTTAAAAACACCAATTTGCACATTGATTTGCCTCCTTTGTTTCGGTGCCCGATCGCTTGGGCCAAAGATATTAAACCGGGGCCACCAAGGGCATTGCCCCTCAATGCCAACAATTGTATGTTGCTGGAGGCCGACCTTAACAATGTACTCAACGCGGCGGCACCTTGGGTTGTAAACCCACAACAACACAGACTTAAATCGGTCAAGGTCGAATTGGTTTCCAACCCACGCACCAAATGTTGCACCCCAAGGTCACCCAAAGACAGGTCAACGTCAATGGCCAATTTGGTCAATGTTGTGTTGCCGCCGAAACGCAATGATTTTCCCAATGCAAAGGCACCTTGTGATTCAATGTTGCTGTTGTACAATGTCAACCGTTTCAACACGGTGTCCCGTTCTAAATAATCGGAAATGGAACGCGCACCGACAACATTGATGTTGCCGTTTCGTACCATTAATTCTTCCAAAAACAAATATCCCGTGGAGACGGTTTTAATTTTTTTTTTGGTTTTTTCCTTGGTTTCAATTTTTTTGACAATGATGAATTGACCTTGTTCGTTCACTGGGATGGCATTGGATTTGTAACTTTCGGTGGGGTGCCTTGACTGCGTCCCACCTACCCAGCCACCCGCCAAAGCACTCATCAATGCTCGACATCCACCGGCCCCCAATGGCAATCTTTTCTTGGTCGGGTCGTTTTCTATTTCCCGAAGGGATTCTTCGCCGTCTTTCTTTTGATTTTTTTTATTAGCTTTTTTCAATTTTTCCATGGCCGCCAATTCTTCTTCCGAGGGTGGTGGCAGTGGGGCGTTGGGGTCAATTCGCAACGACGACATTGGTGCGACGGCTTCGTTTTTGCCAGGTTCTCGGGACACCACGGCTTGAATCAATGGGTCCATTGCAATGCTTAATTTATGGCAACACAGATCGTACAACGACAACAACTCAATTTTGGAAGTGACCCAAGATTCTTCCAATTCGTTTTGCAATTGTTGTTTGGATTTCTTTTTTTCTTTGGGTTTGCCTTTCTTGCCTTTCTTGCCTTTGGTTTTGCCCCCCGTCGTGGTGGCGGTGGTGGTGGGAGTGGGAGTGGCGGGGACGGCGGTGGTGGATACGGCAAATGGATCCGGGGAGGGCGGCACTTGCATGTTGTACTTTGTTCTATACCGCATGTATTCAATGTCATTGATGTCCACGCGTTGCATCAATTTAGACACTCGTGGTGAAGACGCGTACATGACTTTGTTCATCTCTTGTGGGGGTGGGGTCGGTTCGACGATGGATGGATGAAGAGAGGGGTTGATCGAAAGGGAACGTGGGGGCGACACAGAAGCATTGCCAATCGCGGCGGGCAATGAAAGGGCAGTAGGGGCGGACATGGTTAAAACATCTTGCTCGGTACGTTTGTCCATGTTGGGGGAATTGCCAAGTTCCCATCCATCGATCGCATCGATCGTATTTGATAGCATTTCGTTTTTGTTTATTTGCAGTGTCGATCACAAGAAACGCAATTCTCCCTCTCAGCACGAAGACCTCGGGCGACCTGCTCCCTCCATTAGGACTAAATCAGCAGGGAAAAACGCAACGGTTCTGCCCCGCTCCTTCCCTGACACTACCGTTTACCGATGAACCTTATCGCCGCCAAGCGTTACGAAACCTCGGAATACCTGTCGCAACAGGTAACGCCCATCCTGCACCCAATCATGGAACGTGTACTTTTGGAACGACCCGAAAACGTCGCGTCGTTCTTGGCCAAATCCTTTGGTAAAATCAGTGGGCATGCCGTCACTTCACCCACCAAAAAAATGAAAGAAGCTTCGGACGAAAACGGGGTGGAAATGGACACCAACGATTCGGCCAATTTGTCGGACGAAGACCTATTCGCACTTCTGTTGCCCAACGGCACCATGCCCGGATTGTCGCACCCCACCATCTCCAATTTTTCCATCTCCTACAATTCCTCTCTGTTGTCGGGTTGGGTGAAACAAAGATCACCCGGTTGTGCCGCCGCTTCGGTCGCGGGGGCGTTCAATGCGTTGAAGGACACCCATCGAAATGCTTCGACGGCGTTGTGCATGGACGATGTGATTGGTGTGTTGATGGACATTCAACGACAAAGAGCCGAAAAGCAAAGGTCCAGAATAGAAAGGTTTCTTCTCGGTGCTTCCCTTGAACCTTTGGACGTGGTATTGCGGCAATACATCCATCAGCACCACGACGGTAAAACGTTTGCCGGTGAAAACAAAGCCACTTGCTGTGGGAAAAAAGCACGCAACGCTGCTTTGAAAAAAATCATCTTCATGCGTCGTACAAGCAGCAACAGCAACAGCAATGGTTTGTCGGAAGAAAACGACATGGACGAATCCAATGAACTCCATGAAAGCAAATACGACAAGAAACAACCCACCGAACAGAAGGAACAAGCCCAGGTGGTCCAGCAACAAACCGAAGCAGAGTATGTCGTTGCAACCACGGTCAGTGGCGTGCCCAAAGAAGAATGGGTCCATCGTGCCCCCGTGTTTGAATCCATACGGGAACTCATAGAATTGAAAGAAAAGGAAGAGGCGGAAAAAATGGCGGAGGCCTCGTTAGCGTCGTTGTCGGCTGCCTCGGCCAATGTGTTGGAAGAGGAAGAGGACGACGACGAGGAGGAGGAGGAGGAGGGTGAAGAGGAAGAAAGTGAAAAGGTGGTGGGTAAATCCTCCTCCTCGAAGCGCAAAAACGAGTTCTCGTGGTACAAGGAAATCAAAAATTATTTTGAAATTGTCACGGGTTTGGAAAAATTGCAAAGAAAAAAACCTTCCACGGCTGCGTTTGGCAATTGGGGCATTATGGCCGCCGTGCGAGAATGCAACGACAACGACGATACTGGAACGTTTAAAGCGTTTAATTACATGGGGCGTGGTACGCGTGGGTCCAAAGTCGTTCATCGTTTGTCCCCTTCTACCCGCAACAGTGTTTCGGGTCTAAAATACGAAGCGGAACTGGAACGAACGTTTCAATTGTTGAAATTGGAACATTCTCACCCCAATGCCGTGTTGTTGAGCCATCACAAAAATCATTACGCATTGGTTTACGCGGTGCGTGATTGGGTGGAAAAGGTTCCCATCGTGGCACAAGGCCAGGACGGTGGTGGTGCTGTCAAGGACGAGGACGAGGACGTTGCACTGGCATTACCAACACCCACCCGGTATCGTAAACAACGAATTCGACAAGTGTTGACGGCCAGAAGAGGTCAACGCCCCTCGGCATGGATCGATTGGGAAGAATTGCGTGGTGTGTATTTGAAATGGATCGGTTATCGATTGATGAGTGTTCGGTACACGCCGTATGCTGCGGTGGGAGAGAATGGTGGTAGTGGTTTTTCTGTGGGGATGCATAAATAGATATTTTCGTCCAGCAACGAAAGGTACCGGGATTGGAGACTTGTGGTTTCAATGTTCAATGTCAATGTCAAACTGTGTCAGGAAGGTGTGGACGGTACACTGCACACCCTGCAGGGAAGCTTCTACATTAGAAAAATGTGGTAAACACAGGTGGTACAGGTACAGCTGTACTAACACCCAGTTTACAGGTACAACATGTATATCAATGTACAATCTGTTCATTGATTCATTCATCTTGATTCGTTCATTGATCCATCTTCGAGGATATGAGTCTTGGCAGTAGTCTTCGTTTTTTTTGGCAACCCCCCACGAGGTAGTTATCCGTACAGTGTCTAATTTTTCATAAATCCCAGCTAATTCATCA
>Ga0115007_10002650_pt1 | contig 10925 bp, 8 predicted proteins | sample ArcOceMetagenome_2_FD_87166 | JGI IMG/M metagenome (GOLD analysis project Ga0115007, IMG submission 87166) | Marine eukaryotic phytoplankton communities from Arctic Ocean - Arctic Ocean ARC135M Metagenome | ecosystem: Environmental > Aquatic > Marine > Oceanic | place: Arctic Ocean | collected...
ATGGATAGCCAAGGCTCCATGTTGGATGATTTATCTGATAGTGACCTTGATAATTTAGAAGTTGATGACGGTACACAACCAAAAGAAGAAGAACAAACCAGTGAAGATGCCGCGAAAGACGCCCCTATTGTCCGTTTTGTTAATAAAATTTTATTAGATTGCATCAAAAAAGGCGCTTCAGATATTCACTTTGAACCTTACGAAAAAGCCTACCGGATCCGCAGCCGTATCGATGGCATTTTACAAGAAATAGCCCGCCCACCTAACAACTTAGCATCTCGCTTATCCGCCCGTTTAAAAGTCATGTCTCAAATGGACATCTCCGAAAAGCGTATGCCGCAAGATGGCCGCATTAAGATGAAGATATCCAAGAACAGAGCCATCGATTTTCGTGTAAACACATTGCCTACATTATGGGGCGAAAAGATTGTATTGCGGATACTCGATCCCTCCAGTGCGAAAATGGGTGTCGATGCACTCGGTTTTGACCCACAACAAAAAGAGCTCTACATGGGCACGTTGCACAAGCCACAAGGCATGATACTCGTAACAGGGCCTACCGGTAGCGGTAAGACAGTTTCCCTCTACACAGGCTTAAACATACTAAATACTGAAGAGCGTAATATTTCCACCGCTGAGGATCCAGTAGAGATTAACTTAGAAGGGATCAACCAAGTTCATGTCAATGCCAAAGTCGGCCTAACCTTTGCCGAAGCGCTTCGCTCCTTCCTTCGTCAAGACCCAGACGTAGTAATGGTCGGTGAGATTCGTGATTTAGAAACAGCGGAAATAGCGATCAAAGCGGCACAAACAGGTCATATGGTGCTATCTACACTCCACACCAATAGCGCCCCCGAAACATTAACGCGATTACGTAATATGGGTGTACCCTCGTTTAACATTGCAACGTCTGTCAGTTTAATCATTGCCCAACGCTTAGCGCGCCGCCTATGTGAATCATGTAAAACCCCTTCAAACATACCTAAAACAGCCTTAGTTGAAGAAGGTTTCTCCGAAGAGCAGCTATCTAGCCTACAATTATTTGAAGCTGCTAGCGAAGGGTGCCCTAAATGCAACAAAGGTTACAAGGGACGTGTGGGTATTTACGAGATGCTCCCTATGTCCCAAGAAATAGCCGAAGTCATCATGAACAACGGTAACTCACTCGATATTATTCGGGTAGCGAAAGGGCAAGGCTTCAGAACTCTACGCCAAACAGGACTAGATAAAGTGGCTAAAGGGATGACTAGCTTAGAAGAAATGAATCGCGTTATTAAAATTTAAGGATATATGCCTGTATGGCTAAAAAAGAAAAGAAACCAGTTACCTATAGCTGGCAAGGCAAAGATAAAAGCGGTAATACCAGTAAAGGTAAAATTGATGCACCTGACGTAGCTACGGCAAAAGCGTTATTACGAAAACAAGGCATTTTGCCAGGTAAGGTTGCTAAGCAATCATCTATCTCTTTCTTTAGCAAAAAAGGCCAACCTATAAAGCCCTTAGACATTGCTCAATTTACACGCCAAATGGCGACTATGATGAAGTCAGGTGTACCGCTTCTTCAAGGCATGGAAATTGTCGCTAATGGTGTAGAAAAAACTAAGTTAAAAGAGATGATTTATAATATCCGAGATTCAGTTAACGGTGGGCAAGATTTCGCAAAATCATTAGAAAATCATCCTCGCTATTTTGATGATCTATTTTGCAGCCTCGTAGAAGCTGGTGAGCAATCTGGTGCCTTAGAGACCATGTTGGACAGGATAGCCACCTACAAAGAAAAAGTAGAGTCTCTTAAAGCTAAAATCAAAAAAGCCATGACTTACCCTATCGCCGTATTGGCTGTTGGTATTATTGTATCTGTCATCCTATTATTAAAAGTCGTACCCCAATTTGAGAGTATCTTTTCCAGCTTTGGTGCCGACCTCCCTGCCTTTACTAAAATGATACTTAACCTATCCGGTACTGTTCAAAAGTATTGGTTCATGATGCTAATAGGCGTGATAATCGCGGGTTATTTATTTAGCTATTTCAAACGAACATCCATAAAATTTGCGAATTCATTAGACCGCTTTGTTCTTAAAATCCCTGTTTTCGGTGCTATTCTTCAAAAAGCTGCATTAGCGCGGTTTGCACGAACACTATCAACGACCTTTGCTGCGGGTGTGCCGTTAGTTAACGCATTGGATTCAGCTGCTGGTGCGTCAGGCAATGTTGTTTACCGCAATGCCATCATCCAAATTCGTAATGGTGTATCTACCGGACAATCACTGAATAACGCGGTGACTATGACAGGTGTATTCCCGAATATGGCTATTCAGATGATTGCCATCGGAGAAGAAGCTGGCTCATTAGATATGATGCTAGACAAAGTCGCTTCATTCTATGAAGAGGAAGTTGATAACGCCGTTGATAATATTTCCAGCTTAATGGAGCCGTTTATTATGGTGGTGCTAGGCACACTCGTGGGCGGCTTGGTAGTGGCTATGTACCTACCTATCTTCCAGTTGGGTAACGTGGTTTAAAGAATGACAGAGCTTTATTTTTATCTACAAACACATGCAGCGGCAGCGCTAAGTTTTACTTTTATAGCCGCCTTATTAATTGGCAGCTTTCTGAACGTTGTCATCTACCGCCTCCCCGTAATGATGGAACGCGAATGGCAAACGTCTATTGATGAATACCAACAAGAGACTAATAGCAACGCTCCCTCAACTAAAGCAATTGACGCGACATTTAACTTAGCAGTGCCTGCTTCTCGATGTGGCGAGTGTAATCATAAAATACGTTGGTACGAGAATATTCCCGTTATCAGCTATGTGATTCTTCGTGGCAAGTGCAGTCAATGCAGCACGTCTATATCGCTGCGTTACCCGGCTATTGAACTGTTAACCGCCTGTTTATCTGTCGCTGCTATTTATGCCTTTGGATTTAATCTAGCAGGACTAGCCGCTGTTTTATGCACTTTTTGCCTAGTGAGCCTTACCTTCATTGATATTGATCATCACTTGCTGCCAGACCGCATAACGCTACCCTTGCTATGGCTGGGTTTACTGTTTAATACACAGAACACATTTACCAGTTTAGAGTCCGCCGTATGGGGAGCGATTCTGGGGTACTTGTCATTATGGTCTGTGTATTGGGCCTTTAAGATCATTACTAAAAAAGAAGGCATGGGTTACGGTGATTTTAAGTTATTAGCAGCATTAGGCGCGTGGTGTGGAGCGATGGCCTTACCATTAATTATATTGCTCTCATCGGTAGCAGGCGTTGTGATTGCTGTCATTCTCATGGCGACCAAAAAACACAGCCATGGTAATCCTCTACCTTTTGGACCGTATTTAGCGATAGCAGGTTGGGTAGCACTACTGTTTGGTCAAGAGATTATTGGAGCTTATCTTGGTAGTTTCTAAGCCTTTTTCGCCTGTTATCATCTTATGATTATTGGTTTAACCGGTGGTATCGGCAGCGGAAAAACGGCCGCTAGTGACCAATTTATTAAATTAGGTGTGCCTGTCGTAGATAGCGACATTATCGCTCGTGAGGTGGTTTTACCGGGCACCGTCGCACTCACGGCAATAGCCTCTCACTTTGGTAACAGGGTACTGTTAAAAGACGGGACGCTCGATCGAGCCTACCTGCGCCAGACCATTTTTCAAGACTCTGACGAAAAACAGTGGCTCGAGGACATATTGCACCCACTCATACGTGAAAGCACCGTAAACCAGCTAGCGGAATCTGAAAAAAATCATCCTTATACCATACTTGCATCACCGCTTTTATTAGAAACAGATCAATACACCTTGTGCGACGCGATTGTTATTGTTGATATATCAGAAGAATTACAAATTAAACGCGCCAGCTTACGAGATCAAAATAGCACTGAGCAAATTAAGCGGATTATAGCGACTCAAACTTCCAGAAAAGAACGATTAGCTAAAGCTGACTATGTACTGGATAATAGCGGGAGTTTGGAGCATCTTTTAAAGCAAGTGAATACACTGGATCGACGACTGAGGGATAGAGTCAACACATAAAATCCTGTTAGATGTCGATCTACAACCGTAAATTAACGATTGATAACAGAGTTAGCAATGAAAAAAACAATAGAGTGTCCAACTTGTGGGGAAGCTAGTGAATGGTCTCCCGAGAACCCAAGCCGTCCATTTTGTAGCGAACGATGCAAGCTGATTGATTTAGGCGAATGGGCAAACGAGAGCTACCAAATCCCTATTCAACCAAGCTTAGAAGACTATGAAGACTTTAGTACGAGTATGGAGTCAGCACATAACCCTACCCAGTCCACAACGCACTAATGGCGGCAATACCTTGGGCGCTTAACTGCTTAGCCTGAGGAACATCTAACTGAGATAGCCCGCCAAGCACATAAACGGGCAAGCCGCTCTCGCCAATTAATGCAGCCGCCTTTTCCCAACCGAGCAAGTTAGCATTAGGATGAGTGGCCGTCTGCTGAATTGGCGATAATGTCACGTAATCACACCCAACTTCAGCCGCTACAGCCAGCTCTTGCGCATCATGACATGAACCTCCTAACCATCGACCTGCAAACGTGCTTCTCGAATCGATCTCACTTAATCGATGCGAGTTTAAATGGACGCCATCAGCGCCTACTTGATTAGCAAGCTCAACAGAGCTATTGATAATCAGCAGAGGTGAGCCTTTACCATCACAACGGATATCTTTGAATAAAGCATCCGCTTGAATGGTTAAAAACCAATTCGCTAAGTCAGTATCGTTTAACTGTGGCTGCCGAAGGATCACGGCTGATACACCATATTGCTCTACTGATCGTTTTATACCCGCCAAGCATTCACCTATAGATTTACAAGGGGGTGTTATCAACACCAAATCTGGTAACAATACGGCATTTAGAATGGGCTGATTGGCTGCTGGGAAGTCATAACTATCTAAATCAGCCTTATCGACCCACGCTGCCAGCTGCCCCTCAGCCCCCCAAGCTTCACCAGTAAAGCCTGTCACATGAAAAACATCCAGTAACACCGATTTATCCGGGTAGTGATAAGGCACTGATATCAGTGGAACGGCTTTGGTAATTACGATGCCGACCTCTTCCTGGAGCTCACGCTTTAAAGCCTCAGCAGCGCTTTCACCTACTTCCACCTTACCTCCCGGGAACTCCCACAGACCACCCTGATGTTTATCGTCAGGACGCTTAGCTAAGAAGATAGCGCCCTCATTATTTTCAATAACGGCAGCGGCCACATGGATGAGTTTACGAGTCATAAGATTTCTATTGATTAAGGGTTAACTGCGATAATCAGCGTTAATTGTCACATATTCATGCGACAAATCCGTGGTCCAGATCGTCTCATTGACTGAACCACGATTCAGGACGATACGAATCAGAATTTCTTCTTGATTCATAACTGCCTGCCCTGCCTCTTCAGTATAAGTTAGAGCACGACCACCGTTTTCAACGATACACACGTCATCAAGATAGATCTTAAGTGCGTCTAAATCGAAGTTCTCAATTCCCGCTCGCCCAACCGCAGCCAGAATGCGTCCCCAGTTCGGATCGCTGGCAAATAGAGCCGTTTTAACTAACGGAGAGTGTGCTACGGTATACGCAGTTTTTAGCGCTTCATCTACTGATGCAGCGGATTCTACTGTAACGGTAACCAGTTTTGTTGCACCTTCACCATCCTTAACAATAGCCAATGCAATTTCTAACATAAGATCGTTAATGGCTTCTGTAAATAGCGACAAGCCTTCAGGGTCACTGGAGCATACAATGGCACCTGACTTACCCGTTGCCATCAACATGCAAGAATCGTTTGTCGATGTATCACCGTCAATAGTGATGCGGTTGAAGGATTTATTGGCCGCTGCCGTCAGTATTTCTTGCAATAACTCTGGTTCAACAGCAGCATCGGTCCCGATAAAACCCAGCATGGTCGCCATATTAGGCATAATCATACCAGCGCCTTTAGATATACCGCTTAATGTTACAGTTTTCCCATCCAACTCAATCTGTTTCGTTGCACCTTTTGGACGCGTATCAGTCGTCATGATGCCACTCGCCGCTTCTTCCCACTGATAAGCCGATAGGTTTTCGATTGCAGCAGGAATAGCCGACACTATCTTAGCAACAGGCAAGGGTTCACCGATCACACCGGTAGAGAAGGGCAAAATAGCTTCTCGACTCAAACCAACTTCAGCGGCGAGTGCATCACAACATTCGTAGGCATCAGCTAAGCCTTGCTTACCTGTCCCCGCATTTGCGTTACCGGTATTAATCAACAAGTACTGTGCCTTACCTTGAGCTAAGTGAGCTTTTGAAATAACGACAGGGGCGGCACAAAATGCATTTTTGGTGAAAACACCGGCCACACTGGCTCCTTCACACACTTCAAAAATGACGATATCTTTACGGCCTGGCTTTTTAATACCGGCTGAAGCGATACCAATACGAATACCATCTACTGAATACATACTTGGAAGTGTTGCGGGACCTACAGCCATTTTTTCACCCTCTAGACGAAAAGAAAGCAGCGCTTGGCTGCCTTCTTCTTAATATAATTACATAACCACTTCAAAGATGGCCCAATGTATACAGCCACCTCTTAACCCAGTTATTTTATGACAACTTACCATGACATTGCTTATATTTTTTACCCGAACCACAAGGGCACGGATCATTTCGACCGACTTTAGGAGCCTCTCTAACAAAAGTATCGTCAGAGGACACGTCTTGCTCACTGGCTAGAGCCTGAGACTCAACTTCACCTTCATTTAAACCGGATTCAGAAGCATGCTCATAGTGCATTTCTTGTTGGGATGCTTGATCTCGACGCTGCTGCTCCATTTCCTCAACCTGCTCAGGTTGCTGTACTTGAACATGGCTCAGCACTTTCACGACATCACGCTTAATGTTCTCTAATAAGCCTTGGAATAGCTCAAACGCTTCACGCTTATACTCTTGCTTAGGGTTTTTCTGAGCATAGCCACGTAAATGAATACCTTGGCGCAGATGATCCATGGTTTGAAGATGTTCTTTCCATAACGTATCTAACACTTGCAACATCACTTGCTTTTCGAACATGCGAATAGTCTCGCTACCAGCAAGCGCTTCCTTCTCGGCGTATACACCACCCACTTCGTCCTGTACTTTTTGGCGCAGCGTATCTTCATGCAGCGAGTTATCTTCATCCAACCATTGCTGGATCGGCATCGTCATCGCAAACTCTGCTTCAAGTGCACGCTCTAAAGCAGGAATATCCCATTGCTCTTCTAAACTTTGTGGAGGGATATGATTACTCACCGTCGTATCAACAATCTCTTCGCGAATAGAGTTAATCGTTTCAGATATATCGTTTGATGCCATCAGCTCATTACGTTGTTCGTAAATGATAGTCCGCTGGTCATTAGCAACATCATCATAATCCAGTAGTGACTTACGGATATCATAGTTACGCTGCTCAACTTTACGTTGTGCTTTTTCTATCGCGTTAGTAACCATCTTATGCTCGATGGCTTCACCTTGCTCCATTCCAAGCGCCTGCATAAACCCACGCACACGATCAGAAGCAAAAATACGCAGCAAATCATCTTCAAGCGATAAGAAGAAACGAGATGCCCCAGGATCACCTTGACGACCCGCACGACCACGCAATTGGTTATCGATACGACGCGATTCATGACGCTCTGTGCCAATAATATACAAACCACCCGCTTCTAGTACTTCTTTGTGACGTGCTTCCCAATCCGCTTTTACTGCTGCTACTTTTTCGTCATTCGACTCTTCAATCTGCTGAAGCTCTAATTCTAACTTACCGCCCAGCTGAATATCCGTACCTCGGCCCGCCATGTTAGTAGCGATAGTCACAGCACCCGGACAACCTGCATTGGCAATAATGCTTGCTTCACGTTCGTGATTTTTTGCGTTTAGTACGTTATGCGGAATACCTGATTTAGTTAGATATTGTGAAATCAATTCAGATGACTCAACCGACGCTGTACCCACAAGAACCGGTTGTTTGCGTTCTTGGCTTTCGCGAATTTCTTTAATAATCGCTTCGTACTTTTCTTGCATGGTTAAGAAAATAAGATCATTAAAGTCTTTGCGTGCAACTTCACGGTTGGTTGGAATAACAATAACGTCCAAGCCGTAAATTTGGCGTAATTCAACGGCTTCGGTATCAGCCGTACCCGTCATACCCGATAGGTTACTGTACAAACGGAAGTAGTTCTGGAAAGTAGTCGATGCCAGCGTTTGGCTTTCTAACTGAATTTCAACACTTTCTTTAGCTTCAACTGCCTGATGCAAACCTTCAGACCAACGACGGCCAGGCATAATACGGCCTGTATGCTCATCGACGATCACTACCTGATTATCTTGAACAATGTAGTCTTTATCACGCTGAAACAAGTAATGAGCACGTAAACCAGCTAATACATGGTGCAACATATTCAAGTTATGCGGCGCATAAAGGCTCTCACCCTCTTCCAGCAAACCTTCCTTATTCAACAAGTCTTCAATGAGCTGGTGACCTGCCTCTGTTAACTCAATTGTTCGGTTCTTCTCATCAACGACAAAGTGCTCGCTAATCTCCTGATCAGCGTCCTTTGCATCAATTTCACCATCAAAGCGCTCTAAGTAAGGAATTAACGTGTTAATACGTTTATACATGACCGAGCTATCTTCAGCCGGTCCGGAAATGATCAATGGGGTGCGCGCCTCATCGATCAAGATCGAATCGACCTCATCAACGACAGCAAAGTTAAAATCGCGCTGCACTTTCTCAGCTAAGCTAAACGCCATATTGTCGCGCAGATAGTCGAAGCCAAATTCATTGTTAGTACCGTAAGTAATATCAGCAGCATACGCGGCACGTTTTTCTTCTGTTTGCTGACGGGATAAAACCACACCCACACTCAAACCTAAAAATTCGTACAATGGACGCATCCATTCCGCATCTCGGCTTGCAAGATAATCATTCACCGTAACAACATGAACACCTTTACCGGATAGCGCATTCAAATAGACAGCAAGCGTTGCAACTAGCGTTTTACCTTCACCCGTACGCATCTCCGCCACTCCGCCATTGTGTAGCGTCATGCCACCCACTAGCTGGACATCAAAATGACGTAGACCTAATGCGCGCTTGGACGCTTCACGTGCGACAGCAAACGCTTCTGGCAAAATGTCATCTAAGGAAGTGCCACCGGCTATTCGCTCTTTGAATTCAATTGTTTTGGCTTTTAGATCGGTATCTGATAGCGAGCTGATCTCATCTTCCAGCGCATTGACAAGCTTAACCTGCTTACCCATGCGTTTTAATTCACGATCGTTTTTACTACCGAAGACTTTCTTTACTAGTGAGGTCAGCATGCTTAAGTGTCTTTCCGTCTTTCCAGAAGCTGTATGCAACTGCGCAATTGGTTGAAGGTATATAATATCTTTATATGGGCTGAAATGAGAATCCCAATAGCATAACAGATTCTTTTTACAGTCCGATTTCGACCGGATATAAAAAAGCCGGGTTAACCCGGCATTTTTATATGTTGAATCTTAAATAGCGAGTGCGGGCTGCTGGTATGCAACGGGAACCGCATCCATAGCCGCTTCCCCTTCGAATGTAACCACTTCATACGCATCCGGCGTATTAAGTAACTCACGAAGAAGCATATTATTCATGTAGTGCCCTGATTTATATCCATAGTATTCGCCGATTAAGCTTTTCCCCAATAAATATAAATCGCCTACGGCATCCAACACTTTATGCTTGACAAACTCATCGTCATATCGAAGACCGTCATCGTTTAAAATGCGGTAGTCATCAACAACAATAGCGTTTTCTAAACTTCCGCCTAAAGCAAGATTCTGAGAACGTAGGTATTCAAAATCATTCATGAAGCCGAAGGTACGAGCACGACTGATTTCACGAATAAAAGAAGTCGTCGAAAATTCCAAGGCAGTCTCTTTGTTACGACCTTCAAAAGCTGGGTGTTCAAATTCAATTTTAAAGCCAACTTTAAAACCATCATACGGTTTAAATGTCGCACTTTTACCTTCAGATTCGAAACTTACTTCTTTCTTAATACGAATGAATTTTTTCGGAGCGTCTTGCTCCTCAACGCCTGCAGATTGCACTAAGAAAACGAAAGGCGCTGCACTGCCGTCCATAATTGGCACTTCTTCGGCACTTAGTTCGACAACAGCATTATCAATACCAAGGCCAGCCAAGGCAGACATAAGGTGCTCAACGGTAGCAACACGCACATCACCATTACCCAAATTTGTTGATAACGTTGTGCTCACAACATTGGTTGCAAAACCTTCAATATCAACAGCAGGCGATAAATCAGTGCGTCGAAATACAATACCCGTATCGACAGGTGCCGGCTTTAAAGTCAGATAGACTTTTTGCCCGGTATGCAGGCCTATACCTGTCGCCTTAATGCTATTTTTCAGGGTACGTTGCTTAATCATTTTTCCGCCACATAAAATTCGTCAATATATCGCCAAATTGTAACAAATACCCGGTTTTCCAACAACCTAGCACTGCCTAAATAGGCGCTATTTCCACAGCGATAGTGCTAATCAGCTTGGCGACGCAAATACGTCGGAATATCCAAAAGATCGACATCTTTATCCGTTGCCTTCGTCACTGTCCGCTTCTCACCAGGCTCAAGAAGAGCCTCTTGTTTCTGACGACGCAACACAGAAGGAAGTTCAATTTGTTCTTTTGGCTGCCCATCAAGACGCTGATTACTTTGATGGTTATCCGGCTTTACCATTTCTACACGCTTATCAAAACCGGTTGCAACAACGGTAACGACAAAGTCATCAACCATATCTGGGTCTATGACCGTTCCTATAACGATAGTCGCGTCATCTGATGCATATTCTTCAACAATATTACCCACTTCGGTAAATTCGCCTA
>Ga0115007_10002652_pt1 | contig 10919 bp, 6 predicted proteins | sample ArcOceMetagenome_2_FD_87166 | JGI IMG/M metagenome (GOLD analysis project Ga0115007, IMG submission 87166) | Marine eukaryotic phytoplankton communities from Arctic Ocean - Arctic Ocean ARC135M Metagenome | ecosystem: Environmental > Aquatic > Marine > Oceanic | place: Arctic Ocean | collected...
CTCAGGATCAGTGTCTATTCGCCACTGCCATGTTGCTGCAAATTCTTTCTCAACGATATCAGATGCTGGGGACATAGTAATTTCCTTGTGATTTGAGTGAGTATTTGAAATACACAGGAAGTGTATGTTGTATCAGTGCATGATTGCATGAAGAAAAAAAAACTATGATTGGTTTTTGTTGATGAATGCGGTGATTCCGGACACGATTTAACACGACTGAAAAATAGAATATAGCACTAAGTAAGTAATCATCTATTTGAACATAATACACTCATAAATCATAAATGCATAAATGGCGACAAGCGAAATCGACAATGAACCATGAAGTTCGGGGAAGAATTTTCGATTTTAGAAGAAGGAGAAGGAGAAGACAATAATAATAATGATACAACAATGAGCGAACCGCTATTGCCATCGTCGTCACCGTCATCAGCATGTACTGAAAATAACAACACCGGCGCGCAAGTTCGTCATCGTAATCGTAATCGTCCTACTGCTGCTTCCTCTGTCCGCTTTGTTGTTGATAATGATGATGATGATGATGATGTAGAACATCAGAATCAGAACCAAAATCAACATCAATTTCAATCAGAGCAACGAATCCTAGATAGAAGTGGTACCCTACGTCAATCACGAGGTAGATGGGGTGTAGAACGACGACTGTCAAGGGCTCTGAGAGAAGAACGAATAAGGGGCGGTATCTGCTGTTGTCGAAAAATCTATCAAGATTGTGGGAAAGATTGGTTCTTCTGGTTAGTATACCAAAAAACTTTCGTTCTTTTTCTACTACTCTTCTTTTCCTACTCTTTAATTGTTTGTTTCTTTGGTTTCGTCTACTTGGTACGTATACTTGATATACGACAGATACATGATACATGTTCAATTTCAGGGTGTATGACTTGTAACAGTGACTGACGACAATCTTGTCTCATTTTTCAACTACTATAGGCCTTATCTATTTTTGGTAGCAAAGCCGAAATAAATCCAGACGGAAGTACAAAAACAATAGCTTTTTGTGACATGGGTAAGTCATAGAGTTGCTGCTGTACCACATGATCAATACAGTGATTTTTAGATTTTTGTCTTCCTCTTCCTCACATACACGATCATTCCTTTATTATTAACGGTATAATACTACGCTACTATTCAGATATTAATGACCATATGGAAGCCATGTATTTTTCCCTTTCCACAATGACTACCATTGGATATGGCGTATCAGGTAAGCCGTAAGCCTTATATAATAGAGTAATACATATTCAATACATTGGTTTTTAGATTTTTGTCTTCCTTTTCCTCACATAAACGCTCATTCCCTAATTATTAATTATACAGATTATTATTTTGGTGGATGGTAAGTGATATGTGATATCGACCCCAATATATATATATATATATATATATGCTATTGAATCCTAACATATATATATATGGAACTTTGTGTTCGTTCTTCGTTACAACATATACATAGCTATTCCCCATTGCTGATTGTGCTGTGGCAAATATGCACGGCCATTGTCTTCGACGCTGTAGCGGTGGGACTCATCTTTCATAGGATTTCAAGAGGTGCGTCACGAAGTAAATCTATTCTCTTTAGCGATAAAGCGATTGTTAGATATATACGAGGCGAACCGCATTTCATGTTCAGATTAGGTGAACGACGCAAATATCATCTAATCGAAGCAACTGTTAGATGTTATTGCATACGGCACGAAAGAATACCAAAACATCCTTCTCACAGAAGTAGTATGGACGATCACAATAACGATGATATGAAATATCAAACAACGAACAATAACAGCAATTCACGGACCCACGTTGAAACAACTCATTTTGTAAGCCGGCAGATGAGGTTATTACAACCCGACGATAGATTTGGATCACATGTATGGATGGGCTTACCACAAGTCGTAGTCCATCGTATCGAAAAAGGTTCCCCTCTGAGACCAACTGAACTTTGGTTCGACGCCCAAGGGATTTCTCATCAATATCCACCTCCTCGTCCGTCCGATATCAGTGATTCGGCAGCATCTATAGCGGAGGGTGATCCGTTGTACATAGGAAGTAACAATGATGTTTCAAATAACGTGGAAGACCATTCGGAATGTATAAGAGATTTTCTTTGTGACCGTGATATTGAATTGGTAGTACTGGTAGAGGGGACTGACGAAGGTACAGGTGCTGCTACTCAGGCACGACATTCTTACAAACTCTGTGACATAGCTTTTAATCACTCATTCGTCGATTGCGTACATCCATACAGCTGTCGACAAAGAAATGGGCCTTCGAGTCTTGATCCGGTTGTAAGTATCGATTTTTCAAAGTTTCATGATATATCGCGTTTGTCCACCGAAGAAATAAATTGTGATAGTTGCGCATACATACCCGAACATCAAAATTGAAATACAAGGAATGGAAAAACATTGAACATCCAGTATCTATGAATAATGATTCAATATTCAATAAGTAATCAATTAAGATTAAGAACTTCGATTTCAATAATTGTGCATACAGCATTCTAGAAACTTCAGAAAATCGCAATATTCCTCTTCTCGTGTAATTCTAAACAGTACTTGTATAGCAGATCAATTTTTGAAAAAGGAAATGTTATATAGGAGGGTGAGAAACTATTAAAATATTGTAGGTATTGTCATCGAAAAAAAACGAAGATACATTTGTGTGTATAGTCATGCCTGAAACTAGGACCTGCCTACGAGTTTATATTTATTTACAGTTTTTTAATTGACATCATTACTTCGGGTATTTATGGTAGTTTTCCATCTACCTTCCAATCAATTTCGTCATACCCCATTTCTCGAAGTGCTTCATTGGCTCGGCTGAAACATTGGCTTCCCATAAATGGCGTTGACGTTTTCGTCGCTCCTAGAGGACTTGGATGGGATGTGCAGATAATATGGTGACGAGACGAAGAAGATCCAGCTCCCGCTATAGCCGTTTGTGCTTTCAACGTTGCCGGTTTGCCCCATAACAAAAAAACGAGACCATCCTTCTTCTTCTTCTTCTTATTGCTATCATCATTACAGGTTTCTCCTTCAGTTTGTTTGCGTCGGTCGACTGCACGGATGATTTCATCAGTAAATTCTTCCCATCCCCTTTTCTTATGACTATGGGCCTGACCACTTTGTACCGTAAAGACATTATTTATCATCAAAACGCCTTGTTTGGCCCATCGTTCAAGATTACCGTGAGTGGGCTTGGAGGTAAAATTTGGTATCTTCGCATCATTTAACAATTCCTTATAAATGTTTCGAAGTGATGGGGGAACTTTGACACCTTTTCGGACTGAAAAACACAACCCATGCGCTTGTTGTGGTCCGTGATATGGATCTAATAACCGTATAGATACAATGTTAATTAGTATTGATACAGAAAAGGATGGTGCTGCAGAGTACGGAAATGTCAATATTCTTACCTTGCCCAACTATTACAAGTTTTGTGCTCGAGAGCGGACACAAATTCAATGCAGCAAATGTGTCTTCTTCTGGAGGAAACACAGTGTGTTTTTTCCTGTCGTGACAACGGGAATGCACACACACAAATGCACACAAGTGCACACAAATGCACACACACACATAGAAAGATAGAGATTATGAGAGGGAGGCAATGTGAATGAAAATTAGTCACGACACGACACGGCATCACGTAACACTGCACACATGATGGTGATCTAAACAATAACTTGAAAATTTTAGTTTAAAAAAAATCTTTTTAATGACTTCGTGTGTCATCTTCGATAAAACAGACGACGAGGGAGACTACGTACCGTTCGCTTTCAACAAACGAAGCAAGACGTCCAAAGGAATGAGATGAAAGATGCTTGTCAAGCGCACCTTTCCAGGATTGAGAGGTAGGAGAATCATTAGTTGTTGTAGTAGGATCGTCCAAGTAAGATATCAGCGTCGTTCTTTCGTCGGATTGATTATTTTTATTATGATTCGTTTTCTGCTTTTTATTCTCGTTGTTATTCTTTTTGCTCCCGTCATTGTTTTTGTCCGTACTTGTGCTTGTGCTTGTGCTTGTACTATTGTTAGCTCGATCTCTCTTCGGTTTGAAAAAAGATGAGATCATGATGATATCGATGATAAATATACAATGAACAGAAGTCTACAGTTTGAGGCCTGTGAAGGTGAAGAGAACCGAAGTCGGAAGAAGTTGGTGTTGGTACTGTAGAGTAATGTACAAGTAGTTTGAGCTTGTCGAATGTCCAAGACACATTATAAATTTGAGAACAATGTAATGTTAAATAAATGATTTAAAAAAAAAATGCGCACCTTTATACTATTTGGCGCGAACTTTTGGGGGATGCGTAATTTTTTTGAAGTTCCACTTGGAGCCGATCCATGATTGATTCCTTCGATTCGATGATTATTAGATAAGAAATCCTTTCTGAAAAAATGTTATGAATTATGAAACGACAAGTGAATGAACATGATCATGCAACATTTGTACTTGTAATTCAAATACCAAATATCGCATATCAAGTCTTACGTCCATCAATAATTTACGACAATGCGAAGCAACAAGACTCAAAGCGCTTTGATGAATGCGCTCAGTCTCATCATCTTTTGGTGCCTTCTTCTTGGGGTATCTTCATTTTCCTTAAACGCTGCACCACGTTTTGACATCACCAAACCAAATACGAGATGTATGGCAAAGAAAATAGATAATATTAATGATGATGACGTTATCAAAACTTTTGACAAGCAGACACAGACTAGCATCAATGGCGCCACTCAGCACTTTGCCCGTAGATCTGCTGTAAAATCGATGATTGCGATGGGTGTTTTGTCTCTTGGGATTTCTTCGCCTGCACGTGCAGACGAGTACGGGCGTGAAACCGAAGCTCCAACATTAGAAACTGGAGAATCTGTGATGATTTGTACGAAGCGAGGTCCGTTGGGAGCCTGCTCAAAGACGGAGTATCGAACAGAGGCAAACGAAAATGACAAGGCCCAAAAATACTTCCAAACACCTACGGAGTTGGTTAAACGAAAGGATCGTGAATCACGGACAGCAGAAGATACCGAAGGGAATGTTCTCGTAGAAAGACTGAAGAAGCAGTCGGAAGACAATTTTGAAAAGAACGAATTACTTGTCAGGCAAAGAACGCAATTGAATGATGCTGTAAGTATCTTCTTTCCGTCTTTCCATCCTTTGTTGTTGTGAGTAGATTTGTAGGATGTTTCTAACCATTTTATTCACAACGTGATTTCTTTTTTTAAATGACTGGGTAGTCAGCTAGTTTTGGCCCTTTTGACAGTCAAGTATTGATTCAGAACGAAGACGGAGATGGATTTAAGCTTCTTGCCAACCCACAAGCCATGAGACTTAAGAAATTGGGACTTATAGAGAATAAGAAATTTATTCGACAGCCAACACAAGAAGAATTGGATGCTGCACTTGAACCGGATTCATCTGAGGCGAATATTCTGAGTCGATTTTTCGGTAGCTCCGAAAAATAAATAGCACATGAATCAGCCTGGTTACAGTCAGTGTAGCTCCTAAAGAGTGATAGCACATGAATCAGCGTGTAAACAAGCTAATGAGACTAAGTTATTGTACTCGAGTCTTTTTTTATTCTACTACTAGCTAGATACCACTCAAAACTGATAATGCATCGAACAATTCTAGAGATACTTTTCTATTCCTACTTTTTACAGGAATAATATTGACATTTTTAGAATTTGAAATTAATATAGGTCTAGCTAGCGGTTTTAGATCGAGGAAGAATGGTCGATTCAAGATAATACCATATTTATAGTATGTATAGATATATATCGACAATATTTTTCATTTCAGACTTAAAGCCAACCTTGATAACTTATTCGAGTCATGCACAACTTTTCTGGATCTGTTGCCACCTTCAATAATTCATTTACCCGTTTGTCTACGGGCAATGGTAGACCATCGTCTGTCTCTGAACTATTTGCATCGGTCGCACCTTTTCTGGTGGTGCTGCTATTGGAGTTGTGACTAATTTTTGGAGAACACTCGGAAAAGCGAGATTGCAGAGTGTGAACGTTTTTAGAAACTCTTTCGATCAGTTGTCTTTCAAGCTCTTGTGTCTTGGAGTCTGTCTTAGCGAGTGATTTACTATACCAAGCCAATATGTCATCTCTCATCAGAAGGCGTAGAATAGGGTCAAATTCCTCCCTGTGTTGTTTGACCGCCCCAGCTATCATGGCCATAGACCGAACGAATATACCTTGAATGTGGTGCTCACCTATAGCTCTTTCAATATTGGGAGTCATACGAAAAGGAACCTCGTTAAATCCTTCAATAAACCCCTGATTTGAATAGGAGATACGAAAATCGGGGGACAATACTTTCCCGTTGCTCTGAAGGATGACAAATCGTTGAGGAGTGCGTTCGGCAACGGAAAATACGTATTGCAACAAAGAATTGGCTGCCAACTGTACAGCAAAGGAACGACGGAACAAATAGAATGCTTCGGGTCCGTCCAACACCTGCAGCAGATAGCGAAGCAATATTCGATTGTCGGCCATTGAATCACAAATTTTGCTGTAAACTTTCAATCGAACTTCCATCTCAAGCTTTTTCTTGTCTGCTTCAGATGTATCGTGAGAGATAACTTTTTTCAGTTCTTCCGTCAATTCTTTCGAGAAGAAATTCGCGACTGATTTTCCCTCCTTATTCTCGTCCCTACAGTTTCTCCACACTTCGTCAAGAGCAAGACGAGAGTCGGGATCTGGAGTCATTCGTAAACGTTGTGCTACAGGTATGGCTGCAGTTGGTTGCATAGAAATATAATTCCTCGCCGACACTATATTCTGACGTAAGAACTTGTCAATAACGTAAGAAGTCTGCGCGGTCCGCTCATCAGTTCTTGTCCAGTATGGAATAGCAAACTGGAGTAAAAATTTATACGTGCGTCCATCACTACCGATCATACCACATCTTCTTACCAGCTGGTCATTGCGACGCAAGACTTGAACATGAGGTTCGAACTTGATCAACTTCGCGTGCAGTTCTGGGCTAGGTTTGATATCGACAGAAGTTGAAGAATTTGGACAATACTGCCCAGGAATCTCAATCGATGAAGAGCCACCGCCATATTCACCCCCCACACCTTCCCGTGCTGCTGCTTTTGCTGCCGCAAGTGCCGCACCAAGTGCTGCTTTCCTCGCAATAGCGGCCGATGACGAGGCCGATGGCGCCATTCTGGCACTACGATCGTCTTCTATCGCATTATAGTCATTCCCGTAAGAATATCGTGTGTCACAAGACCCCGGCCATAAATTAGGAAAATTTCCGCTAAACATCGCCAAGGAATGGGATGATTCGATCAATGGTAAAGAGTTGGGAGTGCGAGCCACCTGGATTTCCAGTTTCTCCTTCCACTGCTGGAGGAGAGTTATATATTCTGAAAGTCGAAACTGAGCCTTAGAGTCTGAAGTAGAAGCCCCCTGCTGTCCTTCGGGCGTTGTAACTTTAAAATCGGACTCGAAATCCGCTTTATACTTCCTTTTGAAATCTGAAGTCTTCTTGACCCTTTCGTCCCTTCGGGCTGATGAACTCGTTGAATCAGTTTCTCTGAAGAATTTCGCCGCAATCCGACTAAGGGTTTTTGACCACGATGCTACCATTGCTTCTTCGTCTTCAATACGTTTTTTATCGGGGAGAGATTGTTTTTCCGCATGAGACTCTGCTCGTTCCAACAAAGCAGAAATCGTTGCTAATAGTTCTTCCTCGTATGACGGACGGAATTTCACAATCAGTTCTTCGAGAATCGCCTCTAGATTGGACCATAAGGAGGCATGTGATCGGCGGAGGGTACTCATCATTTCTTCGGCATAAGCTACAGAGCCCATGTGCTGTCCGGGGGCAACGTTCCCTCCTCCTTTGGCCCGTTCCACGTCTCTCCTTTCGAGATAAAAGGCTCGGAGAGAATAATACGCTGCTTGTGGGTAAGCTTTGATGACTCGAGAAAGCAAAGACTTGATCGCCCTTCCTTCCAAACGACAGAGGCCAGTAAGAAGCTGCGGAATCCATGGTAGCCAGACATAAGGTGGTAGTTTTGTCCCTCGGTTCTCAAGTGTTTGGCATAAGACTCCGGGTGAAGATCCGTCTTTCGTCAGCATCCAAAGGCATCTGGGAAGATGGATTCGAGATTTCTCGTTTGGGTCTATTTGAATAGCTTCAATGAAGCAACCCATTGCCTGGGCTAAGTATTGCGCCACTTTTTTGGTCGAATCAGCCCTAGATTCACGGGTATTATCACCCCTACTTGCCCTTGCTTGTTCAGCTTGCTTTTCTGTCATAGATCCCAGAGAAGAACAAAGTCCGCCCCAGCTAATCCACGACTTTGCATGGCTTGGACAAATTTGAACTGAGTGACAATATGCTTGGTTTGACTTAGACGTTCGCCGTAGCGATGCCAAGAAGATCGCTTTCAATCTGAATAGTTCGCTTTTTTGCGAAGCATCAAAGAATGAAAGGTTGGTGGTGTTGATAAGATTCAGTCCGCCTGTTCTCTCGAGCTCATTATCAGCATTGTTATAAAGCAGAATTTGCTCACGAAGTTTCAGGTAGGCATCCGAAACATCCATTGCTCTGCTGTCGGTAATTCGGTTGAGCAAAAGAAATGCAGTCTATAAATAAATAATTAGAAGAAAGGTGAGAATCCAAATGGACACAAAATCGAATGTATCAAAAAATCTTTAGAAAAAAAAAGACGAAATCCCTTACCTGTTTCATTTCGTGTTTTCTTGCAACCATTGACATCCTGATAGCTGCAAGTAACAATCAAAAATACGCCGACAAAGAAGAATGCATAAATTTTAAAAGTTAGACAAATACTTTAACTCTTGAGAGAAATTACACGTTACAAAAACTTACCAGTCCAAGGACGATCATGAAGCGTTGCCAAGGTACTTGGTTCACTCCAGTGAAAATTTGATGTGATGGCATTAAACATATGGGCACGCCAGGTAAAGATTTCGTCCCATACTGTTAGCTCTTCTTCGTCATTGGGAAGTCGATGTCGCCAGGCGCTATAATCAATATTTGGAGAGAGAGAGAGCGCGAGAGAGTGAGAGACAGAAAAAAATCAGGGAAAATGCATTCAGTCGCTGCTCAGGTAAAAATTTCAATCAGGAAGACTTACTTCAGAAGATTTTTTAAATCTGGGAGCGTTTTCCCGGTTGAATGATTATTTGTTTCGACCATGATTTGACCTGACTCTCTGATTTCAACAAGTCGGTGAAAGAAATGCAATAATTCAGCATGAGCACAGCTCCCTCCAGAAAATGAAGGTAGATTTTGCCATTTATATAGTGCCAGCTGTGAGCTTTGGGCGTGAAGATTTTCTACGTCGCCTAGCTTGCCATCGGCTACTGCTGAAAGTGTTTCACATATTTTCATTGCAGGATCACCTGCTTCAACAGCTGCGACAATGCTTGGAGAAACGCACAAAGTTCTTACACTATCCCAATCCCGTTCTCGCCAAGCACACTCAAGCATAACTTCTTCGTTTTTAGACTGTTTGGCATACTCCGATACAACGTCTAGTTGTTGTTCCTGCTGCTGTAAGTTCACCCATCTTTCTTCCCAATAGTCCATTTCAAAGTGTGTAGCATTTGTAGACTCTTCAGATTCCACTAGATCAATAAGACCAGTGTAAGCTTCTAATGCTTTGCCCACTTTGCCGTATACTTCAAGAGATGTAGCATAGCTTGATCCTGGGAGAGAACAGGATTTCAACGCCAAACTGGCCCAAATTTTTGTTTCGCCTAGCTGCCGGTAGCAATGACGCATGGCGAGAAGTATCTTATCGCAGTGGGTTGTACCACCTTCAGACAACTCTGATGATGATAAAACCAAAAATTGATTTTCGAGAATCGTCAATACTTCGTACCAACAGTTATAATTTTGAGCCAATGTAATCAACAAATCAACATCAATAATCGGCAATGGATCCAAACAAACAACACTTGAAAGAAATGATTTTACTGCATTTTGAGGTAGCAGTGTCCCACTAATTTCTTTCTTGAAAGCCTGGGAATGGAAAGGGCGCGATAAGAAAGACTCCATGGCAGAAACAAGACGGAGTTTTACTGAATTTGAAGAAATATTGCTCCACGATGCTGGGAGTAGTATTTGAAGTAGAGTTTGACATATGTAGCTATCGCCGTGGGCCAAATGACGTAGTGCATCAAGCAGCAGGCATCCGGCACCTTCTTCCTTCAGATTCGAGTACTCGAATTGAAGAGCCTCACTGAAGGCGTCAAATGAGGATTGAACCGACGGGTTCACAGCAGCCTTGGAAGATACTTCTGCGTTGATTGAATGAGGTAACTTTCTTTTCACATTCAGACTATTATCTTGAGATGAAGGAGCGTTTACAGCTTCTCCCATTGGAATAATATTTCCCAAAAGGATCTCTACAAATACAACCACCCAATGCCGTCCACCTAATCCTTCAAAATCACTATGAAAGAGCTGCCAAAGAATATCCGCAGGTTGACGAGCTTGTATTTTGGAATAGCACGTTGATCCTTGGAACAGTGATAACATATTCTCTCTCGCACAATTATTAGCCGTCAACAAGCAGGCTATAAGTGATCGGCTCGTGATCATCTCTTCACTATTATCGGTTTGATTCTCTATCAGAAAATCTGATGTACTCACCAAAGCATTCATGTAATGGCAGACAATATCTGCGAGAGGTTGGGAAAGTACGTCGGAAAGACCATTGTAATCGAAAGAAGAAATCTTCCACAAAAAACTGTTCCGTTCCTTCATTGTTAGCGGCCCTGAACTTCCCGCGATCAACCATTTCCCGATTATACGGACAGCAGAAAGGAGAAGCTGCGCGTTATTACTCATATCAAAGATAGACTGTAGAAGTGACAAAAGTGACTTCCTATTGTTAGAAA
>Ga0115007_10002653_pt1 | contig 10916 bp, 2 predicted proteins | sample ArcOceMetagenome_2_FD_87166 | JGI IMG/M metagenome (GOLD analysis project Ga0115007, IMG submission 87166) | Marine eukaryotic phytoplankton communities from Arctic Ocean - Arctic Ocean ARC135M Metagenome | ecosystem: Environmental > Aquatic > Marine > Oceanic | place: Arctic Ocean | collected...
CAGCACCGGGATACAGCGGTCGACAGAAGCGGCAAATTTTCAAGCTTGAAGCCACCAATGCAACGGAAGCCACCTTGACCCATGCTGCTTTTAGTCGCCCTCTCGTTGCGGGGGAAACCATTGAAGTCACAGGAATTACTGGTGCACCAAATGTCGCAATGAATCAAGTGTATGTTGTCAAGGCAACGACATCCAAGACCACTACTGTAGTGACCGGTACAGGCATGACAGTGGGTAGTTACGACAGTGTTGGACGGAGTGGAACCATCGCAGGTAGATTGGCCGAGGCTGACGGTGTGTGCAACAATGGCGTCGAAAAACTTCGAACAAAATTTAAGACACCGTTTTACAACGACATTTGGAGATACAACAGCGTAAGTGACCGGGACGGGTTTGTGTTTGCGGCAACTGCCGTGTTCTTTTACTCTTTTACTCGTTGACCCACATCTGCCGTATCTTGCATGATCATTGTGTTTTGTGTTAACAGTTCTTTAACATTATCTTTTGACTTTTTTTCTTTCCAACAGGCCACTGAAAATTTTGTGCTGCACCAAACCATTTCAGCGCTTGGTACGGTGTTACAATTTGAAATGGAAGGCAACGATTATTTATTTGTGTTGCATAGGTTTGATATCGATTGGGAAAATCAAAACCAATGGGGGCCAGATGCGGACAATTGTTTGACAATATATTATAGGCAGTACGAAACAAACAGTTATATTTGGACTTTTAATTCGACCACCAAACAATGGGCAAACCCAGCCCCAATTTTAACAACGCAAGCACAAGGTGCCGCATACGTACAGACCTCAGAACAGTTGGGGCAGCGACGTCGTCATTTTCTTGCCGTTGCCAATTACATTTCAAAACCGAATGGTATGAGTGGAACAGGTGTCTCTGTCTACGAAAACGGTGGGTACACGGGCCAAGGGTCCATGATTTATGAATTTATTCCCGCCAACAATACGTGGTCCAAACACATGGATGTCCTCAGTTATCGGCCGGCTGGTGTGGAAGGTTTTACATTCGACAACCGTACATTTTTTTTGTTTGTCAATTTTTGTTGCGATGGACTGTACCTGTACGAATACAAACCAAACCTCAATACATTTGCCCTTGTGCAAAATTTGTATATGCCAGCAGAAAGCGCGGCACCGTACACAATCGGCAATGATCACTTTTTAGCAGTCAAACATCAGTTCGACTTGCGAATTTATAAATTTGACCACGAATGCAATGCTGTCAGCGGGATCTTTGGCCACACACATCCAGATTACATCGATTGTCCATTTAAATTATACAGTATCCCGGAGCACACACCAATTCATAATCAATGGACATTTACCGTCAGTGCAAATGCTAGAACAGAACCAGCTGGAGTACCGGTCGGCCAAATTTTCACCAACACTGCACTCCACCCAACACAGAGCCTTACAACCCTTAAAACTCCATTGAGTGGTCACCCTACAAAAATTGTTGTGAATGCTGCACGTACAAATTATTGGAGGGTCACATTGAAAGTTTCCACTGTTCTAAATTTTAGACACACGAACACAAGAGTCACTTCTGGTGATCATTCTGGATTGACTGTGCGGGACATCACTTCACTGAACAGTGGGGGGTATATATTTTTTGATTTTGCAGCTTTACTTGTCACTCAAAAAACATTCACGGCCAAAAACGATTTCATCCTTGGCAGTTGTTCCAAAGGTGCATCCAACCACATTATATCTAAAATTCAAAGTCACAATACACAAGCATCGTGCGAAGCAGCCAGTGGGACATGGGGCGAAGAAACAATTCCAAAATCCAATATTGAATCGGTAACAATTGTGGCGACATCACCGGACGCGACTTTTACGACGACACACGATCTCCAAATCGGAGGCACGATCGTCACAAAAGAAATGATATCGGCAGTGGAGAAAGGAGAACACGCAGCCGTCGACGATGTGTATTTTGCTGGCCATTATGATTTGGAGCATACCAGTGGTGAAGTTAGTCATTTTGTGACGGGGCCTCGTGGCTTTCGACGTCACATCTTAGCTTTAGCTAAAAGCCGACAAAGTCTTTGCTGCGAAAACAACTACGATTCCGGTATGTGCCATCCACCACCTCGTTTTTTTCTTCGAGCCGAGCTCAGTTCTGTTCTAAAATTTGCTCAAAAACTCAAACAACAAAAAAACTAACTTTTACTTCGTTTGTTTACACTTTTCATTTCTTTTACACAGTATTGATTGACGTAACAAATCCAACCGCGGATTTAAAATTGGTTCAAGAAATTTATTTTTATCGACCTCAAGCGTCCACTGCTTTCACAATTGGAAACAAAGACTACTTGTTTCTTGGTACTGTTCACATAGAACGTGAATATGCACATGTTTCTCATCCTGCACCAATCGTTGAATTGAATTACGATGGTGGAGGCATTTCTGGTTTTCCCAGTGGTACATACACTGGTGATAAAATTGAATCGGTTCTCTTTGGTGGTTCAATTGGTGCGAGCGTGTATTTTAAAATCGGATCTTCACGTATTTTTTTGGCGGTGAGTTACTTTCGAAACAACAACAGTCGTCGGTTAAAGATGACAATTTATGAATACAACAGTCGTCGGTTAAAGTTTGAATTGTTTCAATTGTTGGGTCCCACGCATAGCCCAAAGAACCTAAAAATGTTGACCATAGAATCAAATGTTTATTTAATTTTGAGTCAAGACATAACGGTCGATCCAGTGGGTACGACTAAAAATCATCAAACCCAAATATTCATGTATTGTTCAACATCGAATAAATTTGTTCAACATCAATTGTTAGACAGTCCGTACCAAAACACTCGGTCACCAACGCTAGCTACGTTTGAAGATCAAGGGAATTACTACATTGTTGAGGGATCATCTGTTTGGCAAGTGGCGGGCACAATATACATATTCAATGAGGTTACTGGACTGTTTGAACGGCAACAAGAATTGGCAGGAAATGAAAATGGCATTGGGACACGAGCTTGGAAAAAAATTATTCCGATGACTATTGAGGACGATGTTTACTTGGCAGTCATGGTGGACCCTCAAAGTTTTGGCGTGGTTCCCTGGACAAAGAATTTTCTGTTGAAAAAAGACCGCGGGACAAACGTTTTTCAATTTTATTCTACTATTGAGGGCCACCGAGATTGCATCAGTGGCTCAGGGGTCACGGCGGCAGGATGGAAAATTGGAGAACTTCAATTTTTAGCAGTGGGGTGTGCTCACGCAAATGCCGTGCATATTTACCAATTTGAGCTGGGTGCAGGAAAATTTAAATTGTGGAAAACCATTCCGGCGCCAAACGTCGTAAGTATTGAATATTACAGGGGAGCCAGTGGAAGATCATTCATCGTAGTTGTGGCACATAACGATCACAAGTACCGGATTTATGAGGTGGGCAGTTATACAACCTACAATTGGCCCGCCCGGATCAATACTAAAATTTGGTCTGGTGAACCCATTGTCAAAGTGTCAAAGTATCCGATGATTTCAGCGAGCACGACCCTACCTGCTCGACCAAATTGTGGTGGAATGGTTCTCTCTTCGTCCAGTAATGTGTCAATTTCTCACGTTACAGTAAAAAACACTCCTTTGAATCCAATATGTGTCGAAACGACCCAGGGTAGTGCAACTATCAAGAAACTTTCCGTAAACACTTTGTCCAAATTTGGAATCCGCATTGGCCAAAAAAGCTATGGTGGCAGCATTCATTTCACAAATGTCGTTGGTACATTGATATTTGACCCAACTTTGAATGCTGCCACCACCACGTGGCAACCGGAATCTGACTCAGTGATCAATTGGTACGTGGCGGTGACTGGTGGGTCTGATTTCAATTTAACTTTTGGTCCTTCCACAAGTGCTCCTTTTGCCACCGTCCAAATGGCAATAAATCGAGCGGGCAACGGCGATACTGTGAACCTTATGGTTGGTGTGCACACTGGTGGTACCGATTGCACGTCGTTGAATTCTGCTCGTCGTCGTTGCAATACTAACATTGATTATAGAGGAAAAGAAATCACTGTCACAGGTATTGCAGGTTCCAGTGCAAGGGACGTTGTTGTTGATTGCGGGTACAGTACAAATGCGTGGCCATCACTTCCGCACCGAGGTTTTGGTTTTTTTAACAAGGAAAGTGCAAAAAGTGTATTACGTGGCTTGACCATACGAAATTGCCGTGCATTGAAAGGTGTAACAATTGCTTCGTGTTATGCCAGTACTGGAACCAACACTGTTTGCAACGCTCTTCTGTTTCCACCAGTACCCACCCATGCCGGTGGTGGTATCGCTATCGTCAATGCAAGCCCATCGTTGATCAATATCAATATCGTCAATTGCAAAGCGGGGATCGGGGGCGGTATTTACATTGGTGCTCATGCAAGCCCATCGTTGATCAATATCAATGCAACCGGGTGTATTGCTGCTGCAGGTGGTGCAGTCGCCATGGTAGATACAACGGCGGTTTCATGGGAGGGTGGTACAATTGACCTGAGTAATGCGGTGGATACGACGACTTATGGACGCTTCGAAAATTGTGTGAATGCCACCGAATCTTTGCGTACTGAAGTGTCACCGGGCGGCGTATTTCAAAACATTCAAACAAGAGGCGCCGCCTCGTGGCATTCGTTTACAATTAAAGGAGACATTGGTTACGGCGACAAAGGTTATTTAATCGTTGACAATCAGTTGGGTCCGAACGATGTGATTTACGAATTGGATGAAGAACAACAACGATTTGTGGGAATCGTAAATATACCTCATCCAAAAGTGATCTACAGCATCCAAAATGACCACGCTGGTTCAGATTACACGTACATTAAGCCTGGGCAAGGCGATGGCAAGCATCTGTTGATCAAAACACCGTACAACGAAGATTTTATCTACGTCTATTGGTTCAAAATCTTTTCAAATTATGCACCATGTGGTTCCATCAATGTGGCTGGTGTATGTGATTCACCTGCTAATTCCGTTGAGTTGTGGCAAAAAATCGACTTGACGTCGCTGAATTACATGAATCCAAACATATTAGAAGGGAGTAGCAAAACAAATTGGAGAAAACATCAATCAGCAGATGCAGTGTCTCCGCCAACAAATACAATAGATTGTGCCAATGTCGAAGTATTAGCAGCGGAAACTGCAAATCATACTTGTTTCAACAAGCGTGGGGCTTCGAACGCGCATGGATTTCTAGGAGCAAACGGGAACCACGCCGCCCAACGATATTTTGCAGCAACCGTGGGCCACAAATCGAACGATAAAATTCACACAGGCATTTGGTTGTACGAAGCAAGCGGAATTCCAACTTCGGAACGCAGGTTTAAATTAATACAGTTGATTTACACGCCGACCGCCACATCGATCGAAACCTTTGTTATCGGCAACGATTTGTTTTTAATCATTGGTTTGACTCCATCGTGGTGTTGTGGCAACCAGCATGGACCCACAACCCAATCTATAACCAGTATCCCATCCAGTCGTGTGAACACGCAATTGTACAAATGGGATGGGACTGCGATACTTAACTTTCCAGACGGAAAATTTGTACCCTATGATTTTGCGGCCGACAATGCATTTGTAGATCCCTCAATAACTGGAGGTTTACAAAATTTCTTTGACTGGGAGTATATCAGGGTTGGGCCGCCCGAGAAACGAGATTTCAAGCAACAGATTGTCGACGAGTCTAGTGTGGGTGTTCGACATTTTCTGGCCGTTGCCAATCGCTGGGGCCCTGCCACTTACAAAGGCGAAAAATCGGACGCACCTGGAAACATAGCGAGTGGCATGGCGGGGTATAAAACGGACTCAAAAATATTTGAATGGGTCTTGAATGCTGGCCTTGGTTCGTTTGAAGAATTTCAAGCTATTTCCACTCTGGGCGCTCAAGATTTAGAATCATGGACATTCAACGGGGAAACTTATCTGTTGGTTGCAAATTCAAAAGACGATTCGAGATCGTATTCTAAAACGGTCCGCGTCGCAAATTCTCATGTTGCTTCAAAAAGTTATGGTACAGCTAATAACGATTACGTGTTGTCGTTTTTGAACAATAATTGTTTCAAGTGGGACGCAACATCGGAATCGTTCGTCCCGGCATTCAATATATTGGGGCATACAACAGTCAATTGGGCCAGTTTAATTGTCAATGGACGTGTGTTTATCGTCAATGCCCAAAGAGCGAAATTCTGGACAGGCAATCGTTATACGTGGGATAGAAACAGCCCCGATTGCATTTTTGACGGTCTAATATCGTGCAGTGGGGCAGCATCATCAACCGTCCACAAAACCCAAGCAGCGTGTGAAGGAGACAGTGGAACGTGGGAAATTAAACATCAACACGTTTGCAGATATGAGGCGGGTACTACTGGAGGAGTTTTCTCGGCGGGCGGTGGGGTGACGAGTAATACAAATGAAGAAGACTGTGATGCAAATAGTGGGTCTTGGGAACTCACAATTCCCAAAATATCGTATGACATGAATGGTCCTCGAAAATGGTCTGTAGATGCAACTGGCAATATAATCACCAATCAACGTGCCTATCACCTGACATGGGGAGAAGATGAGTGTGCTCAGTTTGGGGGGGTTTATACGAGTGGGAACTACGCGCAACGTGAACTTGATTTTGAAGCGGATCAGATTTTAGATTCAACCATATACGAGGTTACCACGGGCAATGTTGGGTTTTCAATGACGAAGAGCCACGAAATGCTCAACATTGCGTACACAACTGCTATTGAAACGTTTACAATAAACGGCCAGAGCTACCTAATGGCTGGATCCCATTTAAGGTACGGACTACTTGTACTGACACTTTACTAACACTAACTGAACTAACTCTAACCACTTTGTATCTAAATACTCTTATTGACCATTTAATGAAGACATGATAATCGTGACAGAGATACTCCGCGAATCGAAACCAGCTCAGAGTACCATACCAAAATATGGAAATACCTACAACCAACTGATCCTACCATTGCACCAACGCTTGTGCAGTCATTGATTCCAGAGGCTGCTATAAGTGACTGGACTTATTTTAGCGTCACGAGTAGCGATCACCACGATGAGCATACGCAAGAGCTTCACTACATTGTGAGTGGCATGGAAGCAACCAAAAACCATAACGGACACGCAGGATCGATCATATATCAATTTAACGAAACGTTAGGACAATTTGAAGAATTTCAACGTTTAGACTCACTTGAATTTGTCTACGACGTTGAAGTGATGCAATTCGACGACCGTACCTTTTTAGCATTTGCACAAGGAAGCATGGCAGAACGTGTTACTTCGATTTCTTCTTCGCCGGGAGTGGGTTTTTCGAGAGTTTTCCAACGGTGTGACGTGTCCGGCAAATTTTATCTTTTTCAAAAACTTCCAGCTAGCACCGCGTCTGACTTCAAATTTTTTTCTATGAATGGCAAACACATGTTGGCAGTCACTAACCGATACGGGGATGTTTTGCCCGCTGTACCGAGCTCGCAACAATACCCACTCAACGACAATACACTCGTCACAATAGCTGGTCTAACTCGAGCTCGCATCCCACGTCTTGTTACCTATGTTTTTGACGACGGGGTGACAAATGAATTCATTGAATATCAGAGGTTTAATTGTGAGCACCCAACGGACATTGATCATTCATTCATCAATGGAAAAGACTTTCTATTTGTTGCCAACGGCAATGTTGCAGCTCCGTCATCGATTTTTACAATAAATTCTCAAACGAATTTTTTTGAATTGTTTCAAGAAATTCAATCCACCACATCTGCATCGGACGTAGAAGCTTTTAGTATTGGTACTCGCCAGTATCTTGCCGTAGCCAATCACATGGATGGAACCGGTACAAAAAAAACACATACAGCTGGCAGCGATATATGGAAACCAAGTAATTTTATTTATGAAATGAATCCTCAAACAGAGAAATATATTCCTGTCCAACGTTGGCCTGAAAAACGTGCGGTTCGTGTTCGTCATTTTAAACTAGGAGATCAACATTTTATTGCGAGTGCGGCGTTGGAGAATCATAAAGTTGTGGTGTACCATTTGGGCGCTTTTGCCAAAGTAGAACAGAAGGGAATACCCGGCAGTTGTAGCGGTGTATCCATTGCAACCGGCACAAATACTGCGGCGACAGTTGCGTCATTGCAACACGTCAACATTGCAGGAACGTTGTGTATCGATGTCAAGAAAGCGCCAGACGATGCCATTGCTGCTTCCAAATCAATCGTTTTGACAGCGTCAGTCGTTGGTGCAATTAAAACACCGGATCACTACTCGTTCTCAAAAATGTCTCGTATACAAAAAGAGTTGCCCGCAGGCAACACAACATGGTATGTTGACAGCACTTCTGGCAGAGGCGATGACAATACAGTGGAAGGACGCTTGAAAGCACAACCTTTGCTCACTATCCAAGAAGGTGTGAATCGTGCAAAAACGGGTGATACGGTACGGCTTATGAGAGGTATTTTTTTAACGACTGCATCATCGTTTCATCATTGTGCTTCGAAAAATCCAAAGAAAAGGCGGTGCAACAGTCAAATCGACATTCAAGGCAAGCCGATTACCGTACAAGGTGAAGGTCCTTTGGCAAGTGACGTGATTATCGATTGTGGCTTTCCAAATGCAACTTCTTCGTCAATCGACGATTGGACATCGGTTCCAGTGCGTGCGTTTGTATTTGTCAGTGGAGAGACTTCAAAAACGAGAGTGGAGATGCTAACAATTCGAAACTGTCGGGCACATGCCGGTGTTGATTCTCGTAATGGGTGGCGTACGCCGACATGCATTCGTGGTACACCATTTGCTACGTCGTCCAATGTTTTTCGTTTTTCCAGAGGTTTGTTTGAGACAGTGCCGGCGCACGCTGGAGGTGGCATTGCAGCCGTTGGAAAAGTATATCCCGTGTTGCAAGATTTAGTCATTGATCGCTGTCGAGCAGGGAAGGGTGGTGGAATGTTTTTAGGGGCAGAGAGTGGAGTGACAATGATCAGAGTGGATGTTAAAAATTGTGAGAGCGCCGGTGGGCCAGCTGCTTCGTTGATTCAAACGAGTAGCAAAACCGAATGGCGAGGCGGCACAATAACAAATAACAAAGTGACATCAGCTGATATGGGCGCGTTTGAAAGTTGTTTGGAGTCCATAGACGTCGACAAATTGGAAGTGTACCCACCGGTCATTAGTCCCGTGGATCAGTTTAGAAGTATTGTACCACACCCGGCCCGTAGATCTCACTATTTTGAATTGAACGGTTTATCGTTGTTGGCTGTGGCGGCAGAGACTGTCGGTGGAGAACCATCCGATGGAAGTTCAGGACCACCAATTAAGGAGACAATTGTGTATCAAATAAACAACGATGCAAGTACTACTGGCATTGATACAACACAAGCACTTTCGCCCATTGTTTGGCAGTCGTTTCCAAAAGCTTTCAGAACTAAAGGAGGTCTTCTGACCAAATCAGAAACGCATGGGTGCATCAAAACATTCACCATCAATGGAAAAGGAAACCGCTTGCGTCATTTTTTGATCATTGGACTGTTGCAGACCTATGGTTATCTTAGTGGGACTTCTGGTTCTGCGAAAAACAACAAACACGTGTATTCTCGGTTGTACGAATACATGGGACCCGAGGACAAATTCGTCATGGTTCAAAAGATTGACACGATGCATGTGGTGGATATTCAGTTCATGAACATTAACGGGGATAATTACTTGGCCTTTGCTCAACAAAACTCCCCTGAACACCATGGGAATTTATGGATGCCGCTTTGGAAGCACGATCCCGCGACAGATTCTTGGTTGCGAGTCATGTACAAAGAGATATTAACCCAAGACGCGTTTGGTTTGGAATATTTTCAAATAGGCGGCGACCATTACTTGATTGTATGTAACGGCAATCGGCCCACCATGGCGCCCTCCGCTGGTTTAGGAATCAAAGATGAGACGAATACGTGGGTAGTTGGTCCAGACGAGGCAAGTTTTGTTTTAAAATGGGATCCAGAAGTTGGCAAATTTGAAAAATATGAAAATTTGCCGACCAGTGGTGCCCATTCCGCAGCTTACTTTGCCAAGAATGGTAAACATTACTTGGCCGTTGCCAATTACCGAAACGATTATCACATTAATGATGTTAGTGGTCAACATTGTGTGACTATAGATCAACCCTTTCCTTGCAATTTAAATAGCTATATAGCTGCAAGGCCCCTTGCTTCCTCTTGCACTGATAATAATCCAAGTACAAGTTGTTATTCGCCGACTGACAGGTACAGAAGGCAAACATATGAAATTTTTTCTCAAATATATGAATTGAATCCAACCACCAACAAGTGGAAATTGTATTTTAATATTTCAACATTTGGTGGTTTTGATGTCGAACATTTTAAGATTGGACCTGATGATTACCTTGTTTTTGTAAACCGCGGTGGGATCTTCGGCTACGACACTGACTTGGATACGCGTGCAAATGGAGAGCCCGAACCACACCTATATAAATTTAACCAAGATGCCCACACATTTAATCTTGTTGCTACAATACCTCGTTTGATGACTGCTGATAATCTTGTAGGTATGAAAGCACAAGGAGGTCGTGAGGGGAAAAACAAACATTGGAACCACCGTGGTGATAATGATATTGAATTTTTTCAAATGGGTGGCCGTGGTTTTGTAAGTATTGCAGAAACCGTCTGTTGCAGTTGGGCCCGGTTCCGCATCGTTAAATTAGGAGATTTTTTGAATGTAGGTAGAAATCCTCAAGCGGGTACGCACACAATGCAAATCTCAACCGGTTCTGTAACATTAGAAGGGGTAGAATTTGCTCAAGGTGGTGGTGAATTTGCAAAATATGGAATTGATGGTTTTCAGGATTTTGCGCAAACTGGTGAATCCAATTCAATTTTGCGGA